>LFFM01000300.1_pt1 | contig 33367 bp, 25 predicted proteins | sample 643131 | NCBI WGS metagenome assembly LFFM01 (sample SAMN03777445, study PRJNA286221) | soda lake metagenome | biome: soda lake; feature: Kulunda steppe; material: water; isolation source: sample Tc-Br brine of Tanatar trona crystallizer | place: Russia: Kulunda steppe | collected 2011-07
AATCGTTTGCGACGTGCTGAAAGACGAGTACATTGAGTGGGAAACCGAGTATGAGGCACCGGATGACCTCCCTGATTTTGAGTAAGAATAACCAACGAGTCGTATCGTTAAACTGGGACGACTTCGCCGACCGCGTCGGCTACCACGCTCCCGGCCTGCCGGAGGACTGGAAGGAGCGGGACCTCCACCCCGAGATCGACTCGTGGGGCACCGTCTCCGCGATCAACGCCGGGCTCACGGAGCTTGGACAAGTGGTCTGTGAGGTGCTCAAAGCGGAGTACATCGACTGGGAAGCGTCCTACGAGGCCCCCGACGACCTGCCGGAGTTCGACGACTGATCCCGACGAGAAGGCGAGGACGACCGGAACGACCGAGATGACCGGTACGACCCTGCCGGGCCCACGCCCGTCGAAACCGCCGAAAGCCGTATTTCCTTCCCCCGCGTCCGACGGCGTATGTGTAAGTACTGCAACTGGGCCTTCGACGACGGCTGGGGGACGCTGCTGGAGTACGACGAGGTGTACCAGTCCGCCGTCGGCGACGACACCGACTCCACGCACGGCTTCCACGACGAGTGGGACGACCTCCAGGCCGAGCTGGACCTCTGAGCCGGCCCTTCGAACCGTTCCGAGCGGTTCCCGTCTCGATCCCGGGCCCGCGTCACGTGCCGGACGGGCGAGGTGGCCACGGATCCGTGCCGGACGGACGGTCGGGCCACTGCACCGTGCCGGGCGCTAGAGGGGGAACACGTCCCCTGCACCCTCGGACGCCGCCGCCGTTTCGTCCCCGAGCGGAGCGAGCAGCGCGTCCAGGTCGCGGCGGATCCGCGCCTCGTCCATGTCCTGGCCGATGAAGACGAGCCGCGTCCGCCGGTCGTCGTCGGGCCCCCACTCGCCGATCGGGCCCGCACGGACCGACGGCCCGGCCTGGCTCACGCCGATCACGTCGTCGGTCCCCGCGACGTGCGCGACGCCCTTCGCCCGGACGATCGCCCCGTCCCAGTCGCCGAGCCACGCGGCCAACGGCTCGGGGTCGAAGGGCTCGTCCGACCGGTAGACGAACGAGTCGACCCCGTGTGCGGCGGCGGCACCCTCGGGATGAGCGTGTGCGTGATCGTGGTGATCGTGCTCCTGTGCGTCGTCGTGGTCGCCTGTGCCGTCGTAATCCTCTGCACCGCCGTTCGCGCCCTCGCCGGTCCCCTCGCTCGCGGCGATCGCACGCTTCCAGCCCGCGGAGCGCTTCGCGGTCTCGAAGTCGAACCGCCCCGTGTCGAGGACGTCCTCGGGGTCGACGGCGGCGTAGCTCGTCCGGACCCGATTCGCGCGCGGCCCCAGCCGCTCGGCGACCGACTCGATCCGGTCGAGGACGTCGTCGGGGACCATGTCGGTCTTGTTCAACACGAGCACGTCACAGAACTCGATCCCCTCGACGAGCACGTCCGCGAGCGGGCGGTCGGGGTCCGGCTCCGCGCCGCCCGGGAGCCGCTCGCCCGCGTCGAACTCCTTCCAGAAGCCGTAGCAGTCGAGCACGGTCACCATGGTGTCCAGCCGGAACCGCTCGGTCGGGTCGACCGCGGCGGCCTCGGTTCCCTCGGTGAACGCCCGGGCGATCGGGACCGGCTCGGAGATCCCGGACGACTCGACGAGGAGGTAGTCGAACTCCCGGGAGTCGGCGAGCGCGGCCGCCTCCGTGAGCAGGTCGTCCTGTAACCGACAGCAGATACAGCCGTTCGAGAGGTCGACGATCCCCTCGTCGTCGTTCTCGCGCGCGATCAGCTCGGCGTCGACGTTCACCTCGCCCATGTCGTTGACGATGACCGCGATCCGCCGGTCGCCCGGGTTCGACAACAGGTGATTCACCAGCGTCGTCTTGCCCGCCCCGAGGTAGCCGCTGAGGACGGTGACGGGGATCCGCTCGTCGGTAGCCATGTGTGCGTGAGGTAGTCATGCAAACAGTATGAAACGATCGGTCGACGTGCTCGGGGACGACGACGCCGGCGTCCGGGAGGAGAGACCCGTTTTAAGGCGACTCGACGGGGGTCAAGTCGGCCGCCTTCGATCGGGCCCGCGCGACGACCGTCGGCTTGGCCTCGAAGGCGACGGTAACCTGGTCGTCGGCGTACGTCTCCTCCTCGACGTAGCCGTGGTCGTGGATCCACGAGACGACGCTCATCGCGTCGTCCGACAGCGGCAACACGAGCCGCTCGCGCTCCCACGCGGGCAGCTCCGCCTCGACGCGGTCCCGAAGCTCCGCGACGCCGGCCCCGCTCCGCGCGGAGACGGCGACGGGGTCGGGTGCGAGCCCCGCCAGCGCGGCGCGTTTGTCCGCCAGCTCGCCGGGGGCGAGCCGATCGACCTTGTTGAAGACGGTGACGATGGGGGCCTCGTTGCGCTCGTACAGCGTGTCGTGGCTGGTGACGAGCTTCTCGCGCATCGTCTCGACCGGCTCGCTCGCGTCGACGACCAACAGGACCAGGTCGGCGCGGTAGACGGAGTCGAGCGTCGACTGGAACGACTCGACGAGCCAGTGTGGCAGGTCCGAGACGAACCCGACGGTGTCCGTGAGCAGGACGTCGCGTTTGGCCATCTCCGCCCGGCGGGTCGTCGTCCCGAGCGTCGTGAACAGCATGTCCTGTGACTCGGCGGTCGTCGCGAGGTCCGGGTGCCGGTCGACGTTCTCGTCGACGTCGAGCTCGGCCGCGAGCCGTCGCATCAGCGTCGACTTGCCCGCGTTGGTGTAGCCCGCGAGCGCGACCAGGTCGAAGCCGGACTCGCGGCGGCGCTCGCGTCTCGACTCCTCCTTTTCGGCGATCGACGAGAGCTCGTCGCGGATCTCGGAGATCTGCCGTTTGATGTCGCGCTCGACGCTCTCGTCGTACTCGCCGAGCCCCATGAAGCCGGGGCGCTCGTCCCGTTTGGCGAGGCTCGCTTTCGCCTCCGCGCGCGGGAGCTCGTACCGGAGCTCCGCCAGCTGAACCTGGAGCTGGGCCTTCCGGGTGTTCGCGCGCTGGCCGAAGATCTCGAGGATGAGCGTGAAGCGGTCGATCACTTCGACGCCGTCCGGGAGCTCCCCTCCGATGTTGAACGTCTGGTAGGGACCGACGTCGTTGTCGACGATCACGTAGTCGGCGTCGACGTCCACGACGAGGTCACAGAGCTCCGCGACCTTCCCCTCGCCGAACATGAACGCGGCGTCCTCCGTCCGCGTCTGTGCGAGCTCGCCGACGACCTCGTAGCCCCCCGCGGCGGCGAGCTGGGCGATCTCGGTCAGGTCCGCGTCGCCGCTGTCGACGCGCTTGGCGACGACCGCGCGGCGGCCGCGCTGGCCGACGCCAGGCGTCGAGCCGTCGTCCTCGGAGCCGCGTCCGCCGCTCCGATCCCGCCCGACGGGTGCCACGTTCCCGTCGGTCATAAGAGGAGGTTACGGGCGGCGTACGCGGCGTGGTGTGCTGTCTGCACGGTTTCGCGTTCACCTATGCTCTCGACGTATTTAAACTCGGGCTGGAAGCTCAACGCGACGCGGGACGCCGGCTCGCCGTAGAACTCGCCGCCCTCGGCGACGACCGGGCCGTCGGGCACCGTCGGGAGATTCCCGATAGCCGCCGCGGTCAGCGCCAACGTCGCATCGAGCGTTGGCCCCTCGCGAGCGGCCGCAAAGCCCATGCCCTGGACCGAACGGATCCGCGTGGAGTCGATCCGCGCGTGGACCGCGGCCGCGACCATCAGGTAGTCGTTCCCCTCCTCGTGCCGCCCGCTGATGTCCACGCCAACGACGTCAGGGATGGGTGCGTGTCACCCCGGTTTCGGTGTCGACGATCATGGGCGCGCGTACGGGACCGAGCGGCTTGAACGTTCCCGGTTTACGGGACGACGGGGTTTCACGGAGACGCCGGGCGCGGTGGTCGCCCGGATCCCAACCCTTAGGCCAGGACCGACGGTACCCTCTCGGACGTGACGAACCGATCGACCGTCGGCCCGCTCGCCGCCGCCCTCACCGACCCGACGAAGCGCCGCTGGATCGCGTGGGGCGCGTTAGCGATCGTCTTCCTGCTGGTCAACCTCCACCGGCTCTCGACGGCGGTGCTGTCCGAGGAGCTGACGGCGGAGTTCACGCTCACCGCGGCCCAGCTCGGGGCGCTCCACGCGTCGTTCTTCGTCGTCTACGCGGCCGTACAGGTGCCGACCGGAGTGCTCGTCGACCGGGTCGGCCCCCGGACGGTCGGTGCCGGCGGCGCGGTCCTGCTCAGCCTCGGCGCGGTCGGGTTCGCGCTCGGCGACGGCTACCTCCCGGCCCTCGTCGCGCGCGGGGTGATCGGGTTAGGCAGCGGCGTGATCTTCGTCGCCATCCTCCGCTTCTGTGCGAACTGGTATCGAACCGACGAGTTCGCGACGATGACCGGGCTGACCGGCGCGTTCGCCGGACTCGGGGCGATACTCGCGACGACGCCGCTCGCGGTCGCCGTCGGCCTGATCGGGTGGCGGACCGCGGTCCTCGCGCTGGCCGCGGCGGGCTTTCTCGCCGGGGTCGCGGCGTACGTCCTCGTGCGGAACTCGCCGAGCGACGCCGGGCTCGACCCGATCGCGAACGTCCCCGAGCAGCCCGCGGTGAGCCTGCGGGAGACGGGAGCACACCTGCGCGAACTGGTCCGCGACCCCGCCCAGTGGCTCCTCTCGGTCGTCTTCTTCGCGGCGAACGGCACCCTGCTCACGCTGATCGGGCTGTGGGGCGTGCCGTACCTCGTCGTCGTCTACGACCTGGAGGTGGCGACCGCCTCGACGTACACCTTGCTCGGGGCGGTCGGCATGCTGTTCGGCGGCCCGACGATCGGCTGGCTCTCTGACCGATTCGAGACCCGCTATCTGCCGATGGCGGCCGGGATCGGCGTGTTCGGACTCGCACACGCGGTCATCGCGCTCACCGGCCGACCGCCGCTCGCCGTCGTCGCGGCCGTGTACGCAATCTCCGGCTTCCTGATCGGGTCGGGGCTCCTCACGCTCACGGTCGTCAAGGAGCGGTACCCGGCGGGCGCGAGCGGGGTCGCGACCGCGACGGTCAACGCCGCCGGCTTCGTCGGCGCGTCCCTGCTCCCGTGGGCGATGGGACGCGCGCTCGACGCCTACCGGACCGGCGAGCGCGTCGGCGGGACGGTGGCGTACACGGAGTTCGGCTACCGGGTCGCGTTCGGCATCACGGCCACCACGCTCGGGGTCGCGTTCTGCTGTACGCTGCTGTTGTGGGCCCTGGACCGTCGTGATCGGGGATCGCGGGACGCGTAGCTCCCGGGTCGGGCCCGCACGCCTTTTAAGTGACCGCGGACCTCACGGGGGGTATGAGCAAAGCCGCCGACGACGCCCACGTCGAGCGTCGCGAGTACGATCCCGAAGCCGAGCACGCGTTCCCCGACGAGCGGCTCAACGCGGTGCTCGAACGGATCGAGTCGGACCCCGAGATCACGACGTACCTGAAGGCGCAGAACGTCAATGCCGTCGCGCGCAAGGGGTACAACGACCACGGGACGAAACACATCGAGATCGTCCGCGACCGTGCGCTCCGGCTGTACGACCTGTTGAAACACGGCAACGTCGAGTTCAACGGGGCCCGAGACCAGGGGCTCGAGGAGGCCGACGAGCCCGTGATCCTCGCGCTCGCGGCGACCCTCCACGACGTCGGCCACGTCGTCCACCGGGACGACCACTCCTACTACTCGATCCCGCTGGCCGCCGACCTGCTCGACCGGTTCCTGCCGGAGTTCTACGACGTCCCCGAGCGGGTCCGCGTGAAAGCCGAGGTGCTACACGCGATCCTCTGTCACCACACCGAAGAACAACCGCTCACGCGGGAGGCGGGGATCATCCGCATCGCCGACGGGCTCGACATGGAGCGTGGGCGCTCGCGGGTCCCCTACGAGAAGGGCGGCCGCGGGATCAACACCATCTCCTCGCAGGCGATAGAGCGGGTCGTGCTGCGCAAGGGCGAGCAGGCGCCCGCGCTCGTCGAGATCCTGATGAACAACGCCGCCGGGGTCTACCAGGTCGACTCGCTCCTCAAGGCGAAGATCGAGGGATCGCTTCTGGAGGAGGAGGTCCGGATCGTCGCCATCAACAGTAAACAGAACGGTGAGGACTCGCTCGTCGAGCGGATCGAACTCTGAGAGGCGGACAGAAACCCGTCTTCACTCGCCGCTCGTTCTCCCCCTTCACCCACCGCTCGTTCTCCCCCTTCACCCACCGCTCGCTCTCTCCCTTCACCCGCCTCCGCTCGCCGTCCGTCAGACGCACGGACGACGGCGACGCAACGCCTATACGGCCGCCGGGAGTGTGGCCGATAAGCCAATGGCGTCACTCACCGACCATCTCACCGACCTCGTCGACGACGCCGACGCGGTCCTCCTGTTCGACCCGACTGCCTCCTTTCACGACCGGTTCGACGGAGAGGACACCGCGGTCATCGTCGTCTCGGACGAGAACGACATCGACGCGGAAACGTTCGTCGAGCTCCCGCTGCCGTTCGATAACGTGCGCGACCGGATCCGGTTCGGCATCGAGGGATCGCTGGATCGCGATCTCGTCTCGGAGGGCGACGAGGTCGTCTGTCTCGTCTCGGTCTTCGGCGACGATTCGGCCCTCGACGCCGTCGTGCGCGTCTCCGTCGACGAGTCGATCCACACCGGGATCTACGACCTGTTCGTCAACTCCCGGGCCGACCCGAGCGTCATCCGCGACGTGTTCGAGGTCGCCATCGAGCTGGGCAAGAAGGGACAGAAGGGGAAGCCGGTCGGCGCGCTGTTCGTCGTCGGCGACGCCGGCAAGGTGATGAACAAGTCCCGGCCGCTGTCGTACAACCCGTTCGAGAAGTCGCACGTCCACGTCGGCGACCCCATCGTCAACGTCATGCTCAAGGAGTTCTCGCGGCTCGACGGCGCGTTCATCATCTCCGACTCGGGGAAGATCGCCTCCGCGTACCGCTACCTCGAGCCGGCCGCCGAGGGCGTCGACATCCCGAAGGGGCTCGGGGCGCGCCACATGGCCGGCGGCGCGATCACCCGTGACACGAACGCGACGGCGATCGTGCTCTCGGAGTCGGACGGACTCGTCCGGGCGTTCAAGCACGGCGCGCTCGTCCTCGAGATCGACCCGGAGGAGTACTGATGCCGTCCACGTCGACGTTTTACGCCGGCGTGCTGCCGCAGCCCGGCGAGACGGTTACACAGACCTCCTCGGAGTTTCTGAACGCGGTCCCCGACCGTATCTGGCTCGCGCTGTTCGTCCTCGTGGTCGGGATCGTGTTGGCGTACGTCGTCGGCGTGGTCAACCGACGGCTGTTGACCCGCGCCGGGGTGCCGGAGACGATCGAGGGGACCGCCTTCGAGCGGACGGCCCGCGAGTTCGACACGTCGACGGTCGCGATCGTCGCGAAGCTGTCGAGCTACTTCATCGTCGCCGTGGCGGTCATCGTCGCGCTCACGGTCGCCGACGTCGAGTACGTGCAGCTGTTCTGGGCGGACATCGCGACGTTCGTCCCCAAGGTGTTCGTCGCGCTGATCGTTCTCATCGTCGGCGTCGTCGTCGGCGACAAGGCCGAACTGCTCGTCGCCGAGCGCCTCCGGAGCGTGAAGCTGCCCGAGACCGGCGTCCTCCCGACCGTCGTCAAGTACAGCGTCGTCTACGTCGCCGCCCTCGTCGCGCTCGGACAGGTCGGCGTCGACACCCTCGCGTTGATCGTCCTGTTAGGCGCGTACGCGTTCGCGATCGTCGTGTTGACCGCGCTCGCGACGAAGGACCTGCTCGCGGCGGCCGCCGCGGGCGTCTTCTTACTGCTCCGGCAGCCCTACGGGATCGGCGACGAGGTAAAGGTGGCCGACCAGCGGGGGATCGTCCAGGAGGTCGACCTGTTCACGACCCACATCGAGACCGACGGCGAGGAGCACGTGCTCCCGAACCACGCCGTGTTCCGTGACGGGATCGTGTTGATCCGAGAGTAGCCTCCCGAAACCGCGGTCGTCGACGCGTGCGGCCGCAACGTGACTCCAAGCGCGACCGTGACGCCGGCGTTCGGCGATAGCGTCCACGTTCGGCGATGACGTCCACGTTCGACGATGACGTCCACGTTCGGCGACGACCGTCGCACCGATGCATTATTGTATAATGTGCCCACATCTATAAACATGATACGGCGGTTCCTCACCGGCATCAAATCGAACCTCATCTCCGTCGTCGTCGGGTCGTTGCTCGTCGGGCTCGCCGTCGGGCAGTTCGTCGACGAGGGGACGCGTGGGCTCCTCCGGGCCGCGGTCGTGCCGGTCCTCTTCGTGATGATCTACCCGATGATGATCAACATCGACCTCCGGGAGGTCGTCAACGTCCGCGCACACGCCGCCCCCGTGCTGTTGAGTCTGCTCGTGAACTTCGGGCTGACGCCGCTTCTGGCGGTCGGGCTCGCCCGGGTCTTTTTCGCCGGTAACGTCGAGTACGCGATCGGGCTGTACTTCATCGCGCTCGTGCCGACGTCGGGGATGACCGCGGCGTGGACGGGCCTCGCGAAGGGCGACCTCGAATCGGCGCTGGTGGCGATGGCCGTCAATCTCCTCGTCGCCGTGGCGGTTCTCCCCGCGTACCTCTCGGTGTTGGTCCCCGCGAGCGTCGGTTTCGACCCGAGCGCGCTCTATCGACAGCTCGCGGTGGTGATCGTCCTCCCGATGGCCGCCGGCACCCTGACGCGGTGGTGGCTCCTGCGCCGGTACGGCCCGAGCGAGTTCAAACGCCTGAAGCCAACCTTCGGCGGGCTCAGCTCGTTCGGGGTGATGCTCATCGTGTTCATCGCGATGGCGATGCGCTCGGAGAGCATCCTCGCCGACCCGCTGACCTCCGCGGTCACGATCGTTCCCCTCGCGCTGTTTTACCTCGTCGTCCTCGTCGCCGGGGCGACGCTGGGGCGGCTCCTGCTCGACACGGAGCGCGGGGTCGCGTTGGTGTACGCGACGAGCATGCGGAACCTCTCTATCGCGTTGGCGATCGTCGTCGCCTCCGAGACGATCCCCGAGACCGCGGTCCTCCCGATCGCACTGGCGTACGTCATCCAGCCGCCGCTCGGTGCGGTCTACATGCACTACCGGCGAGACGTCGTCGGCGAGGGGCTCACGGTCCGAGAGGCGATCGCGACGCTTCGATAGGCCGTGACCGCGGTCCGCGAGCCGACCCGACCACAACCGTTAGGCCCGATCCGCCCCACCTCCGAGTAGACGTGGGGGACGCCATCGACTGGCTCCGCGACCGCCCGTACTACGAGGGACAGATCGCGGCGCACCGACGCCTGGAGGCCCGCGAGCCCGAGTACGCCGACGTCGACCTCGAACCGCGACTCGCGAGCGCGCTTGCCGACCGCGGCGTCGACCGGCCGTATCGACACCAGGCGGAGGCGATCGAGGCGGTGCGCGCCGGCGACGACGTGGTGATCGCCACGGCGACGGCGAGCGGGAAGTCGCTCGCGTACACCGTCCCCGCCTTCGAGGCCGCGATGGACCACGGCGGCCGGACGCTGTACGTCGGCCCGCAGAACGCGCTGATCGCCGACCAGGAGGGGACGCTCTCCGATCTGGCACACGGGCTGGGGTTCGGGAGCCGGGTGTCGGTCGCGTCCTACACCGGGCGGCTGTCGCGCGCCGAGAAACGGGACGTCCGCGACGCCCGCCCCACCGTGCTCCTGTCGAACCCCGACATGCTGCACTACGCGCTGTTGCCGCACGCCGGCCGGCTCTGGGACTGGTTCTTCTCCTCGCTGGAGTACGTCGTGATCGACGAGGTCCACGCCTACCGCGGCGTGTTCGGGACGGGCGTCGGGCTGACGCTCCGCCGGCTCGCACGGACCTGCGAGCGGTTCGGCTCCGACCCGCAGTTCGTCTGCTGTTCGGCGACCATCGGCAACCCCGTCGACCACGCCGCGACCGTGACCGGGCGTGATCCCGACGGGATCGCGCTCGTCGACGAGGACACCTCCGGACGCGGCCCGCGGGACTGGGTCCTGTGGAACCCGCCGGAGTACGACGACGGCCGGCAGGGACGCGGGACCGGGCGCCGGAAGTCGAACCACACCGAGAGCAAGCGGCTGTTCGTCGACCTCGTCGCCTCCGGTCGCCAGACCCTGACGTTCACGCGGGCGCGACAGGCCGCCGAGCGGTACGCGACCGACAGCGCGGCCGAGCTCCGGAGCCGGGGCGAACCGGACCTCGCGTCGAGGGTGCGCGCGTACCAGGCGGCGCTCGGGGACGCGACGCGGCGCGAGATCGAGGACGGGCTCCACGCCGGCGACCTCCGGGGCGTCTGGTCGACGAACGCGCTCGAGCTCGGCGTCGACGTCGGCGGGCTCGACGCCGTGGTCCTCGACGGCTACCCCGGGACGCGAATGGCCGCCCGCCAGCGGGCCGGGCGCGCCGGCCGGGGCGACGACCCCGCGCTCGTCGTGTTGGTCGGCGGCGAGGACGGGCTCGACCAGTACCTGCTGTCACACCCCGAGGACTTCTTCGACGCCCCGCCCGAGGACGCGATCTGTGACCCCGAGAACGACCACCTGCTCCCCCGGCACGTCGCCTGCGCGGCCGACGAGCGCTGGCTCTCGCCCGACGACGACCGCTTCTTCGGCGGGACGTTCCCGGGCGTCGTCGCGGACCTCACCGACGCCGGCGTGTTGAAGCGGCGACGAACCGACGGGGGGACCCGCTGGACGTTCGCCGGATCGTCGAGCCCGCAACAGGACACGAACCTGCGGACCGTCGGCGATCGCGAGGTCGACCTGATCGACCGGCGCGGGAACGATACGATCGCGTCGCTCGGGTTCGCAGACGCCCTCCGCGACGCCCACCCCGGCGCGATCTACCACCAGCAGGGACGCACCTACGAGGTCGTCTCGCTCGACCTGGACCGCGACGTCGCCGAGCTCCAGCCGTCGTGGGCGGACTACTACACGCGGGTGCACTCCGAGACGGATATCGTCGTCAACGAGGACCTCGCCGAGCGGACGCTCGCGGCCCGCCCGGACGTCCCGGTCCGGTTCGCGGACGTTACCGTCACGGAGCGGATCACGGGTTTCGACAGGAAGGACGCCGCAAGCGGCGAGTCGCTCGGCCAGTCGAGCCTCGACCTCCCGGAGACGACGCTCCGGACGCGGGCGCTCTACTTCCCGGTCCCCGGAGACGTCGAGGCGGAGATGCGCGAGACGGGCGGCGAGTACGGCTTCAACGGCGGGATCCACGCGGCCGAACACGGGATCATCTCGCTGTTCCCGTTCCATCTGCTGTGTGACCGCGCCGACGTCGGCGGCCTCTCGACGCCGCACCACCCGCACACCGACGGGCCGGCCGTGTTCGTCTACGACGGCTACCCCGGCGGCGTCGGGCTCACGCGACGGGGACACGAGCGGATCGAGGAGCTGTTCGCGCGGACCGCGCGGCTGATCGATAGCTGCGGCTGTACGGACGGCTGTCCGGCCTGCGTCCAGTCGCCCCACTGCGGCAACGCCAACGAGCCGCTGGCGACGACGACGGCGGTCCACCTGTTGGAGGCGCTCACGCCCGGCGACGTCCGAGACGCCTTCTCGGAACCCTGAGCCGTCGCGTGGTCCGTTCGAGGTTCGCCGCCCGGTTTCGGAACCCGTCTCCCCGGCGGAACGCCCTTGTCGCCCGCCTCCCAACGAGCGGTATGTCCGCATCCGTTCCCGAAACCTCCCGTGTGTACACCCTCGCACAGCGACCGACCGGGACGCCGACGAGCGACGACTTCGAGCTGGAAACGCGCCAGACGCCCGATCCGGACGCCGGATCGGTCCTGGTCCGGACCCTATACCTCTCGGTCGACCCGTACATGCGCGGGCGCATGCGCGCCGGCGAGTCGTACGCCGAGCCGTGGGACGTCGGCGCTCCTCTGGAGGGCGGTGTCGTCGGCGAGGTCGTCGCGAGCAACGGCGGCGGCTTCGAGCCCGGTGATGTCGTCACCGGCAACCTTCAGTGGGCGGAGTACGCCACGGCGGCCGGCTCCGACCTCACCCGGGTCGACCCGGACCGAGCGCCGCTTTCGGCGTCCCTCGGCGTGCTCGGCATGCCGGGCACCACCGCCTACTTCGGCGTGAACGAGGTCGCACGGCCGCGGGCGGGCGAGACGTTCGTCGTGACGGGCGCCGCCGGCGCCGTCGGGTCGACCGCCGGCCAGATCGCGGCGCTCAACGGCGCCCGCGTGGTCGGGTTTACGGGTACCGACGAGAAGGCGGCGTACCTCGAGGACGAACTCGGGTTCGACGCCGCAGTCAACTACGCAACCACCGAGGACTACGCCGCCGCGCTCGACGAGGCCGCGCCGGACGGCGTCGACGCGTACTTCGACAACGTGGGCGGCGAGATCACGGACGCGGTCTTCTCGAGGCTCAACGTCGACGCGCGCGTCGCCGTCTGTGGACAGATCGCGCTGTACAACGCCACGGAGACGCCGACCGGACCCCGAAAGCTCGGCACGCTCATCGAGAAGCGCGCGACGGTCGAGGGGTTCCTCGTCAGCGACTTCGCCTCCCGTTTCGAGCGTGCGACCCGCCAGATCGGCGAGTGGATCGCCGCCGGCGACGTCCAGTACCGGGAGACCGTGACCGAGGGCCTCGAAAACGCGCCGGAGGCGTTCATCGGGCTGTTCGAAGGCGACAACATCGGCAAGCAGGTCGTGAAGGTCGCCGATCCCACTTTATAAGTCGACGGCGGTGACGGTCGGGGGACGCGTCAGTCGCCGCGCCGCCAGACGATCGCGTCGGCGGTTTCGAGCGTCACCGGGTCGGCGGCGGCGACGGCGTCGCCGACGGCGGCGTCGACCGCGGGCGGCGCGAGCGCGACCGTCCAGCCGTCGGGGCCGGGGAGGTCGTCGTCGACCGTGACGTGGTCGTCGGCCGCGACGTCGCCATCGACCGTGGCGTGGTCGTCGGCCGCGGCGTCGTCATCGACCGTGGCGTTGGCGGCGTCCACGGCCTCGGCGGCGTCCGCGAGAACTCCCGCGACGTCGACGTCGACGGGCGTTCCCTCGACGTTGCAGGCGACGAGGAGGTCCTCGTCGCCGTCGGGGGCCCGCCGGAGCGCGTAGTAGAGGACGGTCCCCTCGGTCGGGTGACGGTAGCCGAACGCCTCGCCCGCGGCGGGGTCGACGTCGGCGCGGAGCCACGGCCGGTCCTGTCGGAACTCCCTGACCGCGCGGTCGAAGGCGGTCCGCGCGTCGTCCTGCGCGTCGAGCCAACGGTCGAGGACGAAGTAGTCGCTCACGTCGGCGCTCCACGCGAACGAGAAGCGCTGGAGGTCGTCGGCGTCGAGGTCGTCGTCCATCGGCGTCCCCTGCACGGAGAGCAGCTCGGCCATCAGGTCGACGTCGTAGCCGGTCGCGTCGACGAGCGAGGCGAGCGTCCGGGCGAACCCCTTCAGCTCCTCGCGCGTCTCGAACCCGAGCGCGGACAGCCGCGGGAACGCCTCCGCGGTGAACCCGCCTTCGGGGACGTGCCAGTCGATCCACGGCGCTTCCTCGGCAACGACCTTCACGTTCCAGACGGGGTCGGTGTCGCGGACGAACCCCCACGGCGCGCGGTGGTTCGCGTGGAGGAAGTCCATCGGGACGCCCGGCATCGCGACGTGGAACCACACCAGCGCCGCCGCGCTGTCGTACGCCTCCCGGATCGTCTCCGGCGGCGACTCGGCCAGATAGGGGTTTATCAGGGCCCCGCTCCAGTTGTCGCTGACTTCGACCTGTGACCCGCGCCGGACCGTGTCGTGGTTGGCGACGCCGGTGATCCACTGGCTCCCGAACTCGCCGACCTCCTGCATCCGCCACCACTTCGTCGCCCAGAACGTGAGCAGCGCCGGCTTGTTGTGCGCGAACGTGACCGGCGACCACTGGAACGCGTGGGGATGCTGGTCGATCAGCGTCCGGTACGTCGACGCCAGCTCCCAGTCCTCGCGCGGCCACGGCCGGCCGTCCTCGTAGATCATCCACGGCCGGTACTCCGTCCCCGCGACCGTCTGGGTGACGGCGTCCATCTCCGCGAGGAAGGCGTCGTCGTGGACGTTCTCGCCCGTCTCCGGGTCGTGATACGTGAAGTCCTGTGCGCCGTCGACGCGGATCCCGTCCGCGCCGAACGCCATCTTCCGGCGCTGCAGCTCCAGCAGGACCGCGCGCACGACGGGCTGCCGGTAGTCCAGGTGGAGCCCGTACATCCCCGGCCCCTCGAAGAACGGCGACGGGAGGAGCCCGTCGGCCGCGTCGTCGGCGTGCCCGAGCGCCACGTCGAAGACGACGCGAACGGGGTCGGGCATGCCGTGACACGCGGCGATGAACTCGACGAGCTCGTCCGGACGGCCCGTCTTCAGGATCGCCGGGTTCGCCGCCGAGAAGGCGCTCACGACGACGTCGTATCCCCAGTTCGTCTGGTCGGGCCGCGTCACGCCGACGGCGACGGTTTCGGAGCCGCGCTCGCGGTCGAACGCGTCGGCGGCCGCCGGCTCCGTCCCCTCGACCCCGCCCGGCCGCCAGTACCACTGTCGGCCGTACGCCTGCGTGAGCGGCTCGACCGGCATGAGCTGTACCGCGTCGTAGCCGGCGTAGTTGCGCTCGTGGGGGGCGAGCGGCTCGTCGGTCCGGAGCTTCTCGCCGATCGTCCGGAACCGCTCGGCCAGCGCCGCGAGCGATCCCTCCTCGGTCGACGTTCCCGGGTGGATCTCCAGCATGCTCGTCGCGGGGGAGACCCGCGGGAGCCCGTCGTCGGACGTCGTCGGCAACGCCTCGTCGGCCCCGCCGAACGAGCGGAAGTGGTCGCGGTCCTCGCGGGTCGCGTCGAGTCGCGGCCAGTCGTACGCCTCCGCGGGCGCGAACGCGCCGAACGGGACGGAGTACGCGAGCGGGTCGCGAACCGTCTCCCAGCCGTCCGCCCCGCGGTACGTCAGCTGGTAGAGCGTCCCGAGCCGATCGGCGGTTCCGACGTCGACGTTTTCGGCGGCGACCCAGTGGAACTCGCCGTCGCGCTCGACCGGGAGCCGGTCGACGCGGAACCGGACCTCGCGGAGGTCCTCCCGGCCGGGGTCGACGTCGTCGACGGGGGTGAAGAGCTCCAGTGCGACGTCGTCCACCGGGACGCCGTCGGCGACCACGTCCGGCGTCCAGAAGCCGAACGCGACCCCCTCGGGCGGGTCGGTCGCGGGGTCGGCGTCGTCCGGCCGGATCGGGTGCGCGCCGAGGCGGTCGGCGATCGACGTGGCGGCCTCGAACTCGTCCGCGGCGGCCGCACGGTCGGCCCGGGCACGTTCGACGAGCTCGGCCGTGTGGTCCGCCAGCCGCGTCGGGGGAGGTGTTTCGGACACGGTCACACCTCCAGCGGAACCACCGCCACGTCGTCGACGACGATGCGATCGGCCCCCGAGGGATCGGTCACGACACACTCCTTGCCGGTGACGGCGTTGCGGTCGCCGTGCGGGGCGTCGACCGCGACCGCGGCCTCGCCCGGCGCGAAGTTGAGGACGACGACGAACCCCGTCGCGTCGTCGCCGCGGCGGAACGCGACGACGTCGTCCGGGTGAGCCTGCTCGCCGTCCGCCTCGATCGGGCGCTCGGACGGGGCGACGCCGTCGACGCCGTCAATGCCACCGACGCGGTAGTCGACGCGACGGAGGTCGCCCGCGGGGCCGAGCGCCTCGTGGTGCTCGGCGTGGGTCGCGAGGAGGCGCTCGTACCGCTCCCGCACCTCCGCTCGCGCGTGGTCCCACGCGATCACGTCGCGCCGGCCGCGTTGCCCGATCTCCTGGCCGGCGTACACCATCGGGACGCCCGGGAGCGTGACGGTCGCGGCCCCCGCGGCGGCCGCCGCCGCGTCCCCGCATTCGACGCGATACCGCGTCTCGTCGTGGTTCTCGATGTACTGAAGGAAGCCCGCGTGGTCGGGGAACCCGACCGCGGTACGCTCCTCGATCGCGTCGAGCACGGACGACGCGGGCGCGGCCCCGCGTCCGATCTGTCGGAGCTGGAAGTAGAGCGTGGCGTCGAAGTGGACGTCGAACATCCCCTCGTGGAAGTCGGCGATGTACGGGATCGTCTCGTCCATCAGCAGGAACTCCGGATCGATCGCCTTCACCCGGTCGCGGAGCTCCCGCCAGAAGGAGTCGGGGACCGCCCACGCCATGTCACAGCGGAAGCCGTCGACGAGCGGGGCCCACTCGTCGACGACGTCGAGCAGGAACCGGCGGACGTGGAGGTTCTCGTGGTTCAGGTTCGCGATCAGCTCCCACTCGAAGTACGTCCCCGGCTCGCCCGACGCCTGCCACTCGTAGCGGTCGCGGTACGGGGAGTCCGGGTTCCCGTACGCGTCCTCGAACCACTCGTGATCGCGGGCCGTGTGGTTCGCGACGAAGTCGAACAGCACGCGCATGCCGTTGTCGTGGGCGGTCTCGACGAGCGCCTCGTAGTCGTCGCGGCCCCCGAGGTCGTCCGCGACGTCGAAGAAGTCCGTGATGTTGTAGCCGTGGGGCATGCCGTCGTGACCGAGCACTGGCGTGAGCCACAGCGTGTCGACGCCGAGGTCGGCGAGGTCGGGGAGCCGGTCGGCGATCGCGTCGAACGTCTCGCCCGGATCCTCCCCGTCCGCGAAGGTGCGGACGTACACCTCGTAAACGCGGGCGTCGGCGGTCCAGTCGGGCGGGTCGTTGAGCCGGACCGTCCGGAACCGCTCCGCGTCGGCCGACCGTGACACCGATTCGGCCGCGGCGGAAGACGGGTTTCCGGCCCCGTCGAGCCGCTCGACCGCGACCGCGTCGGCGACGCTGAATCGGAGCTCTTGGTCGGGTTCGCGTGCGACCGCGACCGCGTGAACACGGAGACGGTCGGGGACCGCGTCGGTGGGTACGGTGAGCGTCGCCCCCGTCGCCGTTCGGCTCGTGTCGAGGGCGTCCCGCGGGTTCGTCCGCCCCTCCGCGACCGCGGTGGCGACGTCGCGGTCGTCGACGACGAACGTCACCTCGAGGTCCGATGCGTCGAGCGCGGACTCCGGGTTGGAAGCCGCGGTCGCGCGCACGTCGACCGCGCCGTCCTCGACCGTCGCGTCGAGGCGGATCCGCGGCGGGCCGACCCCCTCGTCCGAGCGCGCTGCCGCGTAGTCGAGGCCGGCGTGGTCCGCGTCGCGGTCGCGGATCGCCGTGCCGCTGCCACCTTCGACGTCGACGCCGGCGTACGAGGCGGCGAACGCTCGGATCGTGAGTCGGTGGTCGCCGTCGGGGGCCGACAGGCCGAGCGCGAACCGTCCCGGGACGTCCGGCGTGAACTCCGTTACCGGGGCGTCGCCGACGGTCGCCTCGCTACCCGGCGGCGCGTCCACGACGCGCCACTCGTAGCTGGCCCCCGGGTCCGGGTCGCGGGGAGCGAGCTGTGTCGTCTCGCCGGTCGCCACGAACCGCGGTGGTCCTGGGTGATGCATGTCCGTATCCTCAGCCGGAGGGGTCTTCGGTGTTGCTCTCGTCGTGGACGGGTCGTCGTGTGCGGGCCCTGTCATCGTTCTCGATACGAGAACCGCATGACTCGGACCCAATAAGTCATGCTGACCTCCTTCGTCAAGGCTTTCGCTCCGGGGAACGGCATCTGGGGCATGCGACTGCGAACTGCGCTCACGGAACACAAACGTCGGCGTGCGGAGCGATACCCCGCGGAACGTCCGACGACCGCCGGCGCGTTCGCCGGCGACGAGGGGAGACTCGTCCACGTCGGTCGTCACGGAACGATCCACGACTGCTCGTACCCGCTGTCGGGGATCGGCGGGATCGACTGGCTCAGGCTCGGCGTCCTCGCCGGCGGCACCGTCCGCTGGTTCGACGGGCTCACCGCGACCCGCCAGCACTACGACACGGACACCCCGCTGGTCGAGACGGAGTACGACGCCGGTCGGTACACGGTCCACCAGTTCGACCTGACGGTCGGCGACGTCCACCTCACCCACGTCGAACTCCGCGGCGCGCCGCCCGCCAACGCCGAGATCGTCGCCGCCGGCGCGTTCGCCCCGGAGCTCGCCGAGGGACGCGTCGGGAACCTCGTTCACGAGGGTGACGGCCCTCGCGGCGGCGACGTCATCGAGGTGTTCCACCGCCGCGAACACGACTTCCTCACCGCCTCGACCGGGCTCTCGTCCGCCCACGGCCAGCGACAGGACTCCCTGTCGGACCTGATCGGCGAGGGCGACGGCGGGTTCCCCCGGCGCGGGGAGATCGACGAACACGAGGACTCACACCTCACCGGCGACGTCGTCGTCCGGGCCCCGTTCGAGCGCGAGGGCCGAAGCGAACGCGTCACGCTCGCGAGCCGCGCCGTCATCGACGAGGGGGACGAGCCCGACACCGACGGGGCCGACAGGCGCCGCTGGGTGGGCGAGCTCTCGCGGACCGCAGCGGCGTACGCCGAGGCCGACGACCTCCGCGAGGCCGCCGCCGAGCGCGCACCGACGGTCCCGGACGACGCCCCTCGCCGGAGCCAGATCGCCAGCGACCTGCGGACCCTCGACCTGCTCACCGCGGAGTCGGGCTCGCGGATCGCCGGCCCGGAGTTCGACCCCTTTTACTCGACGACGGGCGGCTACGGCTACACGTGGTTCCGCGACGACGCGGAGGTGTCGAACGCGCTGCTCGAGGCGAGCGAGGAAATCGACCTGCAGGCGGACGACGAGCTCCGCGCGGCCGCCGCGTTCTTCTGTCGGACCCAGGACGACGACGGGAGCTGGCCCCACCGCGTGTGGGCCGACTCCGGGAAGGTCGCGCCGGGATGGGCCAACGCGCGCATCGAGGCCACGGCCGGCAACGCCGGCCCCGACGACCAGCTCGACCAGCCGGCCGCCGTCGTCACCTTCCTGGCGCGGCTCCGCCGGACCGCCGACCTCCCCGCCGACGAGCGCGAACGGATCGACCGGACGATCGCCGACGCGGTCGCCTTCCTGCTCGCGACGCGGGCGGACGACGGCCTCCCGCACCGCTGTCAGAACTGCTGGGAGAACGCCATCGGGCGGTTCACCCACACCGGCGCGACCTACCTCCGGGCGTTCGCCGCCGTCGCCCGTGCCCCGGTCGACGACGGGCTCCGCGCGGACGCCGCGAGCGCCGCCGACGCGGCCCTCGTGGGGTTGCACGGCCGATGGGTCCCCGGGAAGAAGCGGTTCCCCCAGCGCGCGAGCGACGAGGGGCGCGACGACCGCGCGGACGCCAGCACGTTCGGGCTCGTCGACGCGCTGACCGAGTACGCGGCGCTCGACGACGAGCGGGGGGCCGACGCCGCGCTGCCCGCGACGGCGGACGACGTCGACCTCGACGTGTTCGTCGACCGGGTGACGACCCACGTCCGGACGTCGATCGACGCCCTCCACCGTGAAACCGCGGAGATGGAGGGGCTCGTCAGGTTCGTCGGCGACGACTGGCGGGTCGCCGAACAGGGCGGCGCGAAGGTGTGGTCGGTCGCGACGCTGTGGGGCGCGGAGGCCGCCGCCGAGCTCGCCGGGCTCCAGCAGTCCCGGAACGGCGACGGGGCGGCCGGCTCGCTGTTCGCCGAGGCCCGCGAACTGTACGCGCTCTGTGAGCCGGGTGGAAACCTGACCAACGAGGCCGGGCTCTTGGCCGAGCAGGCGTTCGACAACGGCGACCTCGACAGCGCGACGCCGCTCGGCTGGTCACACGCCTTGCGACTCAACACGACGGTGACGCTCGCGCGGTACGGGGCGCTCCCGCTCCCGCACGAGCGACCGAGCGCGCCGGAGGAGGCACCACAGTGGACGACGGGCCGGAAGTTCGGCGTCGGCACCCCCGCCGACCACGAGGCCGACGAACCGGTCCCCGTCTGGTTCACCCTCACCGAGGGCGCGTTGACGGAGGCCCGGTTCCCCCGGATCGACGTGATGAACCTCCGGACGTTCGACTTCCTGGTCGTCGACCCGGAGACGGAGTACACGATCCGGACGTTCGACGAGACGGACCACCTGACGACGACGGAGACGATAACGCGAGCGGCGGAGCCGACCGACGACGCGGCGCTAGCGTACAGACAGACGATCAGCGAGACGGGCGACGGTCACGGCCACCGCTGGACGCTCACCGTCGAGTACGCGGTCGACACCGACGGCAGCGCGATCCTCGCGGACGTCGAGTTCGAGGGCGGACGCGAGTACGACGTGTACGCGCTCGCGGACACGACGGTCACCAACGTCGGCACCGACGACCACGGCACCCGCGTCGGCGACGACGGTGAGTACCACTTGCTCGCGCGCAACCACGACGCCAACCGCGTGCCCGGGAAGCTCGTCGACGACGACGGGGAGCCCTTCGAGGTCGCGCTCGCGCTCGCCACGGCCGGCGGGTTCGAGTGGGCGAGCGCGCTGCCTGCGGGCTGTGCGGCGCTCGAGGACCTGTTCGCGCTCGGCGAGCGCGGCGAGGGCTCCGCGGAGGCAGTCGGCAACGTCGTCCTGGCGGGGCTCGTCGGCAGCGGCACCGCCCTCTCGGAGACGGTCGCGCTCGGCTTCGCCGAACACGGCGACACCGCGGCGGCGCTCGGCGAGGCGGAAGGCGCGCTCTCCCGCGGCTTCGACGCCGTCGCCGACGCGTACGCGGCGACCTGGCACGAGTGGCTCGACGGCCGCGAGTACCCGGGGTCCGTCGTCGACGACGACGACCTGGCGACGCAGTACCGGTTCGCGCTGATGACGCTGGCCGCCGTCGAGGACAAACGCCACGACGGGGCGGGCATCGCCAGCCCCTCGGTGCCGTGGGGCGAGACGGAACACGCCGCCGAGGACCGCGGCTACGGCTACAACTTCGTCTGGTCGCGCGACCTGTATCAGGTGTTCACGGCGCTCATCGAGGTGGGTGAGGTCGACCGGAGCGCGGACGCGCTCGCGTACCTCTACAACACCCAGCAGGACGACGACGGCTTCCTGCCGCAGAACACGTACATCGACGGGCGGACCCGGTGGGGCGGCGAGCAGATGGACAACATCGCGTTCCCCGCGGTGATGGCCTGGCAGCTCTACGAGCGGGGCGTGTCGCTTTCCGACGCCGACTACACCTACGACCAGGTCCGACGGTCGATCGGCTACGTCGCCGCCAACGGGCCGGACACGGCCCAAGAGCGCTGGGAGGAGGAGGCGGGGTACTCGCCGTCGAGCATCGCCGCGGAGATCGCGGGGCTGGCCTGTGCGGCCGCGCTCGCGCTCGCGGAGGCCGACCGGATCGAGACGGGCGACGCGGCGACCGACGGCGAGGAGGTCCCGAACGATCCGGAGAGCCTCCGTGCGGACGCGCTGGCGTGGCTCGCGCTGGCCGACGACTGGACGGAGCGCGTCGAGGAGTGGTGTGCGACCGACACCGGCACCGACCGTCACACCGAGACGCCGTACTACCTGCGCGTCACCGCCGACGGCGACCCCGAGTCGGGCCGGCCGCGCACGATCGCCAACGACGGACCGACGTACGACGAACGCGAGATCGTCGACGGCGGCTTCCTCGAGCTCGTCCGGCTGGGCGTGAAGTCCGCCGACGACCCGGTGATCCGGAACTCCGTCTCGGTGGTCGACGAGGCGATCCGCGTCGACACGCCGTACGGGCCCGGGTGGTACCGCTACGTCGGCGACGCGTACGGCGAGATCCAGCGCGGCGACCCTGGCGCGCCGTGGGCCGGTGCCGGTGGCGGGAAGGGACGCCTCTGGCCGATCTTCACCGGCGAGCGCGGCGAGTACGAGCTCCGGGCCCGTGCCGACGGCCCCGACGCCTTCGGGGGGACCGACGAGGACGCTCTCGAACCGGCGGCCCTGCTGGAGACGATGGCGGGTTACGCCAACTCCGGGCGGATGATCCCCGAGCAGGTGTGGGACCGCGAGCACCCGACCGCCTACGGCTGGGAGTTCGGCGAGGGGACCGGGGGGGCGACCCCGCTCGCCTGGTCGATGGCCGGCTTCATCCGGCTGGCACACGGGATCGACGCCGGCGCGCCCGTCGAGACGCCGACGGTCGTCCGCGACCGCTACGTCGTCGGTGATCGCCCCGAGGGGCCGACGCTCGACGCCACGGTCGAGTACGGCGGCTCCGATCTCGTCGTCTCCGGGTCGACGACTGGCGACCGCGTCGCGGTGTACACGGCCGAGGGATCCGAGTTCGTCGAGCCCGTCGACGGCGACTACGCGGTCCGTCTCGACCCGGCGACCGACGCCGAAGTCGTCCTCGTCGCCGCCGCCGACGGCGATCTCGAAGACGCGGGCACAGCCGTCGAGCGTCTTCGGATCTGAGCGCCTTCGGATCTGAGCGGCACGGAGACGGCGGCGAGGAGACGATGGCGAGGAGACGACGGCGATCGGGCTCAGCCGAGCGCGACGACGTCGACCGATCGGGTTCCCGCCTCGAGTTCGAGAACGACGGAGCCGACGACCCCTCTTCTCGCCCGTTCGCGCCACGCCGAGACCGTCTCAGCGTGGCGATCGCGGCGCACCTCCACGTCGGCGTCCGGGTGCGCCGCCGCGGTGTCGTCGGCCTCGGGATACGGCGGGACGTCGGCGACCAGATCGCGCGGGTCGACGTGGATCGTCCCGTCGGGACGCACCCCGGATAAGGGCGCACGCGTCGAGCCGGGCCCCGACCCATCAGCGGGATCCCCGCCGGCCTCGTGCAGGCGGGCCCGCATCCGCCCCGAAAAGGGCGGGGTGACCCGGAGGACGACCCGTCGGTCCGTCCGGAGCGTGGCCTCCAGGGCGGTCGCGACGTCCTCGCGGTGGACCGCGATCGACCGGATCCGTTCCGGGGCGCTCATGACCCCGTGTCGTCGGGCGACCAGCGGACGTCCGAGAGCGTCCGCTGGACCGCCTCCTCGCCGACGGCCATCGCGAGGTGTTCGAAGCCGCCCCGGACGCCGCGGTCCGTCGCGTTGGCGACGAGCCGCGAGACGATGAACTCCGGCGTCGACTTGCCGACGGTGCCGAACCGCGGCTGGTAGTCGACGCGGAGCTCGAGGTCGTTCGTGAGCCCCTCGGCGAAGATGCCGTCGATCCGGGCGGTGTCCGGGAGCGGGCTCAGGTCCCCCGCGAGATGGGTGACGTACACCCCGAGGGCCCCGCGATCGACCGTGAGCTCGACGAGCCCGTTCAGGAGGTCGGCCGCGCGCCCCGGCTCGGTGATCGCCTCGAACTCGTCGACGAGCATCAGCGTCCGTCCGTCCTCGACGAGCGGCGGAACGACCGACTTCAGGGTCGACTCCAGCACGCCCGCGTTGAACGAGGCGTGTCGCCGGTGGAAGACGACCCGGTCGAACCCCCCGACTTCCGCCTCCTCCGCCGGCACCGGCAGCCCCATGGCGGAAAGCAGCGTCACCGCACAGAGCGTCTCGAGGAGCGTCGTCTTCCCGCCGGAGTTCGCCCCGGTGAGGACGCTCACCCGGTCGCCGGAGGGCGGCCCCTCCTCGCCCGACCCGGCGGGATCGCCCGTCAGCCCGTGCGTCCCGATCCCGTAGGAGACGGGCTGGACCTCGCCGTCCAGAAAGAGGTGTCGCGCGTGGCGGACCGCGATCCCGTCGTCGACGAGCGTCGGACGGGTCAGATCGTGTTCGGCCGCGAACCGACCGAGCGAGAGCCGAAACGCGACCTCGGAGACCGCGTCGACGGCGCGGTCGACGTCGTCGCCGGCGTCCAACAGTCGGTCCCGCAGGTCCCCGGCGACCCGCCGTTCCCGCTCGTCGACGGCCGCTTCCAGATCGGCGACGAGCGTTCGCAGCGTGCCGGAGACGAAGTCGGCCGCGTCGACCGCCTCCGCGGGCGCTGACGACCGAACCGTCGACCGGTCGACCCCGGTTTCCTCGGCGAGGTGGTCGACCACGCCCGCCTGAAACGCCTCGAAGTCGCGGACGGAGCCGTCGCGGACCCGTTCGATGACGTCGAACGCCGCGTTCTGGAGGTCGCGAGCCGCGTCGAGCCGTTCGCGACGCCGGTCGAGGACGTCGTCAGCGCCGGCGGAGACCGCCACGTCCGTGACGGCGCCGTCGGCGGAGATCGACCCGCGAACGTGCTCGAGGGCTCCCAACGCGTCGCGCAGAGCGTCGTCGTCGAGCCCATCGAGCGGGTCGAACGTCCCGCCGGTGAGTCCGGCCGCCCGCAGCGCGAGCGCCGCCTCCACGGCCGCCCGGTCGCCACCCTCCGCCCTGTCGTAGGCCGCGAACGCGTCGAGGACGCGCTCCCGTCGATCGTCGTCGAGCGCCGTCCACGCCTCGCGGGCGGCGACCACGTCGTCGAGCCGATCTTCCATCGCCCCGCGGTCGACGAGCGGGGTGAGGACCCGGATCCGGTCGCCGGCGTGATCAGTCACGGCGTAGCTCGCGGCCAACGAGAGCAGGTCGTCGTACACCGACCGGGTGTCGCCGGTCGCGAGCACGTCCATCCCGGCCTCGCCGTTCGCCCGGCGGAGGATCCGCGTCGCGCGGCCGCGATGGAGCCCCGCGTCGACGAGCGCCCGGACGTCGGCCGACTCGATCGCCGCGACGGCCTCCGGAACGCCGAGCGAGTCGGTCAACAGCTCGCTCGTCTTCGGGCCGATCCCCCAGTAGTCCTCGAGTCGCATACCGGTGAGTGTCGGCGCGTCGTCTTGGTGTTTTCGTCGTCCCGGACGGAAGCGACCGGCCTCAACGGCGGCCGTCAGTCCGCCGGCGACGGAGTGGCGGCGTCCGCCCCGCGCTCACGCAGGTACCCTTGGAGGTACGCGCCGAGGAACATCCCGGCGACGCCGTAGAGGATGACGACGTTCCCGATCCCGAGGCTGGCGTACGCCGCGCCGGGGCAGATGCCGGAGAGTCCCCACCCGACCCCGAAGACGCCGCCGCCGACGATCACGTCGCGGTCCATCGACTTCAGTCGGCGACCGAACCGTTTCCCGGTCAGCGGGGCGGACCGGCCGGAGAGCGTGAGCCCCCAGAAGACGAGCCCGACGAGGACGCTCGCGCCGCCCATCACGAACACCAGCCCGAGGTCGCGGAGCTGGAGGAACTCCAAGACGATCTCCGGTCGGGCCATCCGGCTCACGGCGAGCCCGACCCCGAACACCGCGCCGCCGAGGAAGACCAGCGGGAGGAACAGGGGATGGCTCTCGTGTTCGGCGACGACGCCCGCGCCGCTCATGGCTGGACCCCCATCGCCATCACCAGCTGGGCGACGCCGACCGCGACGAGCATGAACGTCGCGACGTTCAGGACCGACGTCCGCGAGCCGGAGCCGATCCCACAGACGCCGTGGCCCGACGTACAGCCCTTTCCGAGCCGGGTGCCGACCCCGATGAGGATCCCGCCGAGGAACAGCCGCCACGGCTGGACTGCGGTCGTCCAGCCGAACTCACCCGTCGCGAGCGAGTAGCCGGCCGCCCCGGAGACGATTCCCAGCGTGAACACGACGCGCCAGTCGCGGGAGGCGACGAAGCGCGGCTGCTGGAAGCGCCGGAGCTTCGAGCCGTACGACAGCGTCGATTCGAGGAACGTGCTCGCGCCGGCGTGGATCCCGGTCCCGACGTAGACGATGACGGTCCCGAGCCCGATGAGCAGCCCGCCGAGCAGGTAGTGTTCCCACCCGCGCGGGAGCAGGGCGTCGACGAGCAGGGTGACCTCGTACATACGGAATCTGTGCGTCCGGGGCGGGAAAACGCTGCGTTCGCCGACCGATGTTGCCGTGCTCGCGGACGGTGCGGCCGCCACGGCCACCGCGGCCGCGACCGAACAGTTGAGGTGATCGCGCCGCAGAGAGCGCGTCGTGCGCGATCCTCTCGCCCCTCTGCGTGGCTTCCGACGGCCGGTGTACGTCGTCGGCCTCGGACAGCTCGTCAACCTGTTCGGGTCGGGACTCGTCTACCCGTTCGCGACCGTCCACTTTCACCTCTCGGTCGGGATCGCGCTGTCGTTGATCGGCGTGGGGCTCCTCGCGAACAACGTCGCGACCGCCGTCGGAACGACGGTCGGTGGATACGCCGCCGACAGGTACGGTCGCAAGCCCGTAATGGTGACGAGCATGGCGCTGTCGTCGGTCACGCTCGCCGCGTACGCCGCCGTCGAGGCGATCGCGGCGGCCACGCTCCTGTCGCCTGCGGGCGCGTTCATCGCCGTCGCAACCGCCGCCGGGTTCACCCTCGGACTGTACGCGCCGGCCTCGCAGGCGATGATCGCGGACCTCACCGAGGGGGACCGACGCGACCGCGGCTACGCCCTCCTCAAGGTCGCGAACAACGCCGGGTTCGGGCTGGGGTTCGTCGTCGGGGGCGTGCTGTACGCGTACGCGGACCTCGCGGTGTTCGTCGGCAACGGGGCCACCTCCGCGGTCGTCGCCGGCGTCCTGTTGGCGCTGGTCCCGCGGGCACACGAGGGGGCCCGTGACGTCGCGGTGCGCGACTCGGTCGGGGACTGGGGCCGCGCGGTGACCGACCGTCGGATCCTCGCGCTCGCCGGGCTCAACGTCGGGTTCGCGGTCATGTACGCGCAGATGCAGGCGACCGTTCCGGTGGTCGCGACGGAGACGCTCGGGCTCACCTCCGGACAGCTCGGGACGCTCTACACCCTGAACCCGATCGTGATCGTCCTGTTACAGCTGCCGCTGGTGGCGGCGGTGACCGACTGGCGGCGGACGCGCGCGCTCGTCGTCTCCACGGCGCTGTGGGCGTCCTCGATGCTCGCCGTGTGGGCGGTGGCGGGCGCGTCGGCCGGCGTCGGCGTCGCCCTCGTCGGCGCGTTCCTCGTCCTCCGGACGCTCGGCGAGATCCTTCACGCGCCGCTGATCACGTCGCTGGCGTCCGACCTCGGGGCGGCCGAGGAACGGGGGGCACAGCTGTCGCTGCTGGAGGTCGCAAAGCGGCTCGGGTTCGGCGTCGGGGCGGCCGTCGGCGGCGCGTTCTTCGATTACGGCCTCGAGTGGGCGCTCTGGCCGTTACTCGCCGCCGTCTGCGTCGTGCTCGGGGTCGGCGTGCTGTGGTTCGAGCGGCACGTGACTCCCGCGGAGAACGGTCGGATCGCGGCTGTCGGCGGCGACGGGAGCTCCGACTGACGGAGCGAGAGCTCAACGGTGGGGCGAACAGGTGACACGACGGGGCGGACGGACGCGCGGCGACGTGTCACGCGATCGCGGCCCGCCGCGCGGAGCGGGTCAGGACACGGGGCGACTGGCCGCCGCATGGGTGATAAGCCATGGGGGTTCCCACGGTGGTGTCAACGCGACTGTCGGTAGATCAGGTTCCGCTGGATCTCGTTGGCCCCCTCGTAGATGACGGGGATCCGGCAGTCGCGGTAGACGCGCGCGATCCGGCGGTCTGCGAGCACCGACCGGCCGCCGTGGAGCTGCATCCCGCGCTCGGCGCAGTCGACGGCGACCTCGGTCGACTTCGTCTTCGCGAGCGCCGCCCAGTAGCCGGCGTTCTCGCCGTTCGCGACCTTCTCGCAGGCACGCCAGTTGAGCGCTCGGGCGGCCTCGAACCCGATCCGCATGTCAGCGAGCGAGTGCTGGACCGCCTGGAACTCGTTGACCGTTCGACCGAAGGCGTTCCGGCCGTGAACGAACGCCTCGGCCTCCTCGATCGCGGCCGCGGCCAGTCCGAGCCCGTGGCCGCCGACGACGACCCGGCCGTGGTTGAAGAAGTCCGCGAGCACGTAGAAGCCGCCGCCCTCCGCGCCGACGACGTTCTCCTCGGGGACGAAACAGTCCTCGAACACGATGTGGCCCTGCTTTGACGCCCGCATCCCCATCTTCTCGGGGATGTGCTCGGCCTCGTAGCCGTCGCGGTCCGTCTCGACGATGAACAGCGTGTAGTTGGAGTAGCGGTCCTCCCCGTCGCCGGTTTTCGCGTACACCGTGAGCCAGTCGGCCTCGACGGCGTTGCCGACCCAGTACTTCTCGCCGGTGATCTCGTAGCCGCCGTCGACGCGCTCGGCGGTCGTCGTCATGCCCGCGAGGTCGGAGCCGGTTTCGGGTTCCGACACCGCGAGCCCGGAGATCTGGTCGTTTTCGGCGACGGGCCGGAGATAGGTCTCCTTCTGCGCTTCGGTGCCGTACTGTTCGACCATCTCACAGCCGAAGCTCGCGAGCTGGAGGGTCAAGGCGATGCCGGCGTCCGCCCGGTAGAACTCCTCGGCGATCGCGAGGATCGCGGGGAGGTCGTACCCCGTCCCACCGTACTCCTCGTCGATGTCCTGGGCGACGAGCCCCGCGTCCATCCCGGCCTCCAGGACGTCCCACGGGTACGCCCCGGACTCGAAGTACGCCGCCGCGTTGGGCGCGATGTGCTCCTCGGCGAACGCCCGTGCCTCCGCTTTCACGTCTCGGACGTGTTCGGGAACGATCCCGTCGTCGAGTAGGTCCATGTCCGCCCTGTGGGCCGCTCTCGCATAACGCTCGTGGAACAACGAAAAACGTGTTTTTCGTTTATCCCGCTGCTGTCACGAGCCGTGTGACTCGGAGGGCTCGCCGTCGGTACTGGCGGTGCCGTCGGTACTGGCGGTGCCGTCGGTGTCGCCGGTCGGGCCGTTAGCGCTCCCATCGTCTCCGCCGTCCTCTGTGTCCTCTTGGATACTTTCCGGGTCGTCGTTTCCGGGATCCCCAGTGTCCTCGTCGCCGTTGTCCGTCCCCGGCGTCCTCGCGGACACCGGGTCGGCCGGTTGGAACCCCGCCTCGTCGAACCCGCTGTCCGGGTCGGCGGGAGCGAACCCGTGTTCGATGAGGGCTTCGCGAACCGCCCCGCGGTCGACGGTGCCGGAGACCGTCCGCGGCAGCTCGTCGGTGTACGCGATCGTCCGCGGGAGCTTGAAGCCGGCGAGCCGGTCGCGGGCGAACGAGATCACCTCCGCGTCGTCGATCCCGACGGCGCCCTCGATGGTGTCTGCCGCCCCGTCGGTTCGCTCACCGGTTCTCTCGTCGGTCCGTCCGTCCGCCTTTCCGGCGGTCGAACCGTCGGTCCTCTCGTCCGCCCTCCCGCCGGTCGAACCGCCGGGGTCGGTGCCCTCGTCGTCGGCGGCGGTGTCGCCGTCGGTGTCATCGTCGGTGTCCCCGCCGGCACGGTCCTCGCCGACGCTGCCTTCGCCGTCGGAAGCCCCGGGAGCCTCGACGTCTACGCCCCCGTCCCTCTCGCCGTCGACGGAGGCCGCGGCGGGATCGTCCGAACCGCCGACACCCCCGGCCGAAACGCCCGGGCGCTGGGGGACCTCGATCAGGGCGGCCACGCGCTCGCCCCACACCTCGTCGTCGAGTCCGACCACCGCGGCGTCCGCGACGTCGGGGTGGTCACGGAGCACGGCGGCGACCTCGCCCGGTTCGACGTTCTCCCCGCCGGTGATGATCCGGTCGTCGACCCGGTTGAGCACGTAGAGGTAGCCGTCCTCGTCGACCCGACCGATGTCGCCGGTGTGGAGGCCGTGCTCGCCGAAGGCGACGGCCGTCGCCTCGGGGTCACCGTAGTAGCCGGGCGAGATCGTCGGGCCGGACACGACGATCTCGCCGGTCTCGCCCGGTTCGACCGGCGATCCGTCCCCGTCGACGACGGTGACGTCGGTCCCGAACAGCGGTCGTCCGACGGTCCCGAGCCGGTCGTGGGCCTGGTCGGGGGTGGCGGTCGCGATCTGTGAGGCCGCCTCCGTCATCCCGTAGGTCGGGTAGACGGGGATCGAGTAGTCCCGGCACCGCTCGATCAGCGCGTCGGGCGCGGGGGCCCCGCCGAGGAGGACGGCTCGCAGCGAGTCCGCCAGCGTCCCGCGCCTGTCGAGCGCGCGCGTGAGCATCGTCGGCACGAGCGAGACGCCGGTCACATCGTACCGGTCGACGTCGTCGGCGGTGCCGCCGGGGTCGAACCCCGACCTGAGGACGACGGTCGTCCCGTACAGCGTCGAGCGGTAGATCGGCGCGAGCCCCCCCATGTGGTGTAGCGACAGCGACACCAGCCACCGGTCGTCCGGGTCGATCCCGAGCCGGAACGCCGAGGCGATGGCCGAGCTGTACACGTTCTCCGCGGTGAGTTCGACCGCCTTCGGATCGCCGGTCGTCCCGGAGGTGAACAGCAGACAGAGCCGGTCGTCGGGGTCCCAACGCGGCGGATCGATCGGTTCCGGACCGATCCCGTGAAGCGCCGTGACCGACCCGTCGTCGGGGTCGTCGACGGAGAGGATCGGGACGGGACCGGAGCCGGGAGACGGCGCAGCCACGCCGTCAGCGTCGAGCGCGTCGACAGCATCGAGCGCATCGACAGCATCGAGCGCGTCGACCGCGCCGACGGCGTCGGCCTCCGTGGTCTCGGCACAGACGAGCGTCGAGACGTCCGCGGCCGCGGCGCGCTCGGCCAGTTCACGCGGCGTCAGTCGATCGCCCAAGGGGACGAACGTCGCGCCGAGCCGCATCGCCGCGTGGACGAGCCCGACCGTCCCGACGGACGACGGCATGAGGACGCCGAGGTGGTCGCCCTCGCCGACTCCGTGTGCCGCCAGTCGTCCCGCCGTCTCCGCGACGAGCCGGTCGAGGTCGGCGTACGTCCACACCTCCCCGTCCTCCGCGCGGACGAGGGCCGGATCGTCGGGCGAGGAGACGACCCGATGAGAGAGCCAATCGCGCATTGTGCGGCTATTCGAGGGCGACTACAATTGCCTTGTGGTCATGACGGGGCGGGCGCGACGCGAACGCGGTGGCCGCGGCCCCCGGCGTCCTCACTCGTCGGTCGGCTGGCGGACCGTCAACACCGGCACGTCCGAGGTCCGGACGACGCGCTCGGTGACGCTGCCGAGGAGGTAGCGGTCGAGCCCGCGACGGCCGTGCGTTCCCATCACGATCAGGTCGATGTCGTTGTCGTCGACGTAGTCCGTGATCGATCGGTAGGCGGTGCCCGTGGTGACCGACGTGACGCTCTCGATGCCGGCGTCGGTGGCGACGTCGGCGACCCGGCCGGTCGCCTCCTTGCCCTCCGATTCGAGCGCCTCGATGACGATCTCCGAGCCGGCCTCCAGCGTAGAGTAGGCCGCGCCGTCGACGACGTACAGGGCGTGGATCCGGCCCCCGTACTGCTTCGCGAGGTCGATCGCGTGCTCGATGGCGGCGTCTGACGCTGGGCTCCCGTCGGTCGGAACGAGGATCTCGTCGTACATGTCGTCCCGAGATACCCGACAGGGTCGTAAAAGTGTTCCCCGGCCGATGGCGGCGGCGCGGTCCAGCGGTCGGCTCACGCCACCCGCTCGACGACGGCCCGCTCGCAGCGCCGTAAGGCGTCGGGCCGGTCACCGTCCTCGAGCGACACAGTCTCGACGACGGTCCAGGCGCCGTCGACGACCGCGAGCCCCTTCACCCACGCGTCGGTCGCGATCACGAGCCCCGGCGTCGGCCCGCTCGACGCCGTGGCGACCGCGTAAGCGACCCCGTCGGACCGGTTCAGCGCGGCGACCTCCGACTCACGGAGCGGGCGGGCGGGCAGCGAAGCGAGCGTCGACATACGACCCCGTCGGTCGGGGCCGATGTTGAGCGTTGCGGGACCGAGGTCCCGGAGCGGACGGGAGAGAACGGAACACATAGGTCGGCGGGGGCGGAAGCCGGGGCGTATGCGAGCGAGTCGGGACCGCGTCGTCCTCGCCGTCGTCGCCGTCGTCGCGACCGCCGTCCTGGTCCGCGTCGTCGGGCTCGGCACCCGCCCGTTTCACTGGGACGAGGCGCGAACGGGCTACTGGGCCCTCCGGACGCTGGAGACCGGGCGATTCGAGTACCGCCCGGTCGCCGGCGGCCCGCTCGTCGCCCACCTGACGGGCTGGGCGCTGCTCATCGGGGGAGCGTCGGATTTCGTCGCGCGGCTCCCGTTCGCGCTGGCGACCGGGCTCCTCCCCGCGGTCGCGCTGCTCTTCAGGAACCGGCTTCGGGACGACGAGACCGTCGCGTTGGCGTTGCTGCTCGGGGTCACGCCGCTGCTCGTCTACTACGGCCGGTTCCTCCGTGGCGACCTCCTCGCCGCCGGCGCGGCGCTCGCGGCGGTCGGCTTCGTCTGTCGATGGGTCGAAACCGACCGGGACCGCTGGCTGTACGCCGCGGTCGTCGCGGCGACCGCCGCGCTGGCGTCGTCGGCGTTCGCCGTCGCGACCCTGGTGCTGGTCGCCGTCGCGGGCGGCCTCGTTCTGGACCACCGCCGAGTCGTCGGCGACGGAACGAGCGTTCCCACGGCGATCACCGCCACCGTACGGTGGCTTCGGTTCCGCGTCACGCCCCTCGCACGCGCGCTGTTCGTCGGACTCGGGACCTGGGGCGTGCTGTTTGCACCCCGCGGCGGCGACGCCGTCGGCGACCCGGTCGGGTTCCTCTCGGCGACGTATCGGGACCCCGTCGTCTCCTTCCTCGGCGTCCGGGTGGCCGGACGCGAGGGGACGGAGTTCCTGCCGTTCGTGACCGACGCCGCCGGAACCCTCCTCGCGACCGCCGCCGTCGTCCTCGCGCTCGGGATCGGCGGGTTCCTCGCCGACCGCTACGGCGCGCTGCCGGACGTCGAGTCGCCACGACCGATCGTCGCGTTCGCGGGGTTCTGGGCGGGCCTCGGCCTGCTCGGCTATCCGATCGTGGCGACGGTCCCGGCACCGTGGACGCTCGTCCACGCGCTCGTCCCGATGGCCGTCCCCGCCGCGGTCGGGCTCGCGGCGACGTACCGGTTCGGGCGGCGGGCCGTGACACGCGGGGACGCTGCGCGGGCGGCGACGGCGCTGCTCCTGCTCGCGGCGGTGGGGTCCGGCGTCGCCGTCGGGTTCGTCGACGGCGTGTACGGGCCGAGCGAGCCGACAACCGAGTTCGCGGACTTCGGGCAGCCCGCGAGTGACCTAGAGCCGCTCGTCGCCGAGGTCGACGCCGCGGTCGCGGGGAGCGACGGCCGCGTCGTCTACGTGGGCGACCGGTACGCGCTCGCGGACGAATCGACCGTGGCGGAGCCCCCCATCGCCTCGGCGGGGGACCGCGCCGCCTTCGGCGAGCGCCTCCCGCTCCCGTGGTACGTCGAGCGGACGGACGCGACCGTCGAGAGCGTCGCGACCCCCGGTGACCTCGACGGCGATCCCGCGGCGCTCGTCGTCGCGCCCGAACACGAGTCGGCGGTCGCCGACCGGTTCCCCGACTACGAGGCCGAATCCGTGGAGCTCGCGCTGTGGAACCGCGAGGCGGTCGTCTTTATCAAAAGCGCCTGAGCCGGAGGAAGCCGATCGGTCGGTACTGCGTGTTTCACCGGAAGCCCATCGCTTCGATCTGCTCCTGATACCGGTTACGGATGGTGACCTCGGTCACCTGCGCGACGTCGGCGACCTCGCGCTGGGTCTTCTTCTCGTTGCAGAGCAGCGACGCCGCGTAGATCGCGGCC
>LFFM01000301.1_pt1 | contig 33365 bp, 28 predicted proteins | sample 643131 | NCBI WGS metagenome assembly LFFM01 (sample SAMN03777445, study PRJNA286221) | soda lake metagenome | biome: soda lake; feature: Kulunda steppe; material: water; isolation source: sample Tc-Br brine of Tanatar trona crystallizer | place: Russia: Kulunda steppe | collected 2011-07
GAGACTCAGACATCGCTTGACAACCCATTAACCAAGGGTGACCTTATGATCGAAGGTCTTCGATTTTTTATTCCGTTTGCTGCCTTAATTTATCTCCTTGCTGTCCTACAGTTTACTGTGATGACAGCTGCATTGATAACTGTCGGTCTCACATTTGCGACAGGGATTACATTTCCCTTGCTCCGCAAGTTTAGCCTCAGTTCTTTTAAACAGGTTCTTATCGAAACCGGCGAAGGGCTCAAGTACGGAGCTAAAATAGCCGCTCCGATAGCAATTGTTATTGGGGCGATTAATGCTGTCGTTGATATTTTTGTTACAACCGGTATGCCAGGACGCCTCTCGCTAGCTCTCATGTCCCTTTCTGGTGGCGTGCTGATAATTACCGTTATTCTAGCTATGGTTGTCTCTGTTGTTTTAGGGTTAGGTATGCCGACAGTGGCAGCATACCTCCTTGTTGCAACATTGATTGTTCCTACCTTCACCGGGGAATTTGGGGTTCCCTCCCTTGCAGCACACTTTTTCGCTTTCTATGGAGCTATTCTTGCAAATATAACACCTCCAATTGCGGTTGCGGTGGTTATTGCAACTGGTATCTCTGAAGGGGACTTCTGGAGAACCGCTGACAGAGCGGTTAGAATTGGGGCGCCGCTATTCCTTCTCCCAATCGTCTTTATTTATAATCCAGAGATTGTAACCGGTTTCCTTGACTCAGAGATTTCTACTTTCGAGGTATTGAGTTCATTTGGATTAGCTCTCTTTGGTTCAGGAGTTGTTGTCTACGGGTTGAACCGCCCGTACAAGCGGTTTAAACGGTACAAAAGTATGATATTCCAAACACTGTTTGTAATCTTTGGTATCGGTGCTATGTCACACCCAGATTATATTCATCGGAGTGTCTTCGTTATCCTAACATTCGCGCTTTACACAGTCCTGCTGTGGGATAAAAGGAAGAGGGTAAGCCAAGAGACTCCATCTTGAATTATTCCCCTTATTTGATTGCGGTTGAAAAGAATGTGTCTTCTCAGCCAACTGATTCAATAAGTTTTTGCTGTATCAGGATTTTTTATTTTCCAAACCAGCGCAAGGATATCTCATTGCAAAATGGAGTTACTCTTAGTAATACTATATAAGTTTCCGTCGTCAGCTCAAATCACCCATTTATATACACGTCAGATTTCCTGGAGAAGTTATGATGAACATCAACTCATTCGAAAAAATCAAATTATTCACATATAAACTAAAAAATGTCAATAATAAAGACAGGAAAAACCTGAGGATTAATATACACCACGCGTGGGTATAACATATGGCGACTAGAGACATTAGTACAGTCACCGTACTCGGCGCAGGAAGCATGGGACACGGAATCGCAGAAGTGAGCGCTATCGCGGGCTATGAGGTTCGGCTTCGGGATATTGAACAGGAAATGGTTGACAATGGTTACGAGCAAATTACGTGGAGTGTCGAAAAATTAGCTGAAAAGGGATACCTAGGCGACCAGACTCCTGAAGATATCCTTGAACGAATTGAACCACTGGTTGACATTGAGTCGGCAGTTGCTGGGAGCGACCTCGTTATCGAAGCAGTACCCGAGCGTATGGACATTAAACGGGATGTCTACGAACAGATTGATGAGTTGGCTCCGTCCGAGGCAATATTTGCATCGAATACGTCAAGTCTCTCGATTTCTGAGCTAGCCGCACATACTAACCGCCCAGAGCAGGTCTGTGGCTTGCACTTTTTTAACCCACCTGTCCGGATGGAGCTTGTAGAAGTTATATCCGGGGATAAAACAGCCCCAGATGTTTTAGATGTCGCAACGGAATTCGTCGAGACCATCGACAAGACTCCAATACGGGTATCGAAGGATTCACCCGGTTTCGTTGTCAACCGTATTCTCGTTCCGCTGATTAACGAGGCGACGTGGCTCGTTTCCGACGGCGTTGCGGACATCCAGTCTGTTGATGCGAGCGCGAAATTCGATATAGGTCTCCCAATGGGTTGTTTCGAACTTGCTGACCAGATTGGGGTTGATGTGATTCTCGATGTTGTTGATCACCTCCACGATGTGCTTGGAGAGGCCTATGAGCCTGGACCACGGCTGGTTGAGCAAGTCGATTCGGGTGAGTTCGGTAAGAAGACCGGTAGTGGATTTTACGAGTACGAGGCTGATGGCGTGACTATTCCGCCGGATGCAGGTAGCCAAGAGGCAGAAAATCGGCTTGTAGCGGTAATGGCGAACGAGGCCGCAAAGCTGATTGCCAACGACGTTTCTACGGTTGAGACCATTGACAAGGCTGTCACGCTCGGTGGCGGCTTTCCGAAAGGGCCAGCGATGCTGGCAGATGAATATAAGGTAAAGGAGTTGATTGAGACGCTTGAGGAGGCTCATGAGGAGTCGGGACATCCGCGGTATGAAGTCTCACAACAACTTCGTGAGATTGTGTCTTCAGGTGGTTTCTATGGGGACAGCGATAGATTAGACTTATTGGAGATAGATTATCCGGCCGAACACGTTGGCCGTATTACTATTGACCGCCCCACTCAGTTGAATACACTGAATTTGGCGGTTCTTGACCAGCTTGATAGGGCGATTGATACGGTGTTCGAAGGCGACGAGAATGTCCGTGTACTGTTATTGACTGGCCGAGGTGACCGTGCATTTTCTGCAGGTGCGGAAGTCCACTCAGTCGTTGGTGACGAGAGCCCTGTCGAATCGATTGAAGTATCGAGGAAAGGACAACAGGTTTTTGAGAAGTTGGAAACCACTTCTGTTCCGGTTGTAGCGGCTATTAACGGCTTTTGTCTCGGCGGTGGGATGGAGCTATCGATGGCTGCTGATGTTAGGATTGCGAGCGAGAAGGCGAGATTTGGCCTTCCGGAACACACATTAGGACTCCTTCCCGGGTGGGGCGGTACACAACGGCTACAATGGTTAATTGGTGAGAGTCGAGCTAAAGAGATAATCTTCACAGCTGAACAATTTGATGCCGAAACGATGCGTGAGTATGGGTTCGTGGTAGAGGTCGTCGAAGACGATACGGTGGACAAACGTGCCCTCGAACTGGCAACGCTATTGACTGCGCGCGCACCGGTGGCCCAACAGCTCACGAAAGAAGCGATGCGCGCCGGCCGTCACGATTCAACGACTGGATTCGATATGGAAGCCCACGCCTTTGGTCATCTGATAGGAACAGATGATGTTAATGAGGGTATCGCGGCGTTTAGCAATGACAAGGACCCCGAATTTAAAGGTGAATAACCTACTGGGCCGGTCGAGATTGGTACCATCCCGGAGTGCGACTGGCTTCCTTGTCTACATAAATAGTTAAGTAGGTGGGGTTAAAATTAATTCTTGCACATCGCGTGTGACGAGATGAAACGTTGGGTCTGCATACTCTCCCAACCGGTACTGCTGAACACTGATGCTCCCACAAAGTACCCTTTCATCTCAATAATTTCCAACAGATTAATTAGTTAGCTTAGAGGTACTGCAGAAGGATTCCATCGCTTCTAAGCCTCTATTTTCAATAGGATAACATCGTGCGCTTAAACAATTAATTAATCCTTGTACTCAGATAGATTGGCTACAATTTGGGCTAATGCACTCTATATTACGTACTTGGCCTCGACAATAGCGCACTTATCGGCGATTGTTTACTTCTTTCTTTATTTCTTTACATCTCTGGTTTAGTCTACTTAAAATAATCAACTACACTCTTCCTGCAAATCAATCAAAACCAATCCCACCAACCCTCGAAGGCCTACCAAATGGTTTTTTATACTTCCCAGAGGAGTTTCTATTATGGGCCATGTTCAATACGCGTGTAGTGATGGTATTGCAACAATCACAATGGATCGTCCAGACGTATACAATGCTTTTCACCGAGAGATGATTCTCGAACTGAATGAAGCCATTCGTGACGCTCGAGAGGATTCCAAGGCATACACCGTCATTTTGACAGGTGCAGGAGATGGATTCTGCTCAGGTGCAGACGTCAATAGTATGCCAGACTGGACCGCTCAAACAAAGGAAGAATACGGTGCTTATCTCTGGACGGTTCAGAACGTTGTTCGGCAACTGCGTAATATGGACAAACCGACAATTGCTGCTGTAAACGGCCCAGCAATCGGGGCTGGTTGTGACTTCACCCTGGCATGTGATGTCCGGTTCATGAACGAGGATGCTGTACTACGAGAAGGTTTCGTTAGAATCGGCTTAGTCCCAGGTGACGGTGGGGCCTGGTTACTTCCAAAACTTATTGGCGAGTCCAAAGCAAGAGAGTACCTCCTCACCGGAAAGGATATTACAGCAACTGATGCAGAAGACCTTGGCTTGGTTGCAGGTGTCTCGGAAGACGCCCTCTCAGATGCTGAGGAATTTGCTAAATCAGTTCGAGATTTACCCGCACAAGCAGTTAGAAACACTAAGAAGTTAATCAATTCGGAGCTAAGTTTTGATGAATATTGTGAAAAAGCAATTGATTATCAGTGGGAATGTGTCAACGATCAAGAACACAAAGAGGCAACTCAGGCGTTTCAAGATAAGCGAAAACCAGAATACGAACGGCAGTACTGACCTAAATTTTAATAGATTGATTTTTCTATTCAATCAGCTTAGCCTGCTGGGGTTGTTATACAATTGTTTCAGGTTATTTCTCCCCGGGTTTTAAATAGTTGAAACGCGAGTATATATGCGTGTATTCGCTTGAGAAAGCTTACTCAAGTTATGGAATACAGTGATGCCTTTAAAATGGTGCCTAATCATCACATTGAAATATGATTAATTACACACTTTCAGATACACAGAAGGAGTATAGTCAGAAAGCAAAGGAATTCCGTAGCGAACACAGCGATAAGCTTCTTCAAGCTAGCCGCGACTCGGTATTTCCCCGGGAGTTGTTTGAACAGGGCGTTGAACATGGATTTCCCGGTCTTTTTATCCCGACTGAGTACGGTGGTGAAGGACTGGGAGCTATCGAATACGCTCTCGTGTCGGAACACATAGGGTTTTACCAGACGACCTATCAGCTCGCCCGAGCGCTGATGGTTGCCGGTACTGACAAACAAAAAGAGAAATATTTGCCGAGAATTGCCGAGGGAAAGGTGGTAGGCTCTGACGACATCTCTGAACCTAATGCTGGTTCAAGTCTCAAAGACATCGAAACGACTGCGGAGAAAGATGGTGACGAATGGGTTATAAACGGGTTAAAGGTCCACGTGAATTGTGCAGGTGCTGCCGATGTTCATCACGTTTACACGCACACTGATGAAGGACTTACCGTCTTTCTTGTCGAGAAGGACAATCCTGGAATGAAAATAGGTGAAAAAGACCAACCCATTGGAACTCGACAGATGCCGATTCACGACGTCATTTACGATGACTGCCGTGTCCCTGAGGATCAGTTGTTAGGTGATAACGGTGGCGGCTACGAAGTCTTTTTCAAAACGTTTAATTTCAGCCGCATTGGTAACGCGAGTGATATACTCGGTCATGGTAAAAGGTCACTTGATGAGGCCATCGCATGGGCATCAGAACGGGAGGTTGGTGACCAGGGAACTGTCACAGAATTCCAAGGAAACCGTTGGAAAATAGCCGAGCTGAAGACCAGACTTCGAGCAGTTGAACACTTGAGAAACGAGGCGGCATGGAGGCTCGATCAGGGCGAATCTGCAGTTAAACATACCTGTATGGCAAAACTGAGGGCAGGAGAAGTCGCACTTGCAGCAATTGAGGAGGCAATTCAGTTAACCGGTGCCCATGGCTTGTATCGCGATCAAGGGTTTGATATGGCGTGGTCAGATGCGAAAACCCTCGATGTTGCTGGTGGCTCGAGAGAGATTATGCGTAATGTTATTGCTGATCAAATACTGGATTAACGGAAAGTCGGACTGCTGAGACCTGCTCGAATTCAATGAAAATTCATATGTCTTCCCCCAGTAAATGAAATATTCTGCTCGTTAAATCCAGGGTTGTGTCGGAAATATCATTACTGCTTCAGAGGGTAAAGCTCTCGAACTCATCGACAGAATTCTACATAATTCATACCAATACTTATGTGGGGATAGGTTTCATTATAGAACGCGAATACGAACATGTCAAGCGATATTCCAGCTGTAGAGACTTTGCAATGGGAAGAACTTCGAGAGATCCAAATAGAGAACTTTCGCGAACAGGCTCGTCGACTTGAACGCACCTGTGAGTATTACCGCAAAAGATTTGCAGACACCGATATCGACGCTATCCGTAAGCCCGAAGATCTGAGTAGCGTGAAACTTTTGAGCAAAGATGATATCCGTCAAAGCCAACAAGAGTCCCCGCCTCTGGGCTGGCACGCATGTGGCTCTTTTGAGGAGGTGATTCAGACGCAGGCATCTTCCGGGACAACTGGCCGGCCGACCTACGTGGGTGTCTCGCCAGATGATCAGCAACAATGGAATGAGACTCTCGCCGAAGTGTTTCGGACAACAGGAATGTCCCCGGGAGAGTCGTGTATTCACGCCTTTGGTCTCAGCAAGGGGTTCGTCGGAGGGATTCCAGTGGTACAAGGTCTTGAAAAGCTCGGTGTGAATGTCATCCCAATCGGGGCTGAACCAGGTGCAAAACGCCTACTCAACGTTATCGATCATCTCAACCCCGAAAATCTCGTTGCAACTCCGAATTTCGCACGATATCTGGGCAAGCAGTCGCCAAAGGTAGTGGGGAAACCTGCTTCTGAACTCTCTATTGAGCGTATTGCATGTGGGGGTGAGCCTGGTCTGAATGCCATGAGAGAGGAGCTTGCGGAACTATGGGATGCTAGAATTATGCAGATAATGGGAGCGACTGAGATTGCACCGGCGTACTTTGGAGAGTGTGAGTACCAAAACCTTCATCTCGTTCGCCCTGATTTATACCTACCTGAAATTCTAGACCCCAATACGAAAGAACCTCTACAATGGGAGGAGGGCACCACTGGTGAGTTAGTCATGACAACGTTGGCCCGTGAAATAACACCGATGATACGCTACCAACTTGGAGATATTGTAACGGTTGATGAGACAGATTGTAAGTGCGGGCGGACCATGCCATCACTGACCTGTCACGGCCGAACGGATGAAATGCTCATTGTCCGTGGAGTGAATGTATTTCCCAGCGCGCTGCAGGATGTTGTCACGAACTCAACACTCCCACTGACCGGACATTTCAGAATCAGAAAGACTTTTGAAGGTCATTCGACGGAAAATCGATTGGAGTTACTCGTCGAACACAAACCGAATCCAGAGCTTGCATCGGACGAGATTCGTGAATCACTGTCCAATGAGCTACAATCACAACTTGGTGTCTCAACTGAAATAGACATGATTCCGCCTCAGACAATCACCCGTCCAGACGCAGATGAGAAGGTCTCATTGATTATTGAAGAGTAAAAAGAATTATCCAGTGCAACTTATCACCTGTGAATTTTATGATGGTGATAAAAGGAGCAACTTTTTCAGGACAATCTCAGCTTCCACGCTGGTCTACTAGTTCGAACACTCTCAATGTTTGTCACGTAGTCAAAAGTAGTAAATATAACGTTGTCGATGTGTATTATAGATACGATGGCCGAGAATATTTACTCGATGTTTCGCACGTCTGTCGAACATCACGGTAACCGTCCGTTTATTCGAACAGTTAACAATGAATCAACTTACAACGATGTTCATGAGAAAACAAAATCTTTCGCAGCTAGATATCAGAAGGCAGGACTAGAATCTGGGGATACACTAGGGTTAATCCTTGACAACTGCCCAGAGTTCATTTCTGCCTATTTGGGTGCCGTCAGGCAAGGAATCGAAGTGGCCTGCTTGAACACTTCACTCCAAGGCGATAGCCTCGCACACCTACTGGAAACGGCGAATATTTCTGTCGTCCTTTCAACCGACGAGTTATTGGAATCAATCGAATCAACCTGTTCTGAGGCAGGAGTTCATAGGATGTATAGTCTGACGGAGGACACAAAGTGGGAATCCCTTCAAGACGGTGCCATCCCAGCCCCCGCTTGCCCCGATGAAGAATCAGTCGCAACGCTGCTACACACTTCTGGAACAACTGGCTACCCCAAATGGTGTGAACTCTCTCATAAGTACTTCCTCAGACTGGGTCAATTTATTGCTGATGGGTTTGAAATAAGCAGTACTGATACGGTTTTCAACCCGTTGCCACTGTATCACATTAATCCGCTTGGGTATTATCTAATTGGGTCGATAACTGCTGGAGCTACTGTCGGACTGGTAGAACGTTTCAGCGTCTCAAACTTTTGGAAGCACGTACGAAGTCTTGAACCAACAATCGTGATTTTACATATGGCACCAAAAAATATGATTCTTAACGAAACATCCCCAGGCGACGCTACGGACCACAATATCCGAGTTATGTTCCCTGCAGACGCTGAGTTCGGCGAAAAGTTTGGAATCCCCAAAATGGTTACTGGCTATGGGTCGACCGAAGCTGGTGGACTGACTCATATCAACAAATTCAATCACGTTCCGGAGTTGCCAGCGGGGGAGGACCTATCACAGCTCGCCGGGTATCCTCGTCGAGATATCGAAGTACGACTAGTCGACAAAGATGGAAACCCAGTTTCAAGAGGTCAACACGGTGAAATATTGATCCGACCCATGGAAACGGGCGTGATCTTTGATGGCTATAGGGGGGCCCCAGAAAGCACGATAGCCGCATGGGAAGGGCTTTGGTTTAACACTGACGACATTGGGTACATAGATTCAGACGGGGCACTTCATTTCGTAGGCCGAAAGGGGAACAGTATTTCTCATAAAGGGGAGTTTGTAAACGTTGATTTGGTCGAGGCTTTGCTTGAGTCACATTCAGCAGTCGAGCAAGCTGTCGTTGTCGGTGAACCAGACGACGTAGTCGGGAGCCGGGTCAAAGCTTGTGTACTAACAGCGGGGGACGTTGAGCCACAAACGCTTGTCCGCCACATAGAGTCCGATATCCCGTCATATATGCTTCCCGAGTATGTAGATTTCATCGAATCAATTCCCCGCATCGAGGGGACAAAGAAAGTAGATAGAAAAGCACTCCAAGAGCGTACTCATGATGCTGTTTGGAGACGTTCGGAATAAGGATTGAAATCGGGTTTGCTTTCTAAAGTGGTTTCGAGATTCCGTTTTAATTCCCGCAAAGTGGACAACTTAGGATCAGCATATTCATTTTCACCCGTTTAATTTATTCCAGTCATATAAATTACAGTATGATGATATAACCTGTTGTACTCACCCGGTACATAAAAGTAAAAGATGACGTAGAGCATTAATAGAATTATGTTGGCAAGTGGAATCACGTTCGGAAGTCACGAGCGCGAAACGTTATTTGAATACGTTACTTTAGCGGAAAAGAAAGGATTAGACTCCGTATGGGTCGGGGAATCTTGGGGTGAAGCTGCTGTTCCACTAATTACTCTATTGCTCGAACAAACAGAGTCTATCGATGTCTGTTCGGGTATTTTCAACGTTTATGCTCGAACTCCCGGGCTAACGGCCATGACTGCCAACACACTAGCTGATATTAGCGGGAACAGATTCAAAATGGGACTGGGTACGAGTGGACCCGCCGTTATCGAAAACTTTCATGGTACAGAATTCGAACGACCGCTTCGACGAACTAGGGAGTATATCGAAATAATTAGGGGGCTTCTCTCAGGCAATCGAATAGAATATGATGGTGAACTGTTCGAACTCTCTGGGTTTTCTATCGACATGAAAACACATTACGAAGTCCCACTTTACGTCGCTGCTATCGGTGAAACTAATCGACAGCTCTCAGGAGAATTTGCAGACGGTTGGATGCCATTACTCCTTCCCAGCACGGGTCTAAAGGATGCGCTGGAGGCTGTCGAACGCGGTTGCACCAATGGAAACCGTTCGCTTGACGACGTGGACGTTACACCGTGGGTCCCGACCTGTATTTCTGAAACGGACCCACAAACCGCTCGAAAACACGTTCGTTCTCTTATTGCTTTTTATATTGGTGCCATGGGTGATTACTATGCCAATACCGCGAGTTCGTTTGGATACGGAGAAGAAGCCGACGCGATTCGTGCTGGTTGGGAAGATAATCGGCAGACGGGTGCCGAGGCCGCGGTAACAAAGGAAATGGTCTCGGATTTTGGTGCTGCAGGCACGCCAGCTGAGGCAGCCAAGAGTTTTGAACGGTTCGTCGAAGCGGGGGCTGATTCGCCTGTCGCGTATGTTCCCTCACGATGGGCCGATGAAAAGATTGTCCGTGAGACTGTTAGTAATCTTTAATTCTGACTCCTATCGCTAAGTAACTCCGTTCTATAATATCATGTTGATGAAGGCTACAACTCCGGTCGGGAGAGTCTCCATAAATTTCTTAAGTGAATGGATAGCTCATCTGCTTGTCTTTTACTTTCCGAATTTGAATATCAGTAAAACACTCTTCGGAGCAAGACTATTGACGAACTGCCATCTTGCGGTTTTAGAGAATACAGCCTTAGCTCAGTGTCGGAGACATCTGTCAAGAATTGAGATTAGCAGTCCGTTGAAAAAGCACCCTGGTTTGGTGTGGAGATATCGACAATCTATTTCACATGGGAGTCAATGAAAAGCTCTCCGAAGGAAACCCGAGGTCAATGGAAGCGATGACTCCGCCCCCTGTAATAATCTCTCAATCATGTACAAAACAATTATTACCAAGTGTACCATACTCGGTGAGGATATCAAACTGCCTTTGGGGAATTGTCACTTTCCGATCGTTGTAATGCCCTGACTCACCGAGCAGTAGGGTGTCTGGACAGACGGATGCTTTATATTGGCATTCATTAGCAGGCTCCAACTATAGTAGGCACTGAAAGTCAATGCACACCCGATTGCACGAATGCTGTGCGATCGGTGTGTGAATCGTTTCAATTGTTACTATAGTCCAAAAACCTATCATTTTGTCGCAATTCCTAGGCAGAGAGTCTTCCCGGAAAGAAGATGAGATCATACTGCTCTAGAATTGGCCGGATTCTGTCGATAGTAATTTGATTGGCCGCTACTGTCTGACTTCGCTCTCAGTGATCTCATTCGATTGGTGTAAAGTCAATCCGATTCAGTCGTGTGATGAGTTCGTAGGCCCAACAAAGCCGAAAAGCGTCATTCCATCGGAGAGGCAAAATTCTATCTTCGTAATGTAATATCACGCTGTATATCAATTTGGGAAATCTCAACCGAGGTCCGCTCACATCGTTATCAAGCTATATGGTTTATCTGGAGAAACAATAGAAAAGCCGCATCGTCAGGCATAAAGATATTAACATCAATTCTCAAGCACCATTTAACCGGTGTGATTATCCGCTTCCACCAGTGATAACATCAATACCGTGATATTGTATTTCGATTAGATTATATGAAGTGGAGGTATCGGTATACCGTACTAATACTGTGTACGCTTGCATTCTTCGTTACGTATTTTGCGAGGTTAGCGTTCAGCCCCGTGGTTCCGTTTATTACAGAAGATTTCGAGATTTCGAATACGGTAATAGGATTAGTGCTTTCTGGGATGTGGATCGCGTATGGGCTAGCCCAATATCCAAGCGGGAAGCTTGCTGACCGGTTCGGGGAAAAACGAATTATACTAATCTCTATCGGTGGGACAGCATTACTCAGTTTTCTCGCTGCGATCTCGCCTGTATTTGTCATTCTTTTTGTAGCAGCTGTCGGTATCGGTGGAGTTGCGGGGCTTCATTACACAGTTGCATCCACTTTGCTTTCACGATCGTATGATGACATGGGGACAGCAATTGGAATCCACGCACTCGGGGCACCGGCAGCTGGATTGCTTGCTCCCGTGGCATCTGCTTGGATCGGAGTAAATTTCGGCTGGCGTCCAGCGATTGCAGCCGTTGGTGCATTTGCCGTACCTACCTTTGTGCTTTTTTATTGCCGGGTACGCCCCACCGTTCCACGCCAACCCGATGGTGGGAATACTCCAGATGAGACGGTCAATTCTTTCTTTTCCTTCCTGAGAAAGCCCACTATCGCCTTTTCGTCAATTGTTGCTATACTTGCTATGTTCCCAATCAACGGGTTGACATCATTTCTTCCAACGTTTCTGATTGATTTTCACGGTTATAGCCCAACACTAGCTGGGGTCGTTTTTGCTGGGTTCTTTGTAGCCCGTGGATTAATTCAAGTCGGTGTTGGCCGTCTCTCTGACCGTTATGCGCGTGATACCATGGTCGCTGTTTGCCTAATTGTCGGCGTACTTGGACTTCTTTTTTTCCTCGCAGCACCGGGAGTTGGCGTAATTGGTATAGCGGTGGTACTCTTCGCGACTGGAAACAGCTTTTTTGCAGCACTCGAACCGAAAATATTCGATAACCTTACCGAAGATGAACGGAATGCAGGGTTTGGTGTGTTTCGTACCGTTTACGTTGTTGTTGGTTCGACTGGCTCTGTGGGAGTCGGCGCACTTGCAGATATCTTTGGTTGGGTTATTACGTTCATAGTGCTGGCATCTCTGTTCATGCTCTCATTTTTGTTCATTCTTGGAAACCGCCTTTTCCAACTCGGTTATTGATTCGATGAAATTACTTCAACGATACAGTGACCGGGATATCAGAATTCAACATTACAGATTGTATCAAACTACCGAATAATACTTTCCCGGACGGCGATCTTTTCCTACCGGTCATCACGATTCGATCTGCATCAATCTCCTCTGCAGTTTCAATGATTGCAGATTTAGGATTTGCGTGTTCACGCCGTAACTCAACATGTAATCCTTCATCTTGCAAATATTCTTGTGCCCTTATTGCACTTTCAGGAAAGTTCGATTCATCGTACCACTCTTTTGAACTTACTTTTGGCCCTTCGTCAGTGGCTTCGACTTTCTTGACCACGTTTAGAATGGTGACTTCGACATTACCCGAGGGGTCAGGAAGTGAAGTTATGATTTTAGACGCTGATAGTGCCTGTTTTTCATCACTACCGACTGGAAGTAATATCCGAAACATGTGGTATACATAAACTAGCAGGGATAAAAAGCTATCCAATAAAAGAAGTATCGTTACTTAAACCAGAGCCAAAAAATATAGTACAGTTCAATAATGATATTCTCTCGTGTGTCAGAAAAGCCAATAAACTCTGTCAAGCTGACAGCGGACGATCCCTATGAAGAAATCGACATTAGCGACCTCCCAAAATGGTGGCAAGAATGTTTGCAGGAATTCGAGGAACATGACCTTCACACATACGTCCCAGCACACTTCACTGACGGGAAAGTTCTTCACGAGATGATTCGAGAACTGGAAACCAGACACAAAATCACAATTTCACTTGTTCGAGTTGGCGGTAAGCCGGATAGCAAGTGGACAATTAACGTGAACGAGTCAGAAGTCGGCACTCTCCCACGGCGAAGGCATCGCTCCGGAGTCTCTATCATCGAGATGAAGAGCGAGGAATTTGCTGAACTCATCGACCGTGCTTTACTCGACGAGTGAATCAACCAGCAAAGGGTCAAAACTCTAATCAAAATTGAATATAGGGTTGGGAGAGTATCGGGGCCTGATAATATAATTACTTGTAGACGTGATTTTGATCTTACCTTCCTAATGCAAGGGTGAGAATGTAACAACTAATTAAGGGATGAATGATATTCGGAACTAGTGATGAATATGACAGTAAGGTTTATTCCTCGAAGTCAGACTGAGCGATTAGGTAAGAAGACGTAATGGTGATAAATTCAGCAACTACCTCTAATCTACAACTCAACGTATACCTTACAATCGTCTACGACCACATCATAAGTCGGAAGCACGTACTCTGAACTTGCTAAGTGCTCCCCGGTTTTCACGTCGAACTCCCAACCGTGCCACGGGCAGGCAACTACTTCGCCCTCCTGATCGTAAGAAAGTTCCATTTCTTCATTAACCGTAACAGTTCCAGAGAGAAGTCCCTCACAGGCTGGCCCCCCCTGATGGACGCAGTAGTTTGCGACAGCGTAGTATTCGCCGTCGACATCAAAAACGGCTATTTCACGACCCTGGATTTCAGCAATAACCCTGTCGTTCGATTCAAGTTCTGCCGTCGATGCAACGAAATATCTTTTTTTGTCTGTTGTTGTATCTGACATTGTTAGAAATCATAGACCGAAAGCGCAGTCTGTCCGTAGATATTCTCGATCTCCTCGTCAGAGAACTTACCACGAAGCATCTTTAACAATTCGTCAGAATGATCAAAGTCAAGATGTGGGTAATCTGACGAGAACATAAGATTGTTTCCACCATCGAACAAACGAAGCGTGTGTTCGATGTATGCCGGGTCGTCAGCTCCCTCTAAAGGCTGGCTGGTAAAGTAGAACTGATCCCTAATGTAATCGCTCGGTTGCTGGTTGAGCATTGGCGCATCTTCACGTTTGCCTGAGTACTCGGCATCAAACCGACGCATAAAGTAGGGTATCCAGCCGATACCAGCTTCCTGAATAATGAAATTAAGTTCGGGGTACTTAACAGGAATCCCCTGGGTAATCATACTGGATAAGTTGACCATATGCTGCATCGCGTGTGCTGGAACATGCGTACTGAGGTATCGGTCTAGTCCGTGAAACTGTTGCGGAAAGTTCTTCATCATTGTTCCCGCTGCGTTGTGCATCATCACTGGAAGCCCTTTGGACTCGGCAGCTTCGTAAATCGGTTCGTATTGGCTGTTTCCTAGCGGCGGATGGACACCTCCGCTCGGGACGAACGCTGCAATTATTCCATCTTCATCGCCGTGTTTCTCGATCTCCTCAGCCCCACGTTGGGGTTTCTGCGGTGGCACAACAACCGCGCCATACAGCCCCTCGTTAGGTTCGATAAAAGTATCTAGCAAGTATTCATTGTAGGCGCCTGCTAACGCACCCGCCAGTTCGTCGTGATGGACGCACGCAAGATAGAGATTTTGTGTCGGTGTCAGAACGGAACGGTCCGTCTCAAGCATTTCCATTCCACGGCGGACATCCTCAGGTGAGCGAACAGTTTCGGATTGTACCTTTCCAGTCGTAACAGGCGTAAGAAATCCTGGTGTTGGGTACAGGTTGCTGAGATACCCGTAGTCGTCACCCGTACTCCTTGAAAGCATTTTATTGAACGGCTCTTCGATGTACGGCAAAATGTCGGATTGCCGTTCAACTAAGTGGAAGTCGCAATCAACGACGGTATCAAGGTCACTAATTCTTTGTATCTTGGAAGTCTCTACCATAGTAGATACATGTTGATGGGACCGTTTAAATAATTAACTCAACCTCAGAGCATCGTGTTCAGATATGCTGATTCCATGCGAAAGTAAATCTGCGTAACCACTCGTCGGCAGTTTCTGCTTCGGCGTTGCTAAAATAGTATGAAAACAAAGATATTCGTCTTTTTACCTCTCAAAGGACACGTTCGATGCTGTTGCGATCACCGTGGCGCTTAACATGTGATCGAGTCCGTACCGAGAACACGCGTCTTTCAACGAGTGCGAGCCATCGATGAGAAAGACAGCATCAGAACCATCGTGTTTCTCGCGGAGTTGTGCGAGAAACTGTTGAGCAAGAATACTGTTTTTTGTCGGTTCAATCTGTGTATGAAGTAGTTCATTCGTTTCAGGATCGGCAGCTTCGTACAGCCAATGCTGCTCGTTGTTAACCCGGAACACAGTCTCATCAGCCGTAACGTGATCCGCCGACTGAACAGATTCCAGCTGTAATTCCCCCCTTGTGAAACCAATTGTGAACAATCAATTGTGCCCGGTCGGCACGAAAAATATCAAGGAGATTTACTGTATTTTGGGGAGATAATTCAGCAAGGTACAATTCAATACCGAGCTTCATCAGAAATCGTGGTGTCGCTTCACGTTCAATACAATCTAAGTCCATCTGGTCAATACTACCGCTGAGGCGTGTGCTTTCGGGCACGGTCACTTTGAAAACATCACGCCTCGCTCTTCATCCTTATTTGAACACCGCCTTGCAAAAATACCCAAATTAAAAGTAACTGTCCACCATCAATAATGATAACATATGCCATCCCCAATTCGCGTCCTCCATGTCGACGACCAACCCAGTTTCGGAGAACTCGTGGCGGAGTTTCTTGAACGGGAGAAAGAGCGGATTGAGGTACTGACGGAAACTAATCCAAAGGATGCATTTGAGCGACTCTCGGAAGACCCATCGAGGATTGATTGTTTCGTAAGCGACCACGATATGCCAGGAAAAACTGGAATCGAACTGCTCGAAGACGTCCGCAGTGAGTATCCTGATTTACCGTTTATCCTCTATACCGGAAAAGGTTCGGAGGAGATTGCGAGCGAAGCTATTTCCGCAGGTGTAACAGACTATCTCCAAAAAGGAAGCGATGCAAGCCAGTATACGGTACTGGCAAACAGAATTGAGAACGCAGTCAGCCAGTACCGAACGAAACAGGAGGCAGAACAGACCCGAAAGCGCCTGTCGCTTTTCTTTGAGCAATCACCACTGGGTGTCATCGAGTGGGACGAGCAATTCACTTGCAAACGTCTCAATAAGAAGGCGACCGAGATTCTCGGATACTCCGAGAGTGAACTTGAAGATAAATCATGGCGTGCAGTCGTTCCAGAGAGCGATAGTGACCCCGTGGAAAGGGTTGTTTCACAGTTACTCGAAGCACAAGGTGGATACCACAGTGTCAATGAAAATAGACGGAAAGATGGCGAGCATATCATTTGCGAGTGGCATAATCGCGTTGTCACAGACGATGATGATTCCGTTGTCGCTATCTTCTCTCAGTTCCAGGAGATAACCGAACGGCGGGAACAGAACCGAGAACTCGAAGAAAAGAATGTGTTGCTCTCAACGTTATTTGAGGCGCTGCCCGTTGGCGTTCTCGTTGAAGATGAGTCACGCAACGTTCTTGCTGCTAACCAACAGCTATTTCAACTGTTTGACTTTCCTGGAGAGCCAACAGATATCCACGGCAAAGACTGCGAAAAACTCGCAAAGCAAGTTAGTAACTCGTTTGCTGAACCCAAGGATTTTATTATCCAAATCGAACAGGCTATAAAGAAAGGTAGTCCCTACGCCGACAAAGAGTTCACGTTGGAAGATGGACGTGTTCTGAAGCAGAGTTACCGACCAATTGCGTTACCTGATGGGCCGGGGCATCTCTGGCTATATCGTACGGAGAGGTCTCCAATCGAGTGAATTTTAACTCTCTTGGGATGAAAAAGTGGGGGGTGCCAGAAATATAATATTATGGTATAATATTGGAATATGAGTTTTAAATATTATATTTTAGTCTAATATATAATTATTAGATTTTATTGTCACATTTGATTGGTATCTTAGAAGCATTCTCGTCTGAAAAGTTGAGGCAGGGAAAGACTGTCCCTACCAAGAGATATCAAACCGGCCACTGCCCACTCTTTGCAGCAGTAATACACCAGCCGCCCGAGTCGATAATCCGCTTGACTACCAGGAAGTTTAGCAGCTAATTTTTCGCATCGTTGTCTGGTTCCGAATCCGAGTGGCCGTGTAATTCGCCAAATCCACCACCACCAGGAGTCTTTACGGTAATCCGAGCTCCGGCGTCAACAGCAACTGTTGTCTTCGCGGGTAACGGTTCACCATCAAGAAGGTTTTCGCCCGGGGACCCAGGTTCGCCACCTGCTTGGCCCTCTGGTGAAGTACGCCGACGCTCGGTCAACAACGAAACCATCGCAGGTTCGTCAACGCGAACCGACCGAATAATACCCATGCCACCACGATATTTGCCTTTCCCGCCACTGCCCTCCCGGAGAGCGTACTTCTCTACGGTTAATGGGTAGCTTGCCTCAAGAGCCTCAATCGGCGTATTGAGCGTGTTCGTCATACCTACCTGCACGCCATCAAGTCCGTCACCAGTAGGTCTGGCTCCGGACCCACCAGCAATGGTTTCATAATACGTGAATCCTTCGTGGGTGCGACTCCCGATGATGAGGTTGTTCATCGTCCCCTGTCCTTGTGCTGGGATTTGCTCCGGAAGTGCCTTCGCAAACGCCGAGAACACAACATCCATCACCCGTTGGCTCGTTTCGACGTTGCCACCGACGACTGCCGCAGGCAGCGTTGGATTCAATAATGAACCCTCCGGTAACTGTACGGTCACCGGCTCGTAACAACCGGCATTTGGCGGGATATCCGGGTCAGTCACGCTCCGGAGGACAAAATACACTGCACTCTGGGCAACAGCTGGTGGGGCGTTCATATTACCTGGTACCTGGTCCGCTGTGCCGGTAAAGTCGAGAGTCGCATGGTCCCCCTCAACAGTCAGTTCAACCTGTATCGGAATTTCTTCCTCGGTGATTCCGTCGCCTTCCAGAACATCCGCTGCCGAATAGGTTCCATCAGGTATCGTTCCGAGTTCCGTCGCTATCCTCTCTCGTGAATAGTCGATGACTGCATCAAAGGCCTCGCTAACCGTATCTAACCCATGTCGATTACAGAGTTCGGTAAGCCGTTTGTCGGCCCGTTTGTTTGCGGCAAGTTGGGCACGTAAATCTGCCGTTCGCTCTGCTGGGTTTCTGACGTTAGAAAGCACCAACGAGAGCACATCCTCCTGAAAAGAGCCACCAACCTGCAATCGGACAGGCGGAATACGAAGCCCTTCCTCGTATATCTCTTGGGCACCAGCGGGCATACTTCCCGGTGTCCGCCCGCCAACGTCGCTGTGATGTGCTCGTGATACACCGTATGCAACTATAGAATTCCCGATGGCGATAGGCGAGACAATCGTGATATCGGGTAAGTGGGTCCCACCAGTAAACGGGTCGTTAAGAACGAAGGTATCGCCCGGTTCAGGCTCTTGATTACGGACCGCCTCGACCGCTTCAGGCATCGCACCAAGATGCACAGGGATATGCTCTGCTTGGGCGATCATCCGGCCCTCAGCATCAAACAGGGCAGTTGAGCAGTCCTGTCGTTCTTTGATATTGGGAGAATACGCAGCATGAATGAGAACGTCGCCCATCTCCTCTGCAATGCCGACAAGCTTGTTGCGGAGTACTTCAAGCTCAATCGCATCAAGAGCCATCAGTTTTCACCCCGCAGACAGCATATTGTCCCGTTTGAACGCACGGTCCCGTACCAGTTTGGAGGCAAAAGTGTGGTACTTTCCGTTCCTTCGAGGATTGCGGGACCCTGAATCGTCGTCTCCGGTTTGACTGCTGTCCGTTCGTAAACTGGAGTCTTATGTTCCTCCCCGTCATAGTAAATAGTCCGTTTCCCTCGCTTTACGGTCGTATCTGGGCTGTACGACATAGACGGCGGGTCGTTTGGAACAGTCCCCGAGACGCCAATAGTGACGAGTTCAACCTCGCCGTCCATCGTATATCCGTAGGCCTGCTGATGTGCCTCGCTAAATCGGGATGTAATACGGTCCACGTCAACCGGCTCATCAACCGAAACGGCCAGTTCGAAACTCTGACCGACATACCGGAGTGAAGCGGTGCGGTCAATGTTCACTTCACTAGCAGCCTTACTCGCAGCGGCCGTCACCTCCCTCGTTAATTCCGTATACCGAGACTCTAGCTGGTCTCTCTCAGCGTTGGAGAGCCTAACTCGATGGGTCCGCGTTGCATCATGTTTTTCATTTGCTGCGAGCAACCCGTATGCCGAGAGCACACCACCTGCAAGCGGTAACAGAACTCGGTCCATTTCGAGTGAGTCGGCCAGCGCCAGCGCGTGTAACGGCCCCGCACCACCGAACGCAATCAACCCAAACGACCGTGGGTCGTGACCGCGTTCGACAGTAACGGACCGAATTGCACGCATCATCGTTGCATTTGCAACGCGGTAGACACCGGCAGCGGCTGCCAGTGGCGAGTCAAGCCCTGCGTCCCCAGCCAACTGCGCCATCGTGTCTCTAGCAGCCTCGATATCGAGGGAAAGCTCACCACCAAAGGCAGTATTTTTACCAATATATCCGAGCACAACAGATGCATCGGTGACTGTTGGATGGCTACTACCGTTTCCATAGCAGGCCGGCCCAGGGTCCGACCCGGCCGACTGTGGACCGACACGAAGTGCCCCGCCGTCGTCAACCCAGCCGATGCTTCCACCACCTGAGCCGACTGTTTCAATGTCGACCATCGGAACGCCAACCGGGTAGCCAGCAATCGTTGCGTCGCTTCGACGTGAGATTGTTCCCTCTCGAACGAGACCGACATCGCTCGATGTCCCACCCATATCAAATGTGACAACATCAGGAACATCGTTGTCTGCTGCCGTAGCAGTGGCACGTGCACCGACAACACCAGCAGCAGGCCCAGAGAGCACTGTCGTCACGGGTCTGTTTCGTATTCGCTCCGGGCCGGCAACGCCACCGTTTGATTGCATAACAACTGGTTCCGGAAGGCCCAGTTGTTTGGCACCTGCGACAAGTTTGTCGAGATACGATTCGATGACGGGGCGGAGTGTTGCGTCGACAACTGTCGTCGACGTTCGTTCGTACTCTCGAAATTCCGGGAGCACTTCGTGGGATACCGACACCGGGATAGAGAGGCGTTCACGGAGAATTTCAGCGGCTCGCTGTTCGTTTTCCGGCTGTGCATATGAGTGGAGGAACGAAACAGCGACACTATCGAAATCGGACAGCGTCGAAATCAGCGATTCAACGTCATCATCGGAGATTGATTTCACAATCCCGGATGGCGTCGCCCGTTCGCTGAGCTCGTATCTCGCTTTGCGAGGGACTAGCGGAGGCGTCTTTTCGGCCGAAAAATCATACAGTGAGGGTCGGTTTTGCCGGCCGATCTCCAGTATATCACGGAATCCCTCTGTTGTGAGAAGCGCGGTTTTTGCCCCAGTCCCTTCTAACAATGCGTTCACGGAAACAGTCGTGGCATGAACGAAGAGGTCGATGGAGTCAGGCGGGATTGCTGCCTGCTCACAGGCCGCGATAATACCGGATAGGACGCCTTCGTGTTGAGGTGTCGTCGATGGGACTTTTGTGGTGAGAAGGTCATCTGCAGTGAGTAAAACGACATCAGTAAAGGTTCCACCAACGTCCACCGCTACGCGTGGCGAGTCTGTTGTCGGGTTGACTTTAGGTGTCTGGTCCTCTGTTCCCACAGTTACTATGCCTATCATCAGTTCACGAACGCGCTTAAAACTTGGTCCAGACCCTAAAGTTGCCTGTCGAAACTACCGGCCGAGAGTGTAGAATTCCTCGTTTGGCCGCATATCTGCAATATGTGCCATCCGGTTCGAGAGGTTAAACAGAGACGTGAGACTCGCAACATCCCACACTTCCGATTTCGAATAGCCATGGTCATAGAGCGTTTGCAGGTCTGATTCATCCACTGAGGCAGGCTCTTCTGTCAGTTTGATAGCGAACGAACAGAGGTCTTTATGCATCTCAGAGAGAGCGGCAGTCCGTGGGTTTGTTGCAACCTGCTCTGCTAGGTGTGGGTCATCGCCATAGATTCGCAAGAGCGCGCCATGTGCTACAACACAGTACAGACAGTCATTTGCCCCGCTGGTGGCAACAATCACCATCTCGATTTCCTCACGGCTGAGCGAGGAGTGTTCGATTATCCCGTCGTAATAATCAAAGAATGCTCGGAACTGTGCAGGTTTGTACGCAAACGCTTCGAACACGTTCGGGGTGAACCCTGCCTGCTCAGTTTCAGATTCGATTCGGTCTCGGATATCTTCAGGGAGTTCCGCAACGTCTGGAACTGGAAATCGTGTCATTGCTTGTTCAGCCATAGACTATTGTTTGAGTGATGGTATCATTAGTTTTGATGAGTTGACGGAACAGAAGACTCCGCAAGACTGCTTGAGGGCATCATGGGAATCTGCATCAATCCATTGGCGATGACCGTTTGTCTTGAGGTGAGTTGTCGGTGGATGAGACCGCCGAAAGAGGTGGAAGAAGAGCTACCAAGACAATGATACAGCCAAGGACAACAACAAGTCCGACGAATCCAGTCCAGAGAGAGTAAACATCCGCGATTGCGCCGACTCCAACAGGACCTAAAGCACCACCACCAATGTATACCGTTCGAACGACACCGAATCCTGTGCCCTGAACAGTCTGAGGGAACACAGAGGCAAGGTAGGTTAACCCTGGGGGAAAACAACCCATCAACGCGCTTGAAAGGAGGATGCCGCCAACAAGCCCCAAGGTCGTATTTGCGGTCAAAACCACGAGCAACCCTGGAATGGACAATAGCGCGAATATCCCCACCGTCTGCCCGGGGTCGAGACGGTCTCCCAGAACGCCTGCCGCAAGGTTCATCACGAACCCAGCGGCGAAAAACATGCCAAACAGAACGGTTGCGCGCTGTGGAGAGACACCGACGACATCCGTGAGATACGTTGGGAGAAATCCTGTGAGACTCTGATAGACTAACATCACTCCCAACATGACAAGCGTGCCAAGCACGGCTGTGCGACCAGTAAGTGCCCGGGCAGCAGAGCCCATAGTTTTAGTGATTGATTGGGGCTTTGAGTTGCCTGTTCTGTGCGGTACAATCGCCCAGAGGCCAACAGTTACAACGAGAGATAGCGGGAGCAAAAAGCCGAGGCCTGCACGCCACCCAAACACACCCATTATCAGCCCTGCAATGACTGGGAAAAATGCATTTCCAAGGGTACCTGCGGCCTGGCTGATTGACACGGCTGTGGCCTTGGCTTCAGGTATTTCGTTGGCGAGTACAATCACTCGAGATGGGCCGAGTATGCCAGTTCCAGCGCCGAGCACGATTGTTGCAATTACCAGTAGAAGAAAGGAATTTCCGACGAGGATAAGCGCTAATCCGAGCATCGTTGTCCCCATCCCAACGAGGATTGCAAGACGGTCAGTTCTAACATCTGCGAGAAGACCGCCAGGAAATTGCATGAGTCCATAGGCACCCCACACAGCCCCGACGAGGAGACCAACCGTCGAATACTCGAATCCGAACTCCCCCTGGATACCAGGCATGACCGCCGGATACACAATACGTGCACCGATGGTAAGCATCCACATCGCAGAGATGACCACCAACACCAGACCAGTCTGTCGGCCAAAGGTGTCCCGCAACTCCCGTAGATTAGTCTGAGCCACGATAGCTGAACCTTACAGCAGGTATTATAAAAGATACACTCCGATTCTCGTCTGTGGAAAACAGCATCAAAGAAATGCTGGCCCGCCGATGAAACTCCGAGATAAGTGTATCTAAGGAGAGTTTATCTCAGGTAGTAATATTACATTCTAATATTAGGTTTTGATATGAGATTGTGAGCCGTGCTTCAGAGACACTGAGATGCGGCGGTTCCTGGGACGACGGCAAACTGGCTTACCAGAGTTGTCTGCTACAATTCCGAACGCAGATGATATTCTTAGTTATGAGTGTAACGTGATAATATAATATTAGAATATAACATTAGGTTCTGACCTGAAAAGATGAGGTTTAAATCGTAGCTAAGAATTATATATCAGAGCGTGGAATCACTGTGTATGCTGAACTATACCACATACAGCGAGGCAGGCGGCGTCGGGAAGACGACGCTTGCATCTAATCTCGCCGTTGCGCACGCTCGCGGAGGGTTGGATGTACTGGTCGTTCCATTAGACCCGCAAGATGGGAACCTTTCACGGTTATTTGGCGTTGATACAGCCCGTGCGGATGATGCAACGGACACGCTTGTTAGACACCTAATCCAGCGGCCCAAAGGCGCATTTGAGGACTTGATTGCGACAACTGAGGGCGTGGATATCGTTCCGGAGCACAACATGCTCTCCTCGTTACCCGATTATCTACGGCGCGAACAACGCCAGGCTGAGGAACTCGGGGAATCGTTCGGGCTCCACTCTCAACTTCTTCGAGTCCTCCGAGAACACGATGTCAATGAGAAGTACGATGTCCTTATCTGTGACCCCCCTGCTACCGAGGGAGTCCATCTGTATAATGCGATTCATGCAACACGGTCGCTGGTTATTCCGCTTGAGCCAAGCGCAAAAGGCGACGCATCCGTACAGGGATTGGAGTCGCTGGTAACTGGGTTGTCCACCAATCTCGACATGGATGTAGATGTGCTCGCAACGGTTCCAATGGGATTCAAAGATACCCGAGACCAGCGAGAAATGCTGAACACCGTCGAGTATGACATTCCGGAGATTGTTGGTGAGCGCACATCGCTATTTGAAGGTTGTTGGAAACAGCAGTGTTCGGCGTTCGAATACGTGAAAGAACACCGCTCTCGCGTGCGCGAGTATGAAGTTTAAACGCTGGCACAACTGGATAGGCTCGCAAGGCATCTCGAAACCCAGGCCGGTATTGAAGCGCCGAGCCCACCGGAACCAGGCGATATCGACCACCGGATTGAAGCTATCCCAGGAGGTGCAGACCAATGAGTGGTGGCGGCGGAATGAAAGAGGGGGCCAATTTCGACCCGTTCGAAGAAGAAGAGGAATCGACCGAAAGTGATTCGGATGAAGGGGAATCGCCGGAGCACTCACAGCAGACACTCCCATACCGGTTCGCTCGAAAGACTGCCGAAGACCAGCGTGAACAAAAACCAATCTGGCTACAAGAAGAAACGCAGGACCTCATTGACGAACGAATTAATGCGCTTGCCGAGCAGTTTGACGAACGCGTACTTCGGATGGACTATCTTGAGGCCGCAATTTTGGCAGATGCTGAGGGACGCACCACGGAGAATGTGTTGCGAGAGTGGGGGTACGATAGAAGGTAAAAAGCCCCTGACTGCAGAGTGATTATTTTGTATCGGATTCAGGCCACCGCTCGATGCAGACAACTTTGTCTGTGTAGAACTGAACCATATCTTCACCCTGTGCGTGTAAATCACCGAAAAACGACTCGTTCCACCCACCAAAGTGGTAGAACGCCATTGGTGCTGCTGTCCCTGCGTTAATACCAAGGTTGCCTGCTTCAGCATCATGTTTGAACTGTCGGGCTTCGCTCCCTTTGCTCGTAAAGAGCGAGGCAGCGTTGCCATACCGGCTGTCGTTGATGCGTTGAATACCAGCCGCAACATCGGAAATCGGTGAGAGCGCAAGCACAGGCCCGAACAGTTCTTCCGTTGCAAGATTCATATCTGGCGTGACATTACCGAAAACGGTTGGGCCAAGGTATGTGGCGGGTTCGTCCGGATACTCCTCGCGGCCGTCAAGGAGGAGCGTTGCTCCCTCCTGGATGCCTGTTTCGATATCTTCACGGATTCTCTTGGCATGCGCCTCAGTGTGAACCGGTCCCATATCAGTCCCGGATGCAAGCCCATCCCCAACCGTCAGGTCTCTGGTTCGGGAGACAACGTTGGCTGTAAACTCGTCGTAAACGTCTTCCTCGACGACAGCGATCGGATTAGCCAGACATCGTTGCCCGGTATTTGCAAATGCCGAGCCAACGGTTTTTTCCGCGGCAAAATCAAGGTCTGCGTGCTTCGAGACGATAATATGATTTTTCGCACCACCCTGTGCCTGCACACGTTTGCCGTGGGCGGCAGCAGTTTCGTAGATATGTTTGGCAATCGGTGTTGAGCCAACAAAGGAGATGCCTTCAATATCCGGGTGTTCGAGGAGATGGTTTACTGCCGACTTATCACCATGAACGAGGTTGATTAGTCCCTCAGGGAAGCCAGCCTCTTCAATGAGAGAGAGTAGATGTGTTGAGGTGAGCGGTACCCGTTCACTTGGTTTCAGGATGAAACTATTCCCCGTTGCAACGGCATGTGGAAGAAACCAGAGCGGGATCATTACCGGGAAGTTAAATGGTGTAATCGCCGCAAACACACCCAGAGGTCGACGGGGCGCAGACTCATCGATTTCGGGGGCTGCATTGAGCAATGTCCCGGATTGCATCGTCATTGGCACCCCACAAGCAACTTCGACGTTTTCGATACCGCGGCGGATCTCGCCCATCGCTTCGTCGAAGGTTTTTCCGTGTTCTTTGACTAGCGTTTCAGCAAGCGCTTCCTGTTCCTCTTCAAGCAGTTGCTTCAGACGGAATAACGGTTGAATGCGCTCCTCGACAGGAGTCTCTCGCCACGTTTCGAACGCATCGAGACCGCCAGAGACTGCATCATCTATATCACTTTGAGAACTAAATGTAACAGTGGTCAATGCTTCTGTCGTTGCCGGGTTGTTGATTTGGTGCCGCTCTGTTCCCGACGGTGGCTGCCAGTCTCCTGCAATATAATTCGCAGGTGTCGATGGGGGAGTATTGCTGGTCATAGCGTATACTGTTAGAGGACAACAACACACACATACTTTTTGTCAGTTGAGTGGCTAGTCACCTGGCCGCTTCACCTCGGGGATGGTGAGGGAGACAGGGTTATATCAGCCTAGCAGATTGTTGTCTTTGGTTTCGTGATGGTTTTCACAGACGGAGCCATCCTCAAAAATAACAGAATGTCGGAATTGGTCCCGAGTGATGAGTCCGAGTCGGTCGAAGGAAAGACCAACGAGCGCGAATCGGTGTCATTTACGTACGCTGGCGCCCGAGCAGGATTTCTGATTACACTCCCAGTGGCAATGGGTGTCGCTGGCTACGGAATCGCGTTTGGGTTGCTTGCCAATCAGGCTGGACTGACGCTGGCCGAAGCAACGCTGATGAGTGCCACAGTCGTGGCCGGTGCATCCCAGATTGTGGCCGTCGAACTCTGGGCGAATCCAATTCCCGTTGCAGCAATCGTTCTCACTACCTTCGCAATCAACCTTCGCTACTCACTCATGGGAGCAGCCTTACAGCCATGGTTTAAACACCTTTCGCCGACGCAAGCGTATGGTAGCCTCTTTTTGATGGCTGATGAAAACTGGGCGTTGACAATGCGGGATTTAAAAAACGGGACCGGGCGTGGTGCGTTTTTGCTTGGGAGTGGTGTTGCGGTCTGGGTTGCGTGGGTCAGTTCGACGGTTGTCGGTGTCCTTGCGGGCGACACCATCGACGACCCAACAGCATACGGTGTTGATTTCATTCTTGCCGTTGTCTTTGTTGCACTTGCGGTCGAACTCTGGGAGGGAAAATCCTCAATTCTGCCCTGGAGTGTGGCACTCACAACTGCCATCGTCAGTTCGCAACTTCTCCCTGGACAGTGGTATATTCTAATTGGGGGCATGGCGGCTGGACTCGTCGAGGTGTTACGATATGATTGGTAGCACAGATTTCTCGCTTGACCCGGTCGTTGTTGGCGTCATTGCTGGGATGGTGTTCGTAACGGTCATCACAAAGTTGGGCGGTCTGTGGCTGCTGAGTCAATTCGAGGTCAGCGACCGCCTTGAAGCAGGGATTTCCGTTCTCCCTGGAGCAATTGTCATCGCGATTCTTGCCCCCGAACTTGCCGACGGTGGGCCACCAGAATGGGGAGCAGCTCTGGTTGCCGGCATGGTGATGTGGCGGACGGGAAATATCCTCCTCACACTAATTGTCGGGGTATTCGCAGTGATTCTGTTCCGGGCAGCAGTTCCCTAGATTGAGACTACTTCGAGAACACAGCGAGTAAAGAACGAATAACTACCCGAACAAGCACTCTCGCTGAAGTCGATGAAGACACCGGCTGTTTCACAGCCATTAGTACGTTCAGGAGTGTCAAATAAATGAGTGGAACCTCTCGTCTCTTTCAGCGATTTCTCTCGCTGTTCGGCCCGAAGATGTTGTCGACGATAATTGCCATCGTCTCGACGCCGATTATCGTCCGTCTGCTTGGCCCCGGTGGATATGGCGATTACGCTGTCCTCCTCTCAATTTATTCGCTCTATATGATTCCAATCTCCTCTGCAATAACCGAGGGTGTACAAAAGTTCGTTGCCGAGGATGAGCGACACGATGCCTGGCTCGAACGTGTTATTCAGTTTTATTTTCTGTTGGCGCTCGTTCTTGTCCTGCTTGGAGTGACTATACTACTGATTTTTGTCGGTTTAGGGCTTGCTGAGCGGTTTTTTGATGAAGAGTTTACATTTTATTTTTACTTACTCGCTGCTTTCGTTTTTGTCGGTCAGTTCAGAGGGTTGACAATGCATACGATTCTTGGGTTCGGTCTAGAGCACATCAACGGCCCGTTAGGCGTTCTCAAGAAAGTTCTCATCACCGGCGTTGGGATATTACTTGTCCTGGCGGGATTGGACGTCACAGGAATGGTCCTTGGGAACATCATTGCCGAACTGACGGTTGCAGTGATTGCTGGATATGTCATATTGAACCGCATTTCAGTTCGGCAGTTGTTTCAGATTCCAGATTCGGTTCCAGTCCGTGAGTTTCTCTCGTTTAACGTCCTGAATGTTCTGCTTGTTTTGCTCGTCATGTCGTTGTTTCATATAGATATTGTGATGGTGAGAACGCTAGTGGGTGATGAGGCAACGGGCTATTACCGCGCTGCCCTCGCGCTCGCGGAGTATCTCTGGATAGTCCCTATCGTGTTACAGACGCTCTTGTTGCATTCGACAGCGAGTCTCTGGAGTGAAGGGAAAACCGACGAGATTACCGAAATTTCCGGGCGGATAACTCGGTACAACGTCCTGTTAGTACTCGTGATGGCAATCGGAATGGCCGCGCTTGCCCACAGGCTCGTCCCGCTGTATTACGGCGCTGATTTTGTGGTCGCAACAATCCCCCTACTCCTGTTACTTCCTGGCGCAATTGGCTTCGCTGTTGCCAGACCCCTACAAGCGATTTGCCAGGGTTCAGGGAACCTGCGGCCGCTCATTACTGCGGTGGCGATAGCCGCCACACTCAATGTCGTGTTGAACGCGACACTGATACCGCTGTACGGGATGAACGGGGCAGCGGTCGCAACGAGCACCAGTTATGGCTCCATGTTTGTCCTTCTTATCTGGGCCTCATGGCGGATTGGGTACAACCCATTGTCCGATTTCAGGCCAGGTCGCGTCGCCGCAACAGCAGTAATTGCTGGAATTCCCATCTTTGTCATGGGCCAGGTGATTCCAGGAGATATCCTGTCTTTAGTCGTCGTACCAATACTTGGACTGGCTATCTTTACCGTGACCGCTGTGGTAACAGGAGCTCTTGAGAAAGAGGAATTAAACGAGTTGCTGGGTAAGTTACCAGCACCGTTCGACAAGGCTGCTGCCTTCTGAACGAAATAATACAGAGTGACCCTCGATTGTTGCTTATACTGCCGAACGTAACTTCGTTAACATACTCGCCACCCGAGGGTGGCGAGATTGTTTAACAGTTTACGTCCAGTAGTATTACCGAGAGCCTTTACAGCCACCGCGAAGTCGGCTGCATTCAGACTGTCGGGTTTGTGTGCAAAATTCCGTATCAGCATACACTTCATCGATGACCTCATCCAGACGCTCGATATCGGGTTGCCCAAACGAATTATGGGCAAGAAAATATGGACCAAGATGGTCTTCGGCGATACGGCGACCACACAAGCCTTCTCCCTTCAAGTCAATCACAACCTCTCTAAGCTCTTTTTTCGACGGATTTTCGTCAAGTTCGATACTTTTTGTTCCGCGACTGGGGAGTTCGCTGAACAGTTTTTTTACATCAATCATAGTCCAGTGATACAGCCAGTATCACAAAAATATACGGTCGAACATGTTTTGCCAATCCTCACTACTCGCCTTATTCCTCATTGCGGTTGACCTGGCAGTCAAAGAACCCATTTCGAAGCGATATATGCACCGATTCAAGTTCTAGTTCATAGGTACAGACATGGTGACCGGTCGTTTTAACAGCAAGTTGTTCTTTGAGGAGACCAAGTTCTGTCAATCGGTCTATTTTTCGGTACGCCGTCGACGATGGTAACTCACAACACTCGGAAAGTTCCATTGCAGATTTGGGTTCCTCACTTGTTGCCTCAAGGATTGCTCGAGCATCGCCATCATTTAACACTGCAAGGAGTTCAGGTAACTGCTCTCTTTCAGTTGTAAAAGAATCACGAGGGTGCGGAGTTCTCCGTCGGTGCTGTGGCGGGTGCATGTTACTCATCAGTGTATGTCACTTCGTTGAGTGTATGTTTGCCCTACTGCGGTGTGTATTTTCATCCGAATATATTCGGGAGTTGTTGTTCCGAGTACTCGGCTCTGAAAAGACCACCGTATCGTGAGTAAAGGGCCGATATGGTGTGGACACAATGTCTATGGAACTGTTCGAAGATAATGAGTGCACGATTACATTATTTCGACAACATCGGTAAGACGGTCGTTAGTTGTCATCTCATTCAAGACATCCTCCGGGGAACAGTCAAGGGCATACTGTGGGCGGCCTTTTCCGGTGGCAGAGGTATCCGAAATATATTCTTTGAGATACGGTTTGGTCCCGAGTGAACTGAGTGCTCGCATCACCTCCCGTTCTGACAGAGTCCCAACGGCTTCGGAATCACACGCCTCCAAGACCTCGATCGTTCGGTTTTTGAGTGAGATTGATTCGACAGGTGTCGCCCCGTCCTGTTCGGCCTTGACAAGACCGAGCAACACGAGCTGTTCCGTGAGTGATAGTGAGTCAATATCAACCATGCAAAAGTCATTGGGCTGCAGTATAATAGTAATTTGGCCGAAGAGGGAGGGATTCTCACGACGTCGAAGATGCCATTGGCATTCGGAACGTCAGAATGACGACGACCGCCATAATCAGAGCCAGAACAAAATATCCTTCATCAAAATATCCGGCATCCGCGACGACACCGAAAACAACCGGCCCTGTAGCAGCGAGTGCCGCAGTCACTGTTCGAACAACACCCAAGCCTGTTCCTTTCATGTTATCGGAGAACGCTTCGGCAAGAAACGATTGAGTGATTGCACCTGTACCCAGCATGACACTAATCATGGCAGTGATTCCAACAAGAATCCAGAGTTCGTTTGTCAACGGGAGAAGAGCAAAGCCAACAACTGCAGGGAGAAGAATTGAGATGAGCGAAATACGCATACCAATCCGGTCGTAGGCTGCCCCAGCTAACGGTTTAACGAGAACTCCCACAGCAAAAAAGAAGCCGAATAAAATACCAGCAGTCGACGGTGAGAACCCCTTGACTGTTGTTAGGTATGTGGGATAAAAGGTCGTGAACGATTGCCAAATAAACATATAGAGAAACAAAATGCCCGTCATAAATCCCATTGTCGGGTTTCGGAGTTCATAGAGGACATCACGTGCCTCCCAGAGAGATTGGAGATCAGAACTGGAATCTTCCGACGGATGCGTCGGCGAAAAAAGGAAAATAAGAATCCCTGCAAGCAAGAGACCTGGAATCACGAACCCAAGTCCAGCCTGCCAGAGAAAAGCAGCAGCAAGGACAGTGGCAACGGGAGGAAGCAGCGACTGACCGATATCCCCCATAGCCATGGTAACACCGAGGGCACTACCGAGTCGTTCAGCATAAAGTTCCGAGAGAAAGGTGATTCGCGCAATGGGATACAGTGAGTGACCTAACCCCCAGATTGCTGTTGCGACGAACAGCAAAATCGCTGATGGAGCAGTGATAACAAGCATCAACGCACCGGCAACAGTAGTGACACTGACTGCCATCAACGTCCGCTCACTATATCTATCTGCAAGCACACCGCTTGGGAGCTGTCCTATCGCAGCAAAAAACCACAGGACGGAGACGAGCAGGCCTGCGACGGAGAGACTCATCCCAAATTCGGTCTCAAAATAAGGAATAATGACGGGATATACCATGCGTATCCCCATCAAAAGCCCCCAGCCAAGAGCAATTGCAGCGAGGGAGATTCCCTTCCCATTCCCCCAGAGACCGATGATTTCTTGTTTAAATATTGACCAGATATTCATTAAATAAGATACTACCTGTTCCTCGCTTTCGAAGCTATATAATTCCGGCGTGTCCTTTCGAGCAGGGCGGTTGTATCAATAATACAAGCATAAACTATTCGTATCAACGGGGAGAAATAAACTTATGCTCGATAATCTAATTGTTTTCGTCGTCAGCCTACTCATCGGAGCGTTGGGGATACACATCGGGGCGATGGTCATTTCTGGAGTGACAAATTATACGTATGCGTTTTTCACCGCATTGATTGGAGCGCTCGTCTGGACTGTGACCGGCTTTCTGTTTGGATGGATTCCATTATTGGGTCCTGCGCTAGTCTTGCTCGCCTACCTCGCTATCGTCAAGTGGCGATATCCAGGTGGCTGGATAGATGCGGTCGGTATTACGCTTGTTGCCTGGATATCAGTCATAGTCGTCCTGTATATCCTTGCCACCGCAGATATCACATCGTTTGATGCGACAGGCGTTCCGGGGACCTGATTTTTAGAGGGTGGGTTAGATGAGAATACCGATAGTAGCAGATCACGCAAAGAGTATATTAAACCGTAGACGGTAAGGTAATCCTTCGTGCGAGTAAGCGAGTGCTGTTTTTGACAATCCGCTTCCGAAACAACGCCATAAACACACTCCAGCTATGGCAAATTATTATAACTAAGGTGATAAAACCGGCGTGGCTATATAGCCTGGTGTTTGTAGTATAGTACGAACAGAGTCTCTTCTTGATGAAGAGTGAGCAAACGTATGAATCTTATACAAAAGTTCCTGACCACAATTACCCAGCGCACTCGACTCACCATAGCAGTGCTGTTAGTGGTGACACTGTTGCTGAGCGGCGGAATTCCGATGGTCGAAGAGGATACATCGCTTGACCAATTCGAGACAGAAAGCGATGAGGTAGACAAACTTGAGTATGTGGGGGAAAATTTTGGCGTTGCTGAGGAAAACACCACGACAGCCCAGGTTGTCCTCCGTGAAGACAACGCCCTCAGCAGAGACTCGCTGATTGCATCTCTTGAGTTACAACAGGACATCCAGGCATCTGAGACCATCAACGCGACGCTGGTAGACGACCCGTTTAACGACTTGGCGACGATTCTTGCTCAGACTGCGCTCATTGAGGAACGACAGGCGGAGCTCGATGAGCGGAGTGAGCAACTCGAAAACGAAAGCGCCGGTATCGAAGCCGATTCCGAAGCACTCGAAGCCGACAGTGCAGCGCTTGAGCAACGGCAACAAGCTATTGAAGACGACCAAGAAGAGCTAGAGCGGCTTGCAGTAGAACTCAGTGAATTACTCGATGAGGCCCGGGATGTCCAAACTGAGTATAACCGGGGAGAAATTACGGAAGCGGAACGCGACGCGGCAAGTGATGAACTCTCCACAACAGCGGCGGAACGGCTTACCCAAGAGCAGTCTCAGGCGTTCGATGAATTGCTTGAACAAGCGCAAGCAACGCAGGCTGAGATGAGCGAGGTCGAGCGTGCATTCGAGGAAAACGACATCGACGAGGATGAGTACGAGACACAGATGGCCGAGCTCACTGACACAGTGGAGGCTGTCTATGCTGGAATTGAAGATGAGGTTCTCGCAGATTCGTTTGCGGACCTGCAAGAGCGTGGGGAAGAAATAGAAGCAGATGCACAGGAAC
>LFFM01000302.1_pt1 | contig 33313 bp, 32 predicted proteins | sample 643131 | NCBI WGS metagenome assembly LFFM01 (sample SAMN03777445, study PRJNA286221) | soda lake metagenome | biome: soda lake; feature: Kulunda steppe; material: water; isolation source: sample Tc-Br brine of Tanatar trona crystallizer | place: Russia: Kulunda steppe | collected 2011-07
ACGACACGAAGAACGCCGCCAAGGAGGTCGGCGGCACCTGCGTCACCCTCGGCGTCACCATCGAGGGCGAGGACGCCCGGACGTTCGACGACCGCGTCGACGCCGGCGAGTACGACGACGTTCTCGAGGCGTAGCGACACGTCACTTCGGCGTCCTTCGACGTCGATCGCCGACGCTGCTTTGACGTCCGCCGGTTCGTCCGCGGACGGCGCCGCCCGCGTTCCGAATCCCCCCGATCGGCGGATCCCCACGTTTCCCGACCATCGCTTCCTCCCGGCCGGCGGGTCTCACGGAAGTGCGAGGCGGACGTCCACGACCTCAGCCGTGGATCGTTGACAACAGCGTCGCGACGTGCTCGTCGTGCCCGTCGCCGACCAGCTCGGCCAGCGCGTCTGGGTCCCGCTCGCCGTTCGCGTTCACGAGGTAGACGGCACCGTCCGTCTCGCCGTACGCACGGTGGAAGTCGTAGACGAAGCCGTAGACGTCGGCGGCGGCGGCCTCGTCGCTGTCGCGGACGAACGCGACCTGTTCGTGGACGTTGTGCTCGACGAGCTGGTTGTGCACGCTCGTCTCCGGATCCGTGACGTCGACGGCGGGGTGGTCGAGTCCGTTCTCGACGATCGGCACGAGCTCGGCCACGTCGGCGCGGACGCCGGGCTCGCTCGGATACGTGCCGTCGCGTGCGGCGACCATCGCGGCGCCGACGGCGCCGCAGCCGGTGTGGCCGACGACGGCGACGATCTCGGTGTCGGCGTGTGCGAGCGGGTACGCGACGCTTCCGTCGAGGACGGTCTCGTCGCCGACGGCGTCGCTCACGCGGTTGCCGATGTTTCCGGCGGTAAAGAGGAACCCCGGCACGTTCGCTCCGAACATGCTCTCCTGAGGGACGCGGGAGTCCGAACAGCAGACGGAGACGACCGGCGGATGCTGCTCCTCGCGGCAGTCGTCGAAGGCGTGTTCGTCCAGCGCGGCGACGTGGTCGTCGTTGCCGTCCAGAAGCGACGTGAGCAGTCGGCGGCTCATGGATAGGGCTCCGCGTCACCAGCAAAAAAGGGTGGAGATACGCCGCGGCCTGGGAGGACGACGCCGGCGGCCGCTCAGACCACGAGCGTGATCGCCTGAAACAGCAACCCGACGGCGAAGACCCCGATGAGCGCGATCGTCGCGACGACGACGGCGGGCGCGAGCATCTCGTCGTCCTCGTCGAGAATGATGCTTTCCATGCCGGGATGCTCGTCTCGACGGGATTTGAAGGCTTCGCTCGCCGCCACCGACTCTCCGACCGAACGTCCGCGGCGAGGAGCAACGTTGATGTCGCTCTCGCCGTTGGATTCGATCGAATGACCGACAGGGGTCGATCGGCCGCCGAGGCGCGTCGCACGGAACCCGAGGCGACGGGGGACGGAGCGACGGGAGACGGGATGACGAACTCCGAGGCGATGTCCGATCCGGTCTCGTTGGTCGCCGTCTGCGGGCTTCCCGGAGTCGGCAAGACGACCGTCGCGGAGCGAATCGCGGGCCACGTCGACGGCGACGTGCTCCGGACCGACGTGATCCGCAAGGAGCTGTTTTCCGACCCCGAATACACCGACGCCGAGACCGCACGGGTGTATGCCGAACTGGTCGATCGCGCTCGCGACCGCGTCGCCGACGGCGAGAGCGTCGTCCTCGACGCGACCTTCGCCGACCGACGTTTCCGTGCGGACGTCGGGGATGCCGCCGCGGCGGTCGCCGACCGATTCGAGCTGGTGAAAGTCGAGTGCGACGAGACGGTCGTCCGGCGGCGGATCGAACGTCGAGAGGGGCTCAGCGACGCGGACTTCGACGTCCACCTCCATTTTAAGCAGCTGTTCGACCCGGTCGAACGCGACCACGTCGTCGTCGACAACTCCGGAGCACGGACCGCGACGCTTGCACGAATCGACGCGGAGTTCTCCTGATCTCCCGTTCCGGCGGTGATCGTGGCCTTCCGGCAATCCTCGGGTCCTCTCGACCGCTCGAGACCGCCTGCTCCGGCGTGAGCGTGACGCTATCACGGATCTCCCATCACTTATGAAGGCGTGGGTGCTATAGGACCTGTGAGCGAAGAATCCGGGCGACGGAACCTCCGTATGCCCTCGAACGATGAAGTGTTCGCCGTCGTCACCGAGCATCTCGGCGGCAACCACGTCCGCCTCCGCTGTGTGGACGGGAAGGAACGGCTCGGCCGGATCCCCGGCCGAATGAAGTACCGCACGTGGATCAACGAGGGCGACGTCGTCGTCGCGGAGCCGTGGTCCTGGCAGGACGAGAAGGCGAACGTCGAGTGGCGCTACACCGACGAGGACGCCGATCAGCTCCGCCGCGAAGGCCACATCGAGTAGAGTTCCTCACGTTCTCGAACGCGAACGTCGCCAGCGACCGCGCCGGACGCGTGATCACGCGAACAGCAGAACGAGCACCACGACGAGCAGCAGCTCGAAGCCGACGAGCAGGATCACGATCAGCCACTTGCGGTAGGCGTGAAGCCAGCCCACGGATCCGTGCCACGCGCCGCCGACCCGCGAGCGGACGCTCGGGTCCGTCTCGGTCCCCGACGACACGTACGTCGAGTCCACCCGCCAGCCCGTCTCCGGGTCGAACGTGGCGGGCACGCGCGTCCCCACGAGCTCGTCGAGGTCGAGCGGCGAGACGCCCGCGGCGTCGAGAAACCGAAGGAGGTCCGCACACTCCTCCAGCGAGCCCCGCTTGGGCGCCGAGAACCGCTCCGTGTGGGTGGCGTCGCCGTGTGGCGGACGGAACTCGACGACCACCTCGTCGCCGCCCGCGGTCGACCGCACCGCGGTCACGACGAGCGCGTCCTCCTCGTCGTTTAAGTACGCCTCCTCCAGCCGGCGCTTGAGCTCGGGATCGACGCGGGTCGTCGATCCCGCCGACCCCGATGTCGACCCCGACTCCGACTCCGACGTCGACTCCGACTCCGACGTCGACCCCGACTCCGAGGTTCGTTGCTCCCGGGAGGGCTGGTCGTCCATTCATCCGAACGAAGGGCTCGACGCCGCTTAAGAACACGGCCGATCGGGGCCGCCGATCCGTCCGGCCGCCGTGAGCTTTATCGCTCCCCCCGCGACACGATGAGTCGATGACCGAACGCTGCTCCACACGAACGGTCGACATGGACGCCACGGACGGGGGGATGCCGTGACCGGAAGCGACGGCGGGAACGGGAGTGGAGGCATCGATCTCGCTGCCGACCGGACGGCCGAACTCCGCGACCTCGCGGCCGACCTCGTCCGCATTCCGAGCGAGAATCCGCCGGGCGGGGAGTCGCCCGTCGCGGAGTTCGTCCACGAATGGTTCACGGAGGCGGGGATCGACGCCGAACTGCTCGCGGAGCCCGACCCCGACCGCCTTCAGGTCGGGGCCCGCGTCGGACCGACGGATCCCGCGGGCGACACGGTGGTGTTGAACGGCCACCTCGACGTCGTCCCCGCGGGTGAGCCGGACGCGTGGTCGGTCGACCCCTACGGCGGCGTCGTCGAGGACGGCAGGCTCTACGGCCGCGGCAGCGCCGACATGAAGACCGGCGTCGCGCTTTCGATGCTCGTCGCGCGCGACCTCGCGCCGGCGATCCGCGAGGGCGACCTCTCGGGGTCGGTGGTCGTCCACGCCGCGATGGGCGAGGAGACCGCTGACCCGGGCACGCGAACCCTGCTCGAACGGGGCTACGACGGCGACTACGGGATCGTCCTGGAGCCGACGAACTTCCGCGTCGCGACGAGCACCAAGGGGCTCGTGGTCTATCGGCTCACCGTTCACGGCGAGGCGACCCACGCGAGCCAGCCCGACGCGGGCGTCAACGCCATCGACGCCGCTTGGACGGTTCTCGACGCGATCGACGGGTACGACGCCGACCTCCGGGATCGGGACGGGTCGCTGTGTGGCGGCGCGTTCGCGACGGCCACGGAGATCGAGGCCGGCACCGGCTCGAACCTCGCGGTCGTCCCCGACCGTGCGTCGCTGATCCTCGACCGGCGGGTGTTGCCCGGCGAGAGTCTCGAGGCGGTCGACGCGGAGGTCGAGGCGCTCATCGACCGCGTCGCCGACGCGGGCGTCGAGGCGGAGGCGACCCGGATCCAAACGTACGCCTCCTCGGAGATCCCGGTCGATCATCCGCTCGCGGACGCGCTTCGCGATCGCTCCGTCGAGGCGGTCGGCGCTGACGGGGAACGAGCGCCCGACGGCGACGCGTTCGGCGGCGTCGCCGAGCCGTGGGGGATCGAGGCGGCCACCGACGCGCGGAACTTCGTCAACGACGTCGAGATTCCCGCCGTCACGTGGGGACCCGGCGACCTCGACCAGGCCCACACGGTCGACGAGTCGATCCATCTCGGCGACGCGGCGCTCGCCCGCGACGTCCTCACGGACGTCGTCCGCGATCTGATCGTGTGAGGGGGGTGCCTCAGCGACCTGATCGTGTGGACGGGAGGCGGTCACCGATCGAGATCGTATCGCATGTACGTCGCGGCGTCCGGACAGAGATCGGTGAACTCCGCGGTTTCCCGGATCGCAGCGGGTGCGGTCTCGCGCGGAGCCGTCTCGAACCCCCGTTTCCCGAAGAACGTCGCCGCGGTCGTCGTGAGCAGATGGACCTCCCTGAACCCTTCGCGTTCGGCCTCCTCGATCAGGGCTTCACAGAGCGCGCGGCCGTGTCCCTCGCCGCGGGCCGACGGCTCGACGACGACGGAGCGCAGGAGTGCGTGGTCGCCGTACGGTTCGAGCCCGCCGACGGCGACCCGCTCGCCGTCCGCCTCGAGACACCGAAGCCACCCGGGGTCGTCCGGGAGGTCCGCAGTCGGGAGGTCGTTCGACGCGAGCAGCGCCTCGACGGCCTCTCGCTCCTCGGGCCGTGCCGGCCGAAGCGTCGCTCGTGTGCTCATGGGGCATGGATCGTCACGGCCGGATAAAAACGCACCGCGCGTTCGGGGATACGCTCACCGTCCGTTCGATGGATCGCCGGGGGGTGTCCCCGGCGGCGTCGCGTCGGCTACTCGGCCGCGTCACACCCCGTCCGTTCAAATCCCGCGACGTAAATGATGCCCACATGGACCGATCCGACCTTCCCGACGACGCCTTCATCGACCCGTCCGGGGAGAACGCCGAAGCCGTCACGACCCTCGCCGAAAGCGTCCTCGAGACGCTGCTCTCGCGGATGACCGCCGCCGAGGCGCGCGCACCGCTGCCGGAGGAGCCGACCGTCCCGTCGGCGGCGATCGCGGACGCGCCGCGTCCGGCGAGCGAACTCGTCGAGGAGCTGGAAACGGTCGTCGAGGACTCGATGAACCCGGCCCATCCGGGATACGTCGGTCACATGGACACGATGCCGACGACGGTCTCCGTGCTGGGCGACCTCGTCGCGTCGGCGGTCAACAACAACATGTTGAGCGTGGAGATGTCGCCCGTGTTCTCCGAACTCGAGGTCCGGCTAACCGAGTCGGTCGCCGCGGAGTTCGGTCTCGGTCCCGACGCCGGCGGCATCCTCACGAGCGGTGGGTCGCTCGCGAACCTCCACGCGCTCTCTGTCGCCCGCAATCACGCGTTCGACGTTCTCGAGAGCGGTCTCGCCGGGCTGGACCGCGAACCGGTGCTGTTCGCCTCCGAGGCGGCCCACACCTCGCTGCGGAAGGCCGCGATGCTGCTCGGGCTGGGGACCGAGGCCGTCGTGCCCGTCGAGACGGACGAACGCTCACGGATGCGTCCCGAGGCGCTGCAGCGCGCCGTCGCGCGGGCGGAACGGGACGGTGTGGCGCCGTTCTGCGTCGTCGCGACGGCCGGCACGACGACCACGGGAAACGTCGACCCGCTCCCGGCGATCGGCGAGATCGCTGCCGACGAGGATCTGTGGTTTCACGTCGACGCGGCCTACGGCGGGGCGCTCGTCCTCTCGGAGACCGAGCGTGGACGACTCGACGGGATCGAGGACGCGGATTCGGTGACGTTCAACCCTCAAAAGTGGTGTTACGTCGCCAAGACCTGTGCGATGGCGCTGTTCGCCGACGTCGACGCGCTCCACGAGGAGTTCCGGATCGGCGCGCCGTACATGCGTGGCGACGACGGAATCTCGAACCTCGGCGAACTGAGCGTCCAGGGGACCCGGCGGGCGGACGTTCTCAAGCTGTGGCTCACGTTCCAGCATCTCGGCCGCGAGGGACTCGCGCAGCTGATCGACGAGAGCTACCGCCTGACGGCGATGGTTCGCGACCGCGTCGTCACACACGACGTGCTGGAGCTGGCGAGCGAGCCCGAAACGAACGTCGTCTGCTTTCGCGCCGTCCCGGAGGGGCGCCCGACGGACGGGCTCGACGAGCTGAACGACGAGCTCCAGCGCACGCTGCGTGCGGAACACGACGTGTTCGTCTCGCTGCCGACCCATCGAGGCAACCGATGGCTTCGAGCCGTCCTCCTGAATCCGTTCACGACTGAGGAAACGATCGACCGGCTGTTCGAGGGCATCGATGCGGTCCTCGAACGGCCGACCGACGGGTGACCGTCCACGTCACACACGACCGTCACGGTCCACGTCACACACGACCGTCACGGTCCACGTCACACACGACCGTCACGGTCCACGTCACACACGACCGTCACGGTCCACGTCGCTCACGAGCCTCGTCGTCGGGCGAGCGTTCTCCCACGGCCGCCGCGAACTCAAGGTTGATGACGCCTGCCCTGTGATGAAAAGGCATGACAGGGTCAACGTACGAGCCGGTCGAGTCGCCGGACGCGACGACGGTGTTTCCGTACCACGATCTCACGCCGCCGACGCCGAGGGACGTCTACGCGGCGCGACGGATCGTCCGGCAGCACCTTCCAAAAACGCCACTCGTGCGCAGCGAGTTCCTCTCCGCGGCGCTCGATGCGGACGTCCACCTCAAACGTGAGGACACGCTCCCGACGGGTGCGTTCAAGGTTCGCGGCGGGATCACCCTCGGTGCCCGGCTCGACGAGGAGTTCCGCGACCGCGGGCTCATCGCCGCGAGTACGGGCAACCACGGCCAGTCGGTGGCGTACGCCGGCCGGACGTTCGACGTCCCGGTAACAATCGCGGTGCCGGATGACCCGAACCCGGGGAAGGTCCGGTCGATGGAGCGGTTTGGCACGACGGTCGTCGAGCGCGGCGAGAGCTACGACGTCGCCCGCGAATGGGCGGAAAAGCGCGCGGCCGAGGAGGGGTACCGCTACGTCCACTCGGCGAACGAGCCCGACCTGATCGCCGGCGTCGGCACCGCCGGTCTGGAGGTGCTCGACGACCTGCCCGAGGTCGACGTCGTCTACACGCCCGTCGGCGGCGGCAGCGGGGCGGCCGGCTACTGTCTCACGCTCGGTGCGATCGCCGACGCGGACGTGATCGGCGTGCAGGCGGCGGGCGCGGACGCGGTGTACCGCGGCTTCCACGAGGGACACCTCGACCCGGGCGACGGCACCGACACGACCGCCGAGGGGATCGCCTCACACGTGCCGTTCGCGCTCACGATGGCGGTGATGCGTGAACGGCTCGCGGACCTCGAGACGGTCACTGACGCGGAGATCTGGGACGCGGTCGCCGAGACGTTCCACGGCGAGAACCTCGCGGTCGAGGGCGCGACCGGCGCGGCGGTCGCGGCTGTGCTCCGGGCCGGCGACGACCTCGCGGGCAAGACCGTCGTGATCCCCGTCACGGGCCGGAACGTCGCCGCCGACAAGCTCGTGCGGGCGCTGGAGGTGGAGGAATGACCGCGGAGGACGCTGGTGGTGGAGACGTGACCGGTGAGGACGCTGGTGGTGGAGACGTGACCGGTGAGGAACCGGTTCGCGACCGCCTCGCGGCGGTCCGTCGCGAGCTCCACCGGTACCCCGAGCCCGCCTGGACGGAGTTTCACACGATGGCCCGGCTCGTCGCGGAGATCGAGTCGATCGGCGTCGACGAGCTGTACCTGGGTCGGGACGCGATGGATCCCGACGAGCGGATCGCGGTGCCGCCAGCCGCGGAGATCTCGGCGGCCCGGGAGGCGGCCCGCGAGCGGGGGGCCGACCCCGAGATCCTCGACCGGCTCGGCGACTGCACCGGCGCGGTCGCGGTTCTCCGCCGCGGCGAGGGGCCGACCGTCGCGCTCCGCGTCGACGTCGACGGCCTGCTCGTCACGGAGTCCGAGGCCGACGACCACCGGCCCGCGGTCGAGGGCTTCCGGTCGGAGAATCCCGGCGTGATGCACGCCTGCGGCCACGACGCACACATGACGATCGGCCTCGGCGTGCTTGAGGCGGTCGCCGGGAGCGACTTCGAGGGAACGTTCAAGCTCCTTCTCCAGCCGGCAGAGGAGAAGGCGGGCGGCGCGAAGCCGATGGCGAAGGGGCCCCACACGGACGACGTCGACTACCTGTTCGCGATCCACGTCGGGCTCGACCGCCCCTCCGGCGAGGTCGTCGCCGGGATGGTGGAGCCGCTCGCGGTGACGGGCTTCGAGGTCGTCTTCCACGGCGAATCCGCCCACGCCGGGCTCGCACCGAACGCGGGACGGAACGCGATGCAGGCGCTCGGGACGGCCATCGGCAACGCCTACGGGATCCCCAGACACGCCGACGGCGCGACGCGGGTCAACATCGGACAGGTCTCGGGCGGGACGGCCTCGAACGTCGTCGCCGAGCGCGTCGAGGCGCACGCCGAGGTCCGCGGAGAGACGACGGAGCTGATGCGGTACACCCGTGACCGACTCGAGCGGGTGCTCCGTGCCGCGGCCGAGACCCACGAGTGCTCGGTCGACGTCGAGGTCGTCGGCGAGGCGCCGCGGGCCGACAGCGACCCGGAGCTGGCGGCGCTGATCCACGAGGTCGCCGAGGGCCATCCGGCCGTCACGAATCCGATCGCGTCCGCCCCGTTCGGCGCCAGCGAGGACGCCACGTTCCTGATGGACGAGGTGCAGGCGAACGGCGGGCTCGCGACCTACGCCATCGTCGGCACGGACCACCCGACGGGCCATCACACGCCCACCTTCGACGTCGACGAGGGGACGATCCCGCTCGCGATCGAGCTCCTCTCCGAGGCCGCCCTCGCGGCCTTCGAGCGCGATCCGCTCGGCTGCACGAGGTGATGCAGGACGTACGCCAACGGGGTGACGTGGGACGAACAGCCAAGTCGGTTCGGCGCGAAGGGTCGACCATGGAGATCGAACGAAACGTCGGCGGCCGTGACCGACTCCTCCGGGTCGCTCTTGCGGTGGCGCTGACCCTCGTGGCGACCGTCGCCGCCCGTCGCGGAAACCGATCGATGGCGCTACTCGCTGGGCTCGGCGCGTTCGGGGCCGGGTTCAACGCGGTCACGTGTTTCTGCGGTCTCAACGCCGCGCTCGGGATCGACACGACCGCCGACGGCGACGAGGAGTGATCATACACGTCGAGGGCGGCGGAGAGTGCTCGTCGACGGCGACGAGGCGTAACGCCGGCGGTGACGAGGCGTAACGCCGGTGTGCGGCAGCAGTCAGTCCGGGTCCAGCGACGACGTCTCAGCCGTCGCCCGCTCATGAAAGGCCTGTGCGTACGACGCGAGGGCCAGCTCGTCCGCCTCCACGTCGCGGAGGACCCGCATCGTCCGCGGATCGACGGTCGGGGACAAAAGCAGCGCCGCCCCGCCGGTCGCAGTTCGGCTGAGAAACCAGCGCGTGTACCGGTCTACGGCGTCCCGGCGGGCGTCCGTTCGCACGACGGCCGTCCGCCAGGCGGTCTCGCGTGCGGCACGGAGCGCCGATGCGGACCACCGCTCGTCGAGCCCGCGCAGCTCCTCGCCGACGCGCGAGAGGCCGGGTGCGTATCGCTCCGCGAGCAGCTCCCGCTGGACCCGAACGAGCCGCGCGAGGATCACGTCGACGTGGCGATGATCCGCGTACTTTCGGGGTCGGTCGGGGTCGATCCCGACGTCCGTGAGCGTCAACGCGAGGTCGTACCCGATGTGGGCGTTGATCCCGAGGAGGGCGTCCTGAACGACGAGCGCCTCGTCGTGAACCGCGGTCCCGAAGGCGACCAGCCAGGGGTCCGGGACGGCCGCAAAGGTCCCACGCTCGAACGCCCGGAACGCGCGCCGGTAGTACTCCGCAAACGTGACGAGATAGCGCTCGGTCCACTCGGGGTCCTCGAACTCGTTCGCCTCGACGGCGGCCATCGTGTGGGCCGTCATCTCGGTGTAGACGGTGAGAAAGACCGCCCGGCGATCGTCGTCGTCGACGAGCAGGCGCTCGAGCCGGCCCAGCCGGTCGGCGACGTCAGCGGCGGACGAGAACGGCTCCTCCACGAGCCCGAGCCGATCCGGATCCGGATCGGCCGGGACGGCGAACCGCCCGGGATCCGTTCGAATCCCGCGCCAGAGACGCCGGATCGCCTCCGGATCGAGCGTCAGTCCGAGCGCCGCACGGGAGGACATGAATACACGTTTGCTCGGAGGGTATTTATATACGAACGCCGACGACCGTGTAGCCGAACCCGCGATCGATCACGGAGGCGCGGAAGCCGTGCGTCGCCAACTCGTCGGCGAGCGCGTCCGGGGCGACGAACGTGGAGTCCATGCGGATCAGGCGTTCGCCCGTCTCGAGGACGCGCCCGAGTGGATGGGCGGGATCGAACTCGCGGACGACGAGGACGCCCCCGGGCGCGAGCACGCGGGCGGCCTCCGAGAGCGCGGCGCGCCGGTCCGGGAGATGGTGGAGCGCGTCGACGATCATGGCGGCGTCGACCGCGTCGTCCCGGACCGGCAGCCGACCGGCGTCGCCCGCCACCGCCGACAGGCTCCGTCGGCGTCGCGCGCGCGCAAGCATCCCCGGAGACGCGTCGACGACGGTCACCTCGGGTCCGGCGACGGCGGCCGCCGCACGCCCGGACCCCCCGCCGACGTCGAGAAGTCGGTCGATCGGCCGCTCGGCGCGTGCGAGCCCGTCGGCGAGGGCCTCGCCGCTCGCGGGCGGCATGACGAGGTCGTAGAGGGGTGCGATCCGGTCGAAGAAGCCGACGTCGCCGGGGCCGAACATGCCGCTCGATTCGGCGGGGACACTCATATGTACCGGGGTCCTATCGGGCGCATGGAGTTCGCGATCGTGGGATGGCCGGACGAGGGGGTTACCCTCCGGCTCGATTATCGGGCGTTCGCGTACGCCGGGAAGTTCGTGATCGGCGCGCCCGGAAAGGCCGTCTGGCGGACGCCCGACGGGTCGCCCGCAGTCCCCGATTTCGACCCCGACGCGACGGTGCCGGAGACGGTCGATCCAGACGGCTTCGACCGCGACGTCCTCGCGGCGCTCTCCTTCTCGCCGGACCGAACCGACCCGTCGTGCTGTCGGCTTCGCTACGTCACCGTCCACCGCGCGCGTCGTGGCGAGGGACTCGGCCCGCGACTGATCTCGCGGCTCGTCCGGCGGCTCGCCGAACGGGAGTACGCGACGGTCCGGATCGCGGTCAACAACCCGTTCGCCTACGAGGCGCTTTATAAATCGGGCTTCGCGTACGCCGGCGAACGAACCGGGATCGCCGAGCTGGAGCTTTCCCGTCCCGTCGACGGGCCCGCGCCGACCCACGGGGACGCCGAGCGCTACCGTGCCGGCCTCGACCGCTTCCGCGAGCGCGACGTCGACGGATCGGCGGACGACGAGGCGGTGAGCGCGTTCCTCGCCGAGCGGGAAGGATCGGACCCGCCGGCGATCGAGGACGGGATCGGCGGGAAGGGCTGACGCTCAGTTAAGCGCACAGATCCCGTAGTTCAGCGCGGTCGCGAACGCGATCCACGCGAGGGAGGGGGCGAGACACGCCGCCGCACGACGATCGAGTCGGGCGAACGCGACTATCGTCGCCGCGACGAGCGCGCACAGCGCGAGCAACACCACGACCCCGAGGTCCGGTCGCCGGAGTCCCCGGAAGATCGGCGACCACGCGACGCTGACGACGAGTTGGACGCCGAACAGCCCGAGCGCGACGCGGGCGGCGCGGTCGGACGGAAGAACCCGACTGCCCGCGCCCGTTCGGCGGGCCGCGTCGCGGGCGCGGCCCTCGCGGTGGACCAGGACCGCGGCGACGCCCATGAGCGCGTAGAGGACCGGCCAGACGACGCCGAACGCCCAGTTCGGCGGATAGTAGGCGGGCAGCTCCGGTGCGGCGAACCAGGCGGCGTCGGGCGTCGTGAAGGGGATCCCGAGCGCACCGATCGCGTTGACCGCGACCGCCGCGACGACCATCGCCAGCAGGTCCCGCCGCTCGATCGGGCCGGCCTCGCGCGTCGCCGTCGCCATGGGAGGGGTACGGCCGTCGCGGGTATAAACGCCGACGTGGCGGAGGCGACGTTTCTTATAAACGCACCACCGCGGTCCACAACGCACTTACCGGTCTCGGGTCCACTAGCGCGTATGTACGTCATCGTCGGCGGCGGGATCGCCGGGCTTGCGGCCGCTTACCGGCTCCAGTCACGGGGCCACGAGGCCCGCCTCCTCGAGGCGTCCGCGGAGGTCGGCGGGCTCGCGGCGCTGTACGACACCGCCGGCGACCCGATCGAGAAGTTCTACCATCACCTCTCGAAGTCCGAGGAGACGATCGTCGAGCTGGCCGACGAGCTCGGCGTCGGCGACGACGTCGAGTGGCGGATCGGCGAGAACGCCTACTACCGCGACGGGGTCGTCCATCCGCTCGACAAGCCGTGGGAGATCCTCGCGTATCCCGGACTCGGGCTCTACGACACGTTCCGGCTCGCCTGTCTCACTCAAGGGATCGACGTCCGCGGCGGCCGTCCCCGGTTCGACACCTACGACGAGCTGAGCGACTTCGAGGACGTCGCCGTGCGGGAGTTCATCCTCGAGCACACCACGCGAGGGGTGTACGAGGGCTTCTTCGAGCCCCTGTTGCGCGCGAAGTTCGGGGACCGCGTCGAGGACGTCTCGGCGGCGTGGCTGCTCGGGCGGATCAAGTTCCGCGGCGAGCGCGACCTCCTCCGCGGGGAGGTCCTCGGCTACCTCGACGGCTCCTTCGACGTGCTGCTCGACGCGCTCGTCGACGCCGTCGGTGAGGACGCGATCACGACCGGTGCTCGCGTCGTCGACCTCGATCACGACGCCGAGGGCGTCCACGCCGTCACCGTCGAGCACACCGGGGAAGTCGGCGACGACGGTGACCCCGGCAGGATCGAAACGATCGACGACGGAATCGACGGCGTGATCGTCGCCGCGATGCCAAACGTGTTGGAGAAGCTGACGGGATACGCGTGCGACATCGACTTTCAGGGGGCGGTCTGTGCGACGCTGACGATGGACGAGCCGCTCACCGACACCTACTGGCTCAACGTCGCCGACGATGCGCCTTTCGGCGCCCTCATCGAGCACACGAACTTCGTCCCGCCCGAGCGATACGGCGGCGACCACCTGCTGTACGTGGCCAGCTACGTCCAATCGCCGGACGAGCAGAACTGGCGGGCGGACGACGCGGCGCTGGAGGACCGGTGGCTCTCGGGGATCGAGGACCTGTTTCCCGAGTTCGACCGCGAGGCCGTCTCCGCGTTTCGCGTCGCGCGCAACCCGCGGGCCGCGCCCGTCTACGAGCGCGGCTATCTGGAGACGGTGGTGCCGTACGACCTCGCGGACGCGGGTCTGCCGGGCGTTTACTACGCCGGCATGGCGAGCCGCGCACAGTACCCCGAGCGCTCGCTGAACGGCGGGGTCGTCGCGGGCTTCGCGGCGGCGGACGCCGCGGACGACGACCCCGACGCAGCTACGGACGACGACTCCGGTTCGGCCGGGGGCGACGAGTCCAGCGAATACGGGGTTCCGAGCGACGCGCGTGGATCGGGCGTCCGGTGACGGCCGGCGAACCGTCCCGCGTCGCTCACTCCTCGACGTCGAGCTCGAACTGCTCGTTTTCGGTGACCGCGTTGAGCACGACGCTCGTGTTCGACTCGCGGATGTCCTCGTCGGTGAGAAGCGCCTTTATCTGATCGTTCATGCCGTCGGTGTCGGTGAACTTGCCGATGGCGATGACGTCGTAGTCGCCGGTGACCTCGTAGACGCTCACCATCTGCTTTTCGGCACGGAGCTTCTCCGTGACGTCGGGAAGCGCGCTTCCCTCGACCTTGAGCTGGAGAATGGCCGTCACGTCGTAGCCGAGCTTGTCGTAATCGACGATGGGCGTGTACCCCTGCACGACGTCCTCGTCCTCGAGGTCGCGGAGGTGGTTCGAGACGGTGGTGACGGAGACGTCCAGCTCCTCGCCGAGGCTCCGGAGGCTGGCGCGACCGTTGCCGAGTAGTGAGTTTACGAGCTTGGCGTCGAGGTTTTCGTACGTCATTACACCTATAGAGGTCGTGGGGGGTTTAGAATTTTACGAACGTCCACCGAGTGGCGATGGTCGGCGGTTCATGCACCAAGCGACAACTCCTTTATACTGGGAGATAACGTCCTACTCGTCCAGAACATGACGGACGAACACGCAAAGACTGACGGCGGATTGAGCGCGGCAGAGCAGGCGGTCATCGACGAGATCGAAGAACAGAACGTCGACTTCCTTCGGCTCCAGTTCACGGACATCCTCGGGGTCGTGAAGAACGTCTCCGTGCCGGCCCACCAGGCCGAGAAGGCGTTCACCGAGGGGATCTACTTCGACGGTTCCTCCATCGAGGGGTTCGTACGCATCCAGGAATCGGACATGCGTCTCGTGCCCGACCCCGAGACTTTCGCGGTGCTGCCGTGGCGCCGCGGCGAGGACGGCTCCGCGGCCGCCCGCGTCGTCTGTGACATCGTCGACACCGACGGCGAGCCGTTCGTCGGCGGCCCGCGTCAGGTGCTAAAGAGCGTCCTCGAGAAGGCCGACGACATGGGCTACTCCGTCTCCATCGGCCCCGAGCCGGAGTTCTTCCTGTTCAAGACCGACGACGAGGGGAACGCGACGACGATCCCGCACGACAACGGCGGCTACTTCGATCTCGCGCCCAAGGACCTCGCGAGCGACGTGCGCAAGGAGATAATCTTCACGCTGGAGGACATGGGCTTCGAGATCGAGGCTTCCCACCACGAGGTCGCCGAGGGCCAACACGAGATCAACTTCAAGTACGCCGACGCGCTCACGACCGCGGACAACATCGCGACGTTCCGCGCCGTCGTCCGCGCGGTCGCGGCCCAGCACGGCCTGCACGCGACGTTCATGCCCAAGCCGATCGCGGAGATCAACGGCTCGGGGATGCACAGCCACATCTCGCTTTTCGACGAGGACGGCAACAACGCCTTCGCCGACGACGGCGATGAGTTCAACCTGAGCGAGACGGCCTACCAGTTCATGGGCGGCGTGCTCAACCACGCGCCCGCGTTCACCGCGGTCACGAACCCCACGGTGAACTCCTACAAGCGGCTGGTGCCCGGCTATGAGGCGCCCATCTACGTCGCGTGGTCCGACACGAACCGCTCGGCGCTCGTCCGCGTCCCGGACGCGGCGGGCATCTCCGCACGCTTCGAGGTCCGGAGTCCCGATCCGTCCTGTAACCCCTATCTCGCGTACGCGGCGCTCATCTCCGCGGGTCTCCACGGCATCGAAACCGAGGCCGACCCCGGTGACCCGGTCCGCGAGGACATCTACGAGTTCGACGACGAGAAGCGCAAGGAGTACGGCATCGAGACGCTCCCGCCGAACCTCGGCGCCGCCGTCGACGCATTGGAGGCCGACGAGGTCATCCTCGACGCGCTCGGTCCGCACGTCTCCGAGAAGTTCCCCGAGGCGAAGTCCCAGGAGTTCAGCGAGTACCTCACCCAGGTCTCCGCGTGGGAGGAGGACCGCTACCTGGAGACGTTCTAAGGCGTCGCCACGGACGACACGATCCCCGTTATCTTTTTATACACGAACCCGCTCGCCCAGCGGCGGCATCGCCAGCACGCCGCCGACGGCGACGCCGGTCGCGACGACCGTCGTGATCGGACCGCCGCCGACGGCGAAGGCGGCGGCCCAGACGCCGCCCGTGAGGGCCAGTCCGGGGACTGCAAGGCGGAGCGGGACGCCGTCCTCGTCGCCCGCGACGAGCAGCCAGCCGACCGCGCCGCCGAGACCCGTTCCGACGCCGATCCCCGCCTCGACGACCTGATCGCCATGGCCGCCGAGGGCCGCGACTCCCATGGCGACGAGCGAGAGCCCGGCCGCGAGAAGGAAGACCGGAAGCGGCTCGGGGTTTGACGGTCCGATCCGCCGCCACGGCGGCTCGACCCGCCGACGGCCGCCGGCGAGCCACAGCCCGATGCCGAGCACGACGACCCCGAGAACCCCGCCGACCACGACGTCGGCGAGGTAGTGCACCTCCAGTACGACCCGCGAGATCGCGACGGCGCCGGCGAGGACGCCGGCGACGGCGATCCGACGCCGACGCGTGCTCACTCCGTTCACGAGCAGCGCCAGCGCGCCGTACGCGACGACCGCGCCGGTCGCGTGGCCGCTCGGGAAGCCGAAGCCATCGCTGACCAGCTGTCCCTCGTACCATGCGGCGAGAAGCGGCGGGAGCCAGCTCGGCACGTCGGCGGCCGTCACGGCGACGGGGTCGGCTCCCGGCGGACGCGGGAGCGCGAACGCGGCTTTGCTGAGCGCGACCGCGGCGAACGCGCAGGTTACGAGTGCGATGGCGGTCGCGCCGGATCGTCTCGGCGCGTCGGCGACGCGGGCGTCCGCGAACCAGTAGGTCGCCGCGAGCAGCGCGAAGAGAAACCACGGGTCCGCGAGGTGCGTCACGGCCGCAAAGAGAACGACGATCGCCTCCGGGAGCGCGTCGACGACGTCGAACTCGCCGACCGCGCGCGTCATGATCTCGCTCCAGTCACGGGTGACGCCTCATCGTCGATCAGTCGTCGCCGGTCGCTCATCGTCGATCAGTCGTCGCCGGTCGCTCATCGTTGATTCGTTGTCGTCGATCAGTCGTCGCCGCGACTTCGTGCGTAATCGAGCGCCTTCCCGGGCGTCTCGATCAGGTTCAGCCCGATCCCGACGAGGATGAAGAGGGTGTAGAGCCCGAGCGTCGACAGCCCCAGGACGATCATCGCCGCGATGGCGTAGATCCCGTCGAGGAGCGTGAACGCCCCGAGCGTCAGAACCGTTCCGTACAGGAGAACGAGATACGGCCCCCATCCACGTGCGTGTCCGCGTCGCATCCGCGACCGGACGTACGACTTCAGCTCCGACTCGAGCGCCGGTCGGTCGACCGTGCGTCGCTGGACGTCGTCCTCGAACTCGTCGAACTCCGCCCGGAGCCGCTCGACTTCCGCCTGCAGGGCGGCGACGTCCGGAGCCCCCTTCGGCTCCTCGTCGTCCGCCGCGTCGGTCGGACGATCCGACTCTCCGTTCATACCTCCCACTCGACCGCGCCCGTGTTGTAACTGCCGGTCCGGTTCGCCGGCTTCCGATGGTTCCTCGAGGAACTCCGGCTCGCGTCCCTCCGCGAGCACGACGTTGATCACGGCTCCGAGCACGACCACGATGGCGGCGACGTAGAGCCAGGTGACGAGCAACAGCACCCCGCCGATGACGCCGTACACCTGATACTGGCCGGCGCTCGCGGCGTACACCTGAAAGCCGGCCTGCAGCGCCGTCCAGCCGGTCGCGGCGAAGGCGGCGCCGGGCAACGCTTCGCTGACGGCCACTCCCGGCGGGAGCAGATAGTACATCGGGAGGAAGACGACGGTGAGAAGCAACGGGAGCAACAGCACGCTCAACGCCCCGACGAACGGCACGACGTCGAGCGCGGCGACGACGGCGGCGACGGCGACCATGACGGTGATCCCGACGCCGATGCCGACCACGACGGAGGTCGCATCGGTCAGCTGATCGAGAAACGTGGCCGGCTCCTCGACGCCGTACACCTCGAGAAACGCCGTGTCGAGCCCCCGAAACACCTTCAGCGTCGACCAAAGCAGGAAGGTGACGCCGAGCACGGTCGCCCCCGATCGCCCCTGTGCGGAGGCGATCGCGGTCGAGATCGCCTCGGTGCCGGCCGGAGTGAGGAACTCCCCGGTGGCCGCGAGCAGCTGCTCGGCGACCGCATCCCCAAAGAGGGTGCTCGTGGCGACGACGAGCAGGAGGATGGCGGGGATCAACGAGACGAACGCGTAGTAGGCGACGCCTGCGGCGAGGAAGGTCACCCGCTGGTTTCGGGCGGCGGCGACGAGGCTTCGCGTCACGTTCACCGCCGACGAGGTTCTGGCGTTCACGCGGACCGATTCGCCCGTCGCGACCAAAAACGTCCGGGAACGGTGCCCGCGATGCCGTGGCTCCGGTCACTCCTCGACGACGACGGCGCGCATCTCCGGGATCGAGGCGGTCGTCTTCACGGCCGTCCCCCGATAATGCGCCCGGCTCGCGTCGTGGCCGGCCGCCCGGAGCCGGTCGACGAACTCGTCCATGCCGATGGCCGGTTCCCCCCACTGCCTGTAGAGCCGGTGTTGGTCGTAGTGGGTCGGCTCGTCGAGCTCCGTGGCGACCGTATCGAGGAGCCTCCGGGCGCGTTTCGACTCGCCCATGTCGTCGGTCACGTGCCCGCGGACGATGCGCGTGAACTCGGGATCGGCGACGGCCCCGAGCCAGATGGGTCCGGCCGTCAGCACCCGGTTGCCGTCACACTCGGGACAGCGATCGACGGGGTCGGCGATCAGCCCGCGGGTCGCCTCCCGCCAGAGACAGTCCTCGCAGGCGTCGACGTAGCCGAGCTCGTCGATGCGGTCGTCGGCGGGCTGCGCGCCCGACTCCAGTTCGAGGTAGGTCCGCGCGTAGTGGCGGGTGACGTGCGAGCAGATCGGAGTCGCCGCCTTGTCGTATCGTGCCGCCGTCCGGACGAGCGCGGAGATCAGCGTCCGAAGCCCCATCTCGGGGTGGAAGTCGGTGTTGCGTGGGACGGCGCCGTACTTGCGGATCCCGCTTTTGAGGTGTGCGCCACAGAGCGGGGCGGTGTCGGTCGCGGTGACGCAGACGAGGTTGCGGCCGTTCGCGAACGCGGAGTCCGCGAAGGGCATCGGCGTCCCGTACGGGTCGAGATCGACCACGTCGAACGGCCCGTCGTCGTACAACAGCGCGTTTACGTCGCGGTGGGCCGCCTCGCCCGACAGGTCGTTGGCGACGAGGTTTCTCTCAGCGAGCGCGACCGCGTCCGCGTCGACGTCGGCGCAGGTAACGTCGTAGCCCTCGGCGGCGGCCCGCACCCCGCGGATCCCCGAGGCGGCCATGGCGTCGAGGTACGATTCGACGCGCGGCTCCCGCTCGCGATACGCGCGCAGAACCGCGACGGTGACGTCCCGGTTCAGCTCCTGGGTGGGGTTGAAGAAGACGCCGCCGCCGGTCCCCTCGCTCGCGCCGTCGCGCGACTCCGGCACCTCGATCCGGACGCCTCCCTCCTCGATCTCCATGGCTCCGGGTTCGTCGATGCGACTGAAAAGGGTCGCGTTCGCGGGCGGCGGATGTTCCTACCCGTCCGTCCAGACGTCGCCGTGGGCCCGATAGCCGTCGAACTCCCCCTGCCCGATCTCCCGTTCGATCTCGGCCAGCGTCTCCCGGTCGACCTGGAGGAGATGACAGAGCGGATGGCCGGGGGCCACGACGGGATTCTCCAGCGCGCCGACGATGAGCCCGTCGAACGGCGCGGTGACGACGTGTTCCTCCGTCTTGAAGTGGTCGGTGATCGTACAGATCGGGTCGTCCTCGTGGACGAGGGGGTACGGACCCCACTCCATCTCCACCAGACCGCCCTTGTCGGCCCGCAGCCACCGTTTCGTGCTGTCGGCGGCCGTCGTCTCGTACCAGCCCGGCCAGTGGACCGGCTCTCCCGGGAGGAAGCCGTATTCGGCGAGCACGCTCTCGACGCCCTCCAACGCCTTCTCGATGAGGACCGGCTGGAACCGGTGGGCACGCCCCATCTCGACGGTGATCGTCGGGATCCCGTCGGCGGTCGCCACCGACCGAAGCGCCCCCTAGTCACCCTCGCCGTACAGGACGACGTTCGTCGCGAACGCCCGCGCCAGCCGCTCGACGTTCGGATCCGTGAGATCCGCTCGGGCGTGATAGATCGTCGTTCGGTTCCGGGTGGAGGTGTGAAAGTCGATTCCGAGATCACACGGCGCGATGAACCGCCGATAGATCTGGTGGGCCATGCGCTCGGTCGTGTTCGACCCTGCCTTTCCGGGAAACGCCCGGTTCATGTCCTGATCGTAGATCGGCGTGTACCGCTGTTGTGCCTCGAAGGCCGGCACGTTACAGACGTGCAGACAGACGAGCGTTCCGTGGAGACCCGCCGGCGTATACCGATCGGCGACCTCCTGAACGACCTTGACGCCGTTGAGCTCGTCGCCGTGAATGCCGCCCGTAAAGAAGGCGGTCGGCCCGTCGTGTTCCCCGTCGATGATCGTGATCGGGATCTCGATCGGATCCCCGAGATACGACTCGCCGACCTCGTACCGGAGCCGACGCTTCTCGCCCGGTTCGATCTCCACATCGTACTGAAACGGCTCCGGCCCCGATGCTGGTTCGCTCACACCTGCCTCTCGATAGGCGAGCGCAAAAGCGCACCGACGCCCCGTGGCGGGACGATCCGGATCGGCACAGCGGCCCGAAACGGCGCGTCGTACCGGATCAGAAGGTGCCGGGGAAGACGACGTAGACGAACGCCATCGAAAGCAGGCCGACGAGGATCAGGTATCCCACGAGCGGAAGCAGGGTGAGCCGGATGATGCGACCTTCCTGGCCGACGAGCCCGACCGTCGCGAGCGCCGCCACCACGTTGTGGACCGCGACGAGGTTGCCGATGGCGCCCCCGACGGCCTGTGCGGCGACCGTCAACTCCCGGGAGATGTCGAGGTTCTCGGCGGCGATGAACTGCAACGGTCCGAACGTGAGGTTCGAGACCGTGTTCGAGCCGACGAGCGCGGCACCGAGTGCGCCGATGAACGCCGCAAAGAAGGGGTAGGCGGGGCCGAAGACGGTCGCCGCCGACGTCGCCAGCACGACGATCATGCTCCCGACGTCCGGCGCGTTCGGGTGGGCACCCGACTGGAGCATGACGTGTGCCATCGCGAGCACGAACACGAGCGCGACGAGCGGCGCGCCGGTGTTGCGGCCCGCTTCGCGCCACGCGTCGGCGACCTGCTCGCGTGACATCCCGAACAACGGCACCGCGACGAGGGCGCTGACGAGCAGCCACATGCCGGGGAGATAGAGGACGTCGATCCCGTTTCCGATCCCGGTGCCGAGTATCGACGTCCACTCGATCCCCGCGAGCCCGACGGTGATCTCGCCCGCTCCGGTGGCGAACGTTGCGAACGTCAACGAGAGGTCGGTCCCGAACAGCGTCACGCGCTCGCCCTGCAGCAGGGCGGCGACCGGATCGATCGCCCGCGTCAGGGTGAGAAGCGCGATCAGGAGCATGTAGGGCGCCCACGCGCGGAACGGGGACATGGCGGCCTCCTCGGCGATGACGCCGCGTGCATCCCGCGGGCGGATCGCTCCGAGCCAATGGTCCGGCCACGACTCCTCGGGCGCGAAATCCCACTCGTCGTCCGGCTCGAAGTGGCCCGCCCGAACCGCCGTGACGACGACGACGCCGCCCACGATGGAGCCGACGAGTGCCGGCACCTCGGGGCTGAGATACCACGCTGCGAGCCAGTACGGAACGACGAACGCGACGCCGGCGAACAGACACAGCGGCCACACCGAAAGCGCCGGATCGAGCGATCGCTTCCCGTCCGGACCGAAGAAGTAGACGAGGACTGCGACGGCGGCCAGCGGCATGAACACGCCGACGAGCGCGTGGTACGTCGCGGCCCATCGGGCGACGGCGACGGCGAACTCCGCGGCGGTGAGTCCCTCGGCTTCGATGGCCAGCCGGATCGACGAAACGCTCCCGATGGGCTCGGCGATGCCGATGACGATCGGCGTGCCGACGGCACCGTAGGTGACGGCGATGACGTGGCCGATCAGCGCGACGATCACCGCGGCGAGCGCGGGGAAGCCGAGCGCGAGGAGGAGCGGGGCGACGACCGCCGCGGGCGTGCCGAAGCCGGCCGCGCCCTCGATGAACGTCGCGAGGAAGAAGCCGACCAGCACGACCTGTACGCGCCGGTCCTCGCTGACCGCCGCGAAGCTCCGGTTTATTACGTCGAACGCGCCCGAGCGCATCATCGTGTACAACAACACGAGCGCGGCGAAGACGATGAAGAGGATCTGCAACGCGGTGATGACCCCCTCGACGCTGGCGGCGAGCACCCAGCGCGCCGGCATCCCCCATGCGACCGTCGCGACGATCGCTGCGACAAACCAGGCGACGGGCATCACCCGCGTCGCCGGCCACAGCGCCGCCACGAGCAGGACGCCGACCACGACGAACGGAAGCGCCGCGAACAGCACTTGGAGGGTGCTCATGACCGGTTCCCGCCTCGACGTGCTGGCCGTCGTTCGCCGACTCGCGAGCCGCCGTGGCGACCGGAGGCGAAGTCATCGCGGTCGCGGCGGCCGTGACCGAGGTCGTCGCCGTCCCGCCGCGGTCGCCGACACGAGCCCGAACGTGATACCATTCCGGTGAGGTGAATAACGAACGTATATTGGTTTTAATGTATCCCTCCGAATCGACGGGCTCCGAGGGACCGACGGCGCCGTGACACCCCGACGGAACAAACGCTATACGTTCGGAACGGATCGATGGGAACATGAGCGATCCGTCGCGTGACCGCAACGAGGCGGGCCAGTACGCCGACCGGATCCCTCCCGAAGCGGCGCTATCCGTCTTCGAGGAGCGCGAGGACGCCGCGAGACCCCTGACGGCCTCGGACGTGATGGAGGCGCTCGACTGTTCGCGACGCACGGCACACAACAAGCTGAACGAGCTCGTCGACCGCGGCCGACTCGAGACGCGGAAGGTCGGCGCCCGCGGCCGGGTGTGGTGGGTGCCGCTTCCCGTCGACGACGCCCCGGTGCCGGGCGACATGGCTCCCGTGGCTGCCGACGAGGTCGACGCTCAGGAACCGGTCGACGAGGTCCGCGCGGCGGTTGCCGACGCCGAGCTTCCCGGATCGGGTGCGACGCTCGAGGCGCGTCAGGACGCGCTGCGAGCGGCGTACGACTACCTCGTCGAGCACCCGGGTGCGTCCCGCTCCGACTTCGTCGAACACGTCTACCCCGACCATCCGGCCGGGTTCGAGACCGCCGCCGGGTGGTGGAACGCGATCCAGCCCGCGTTGAAGGACCTCCCCGGCGTGGACCCGCCCGAGGAGCGCGGGCACCTCTGGAAGTTCCTCGGCAGCGACCGATTCAAGCCGACGCTCGGGTGAGAGAACCATCAAAAAACGAGCCGCACGAGCGTCGTCGTCCCCCGATCAGAACAGCGCCGGGAAGAGGACGTAACTGAACAGCATCGCGAGCACGCCGACGCCGATCGCGTAGTAGAAGAGCGGGATGAGGTTGAGCCGCATCACCCGCCCCTCCGCGCCGACGAGGCCGACCGTCGCGAGCGCCGCCACCACGTTGTGGATCGCGACGAGGTTACCGATGGCACCCCCGACCGCCTGCGCGCCGACGATGATCTGGGTCGGCAGTCCCAGCGACCGGGCAGCCTCGAACTGGAACCCGCCGAACGTGATGTTCGAGACCGTGTTCGAGCCGGCCATCGCTGCGCCGAGCGCGCCGATGAGCGCGGCGATGAACGGGTACGCCGGGCCGACGGCTCCCGCGGTCGCGATCGCCAGCGCCTCGATCATGCTGCCGGCCTCCGGTGCGCCCGGGTGAGCACCGGACTGCAACATCACCTGCACCATCGCGATGACGAACACGAGCGCGATGAGCGGCGCGACGAGCTTTCCGGTCGTCTCACGGAGGGCGTTGCCGACCTCCCTTCCGGAGAGCCCGAACAGCGGGATCGAGATGAGTGCCGTGATCACGAGCCAGAACCCGGGGACGTAGACCCAGTCGATGCCGCCGGCGAGACCCGTGCCGAGGATGTCTCCCCACGCGGTCGTCGCCGGACCGAGGGTGAAGACGCCGACCGCGGTCTCGACCTCCGCGAAGATCAGCCGTCCGTCCGCACCGGTGAGGAGGTCGGCGACCGGCTCGATCACGCGCGTCGCGACGAGCAACACGACGAGAAGCGCGTAAGGCGCCCACGCCTTGAAGATCGACATCGGCTCGCCGCCGTCCGGGGCCTTCTCCGCCGCCTCCTTGGAGCCGGGTTCGATCTCGCCGACCCAGTGGTCGGCCCACTTCTCGCGGTCGGGGAACTCCCAGGTCGTCTCGGGTTCGAGGTAGCCGGCACGCAGCGTCCCGACGACGATGCCGCCCCCGACCATCGCTCCGACGAGCGCGGGGAACTCGGCGCTGATCTGCGCGCTGAGCCAGTAGGGAATCGCGAACGCGAAGCCCGCGAACAGGCAGAAGGGAGCCACCTCCCAGGCCGGCTTCAGACTTCTGTCGTCCGGGTCGCCGAAGAAGTAGACGATCATCCCGACGGCGAAAAGCGGCATGAGGAAGCCGATGAGTAGGTGATACGTCGCCGCCCACACCGCGACCTGTATCGAGTACTCCTGGACGGTGAACCCGCCCGCTTCGATCGCCTCACGCGTCGATTCGACGGATCCGAGCGGGTCCTCGATGCCGATGATGATCGGCGTGCCGACGGCGCCGTAGGTGACGGCGATGATGTGGCCGATCAGCGCGGCCACCACCGCGGCGAGCGCGGGGAAGCCGAGCGCGAGGAGGAGCGGGGCGACGACCGCCGCGGGCGTGCCGAAGCCGGCCGCACCCTCGATGAACGTCGCGAGGAAGAAGCCGACCAGCACGACCTGTACGCGCCGGTCCTCGCTGACCGCCGCGAACCCCTCATTGATCCGATCGAAGGCGCCGGCTTCCATCAACGTGTACAACAGCAACAGCGCGCCGAAGACGATCCAGAGGATCTGGATCGCCGTCATCGTGCCGACGAGCGACGCCGCCGCGAGATACTCGGGGGGCATTCCCCAGACGAAGGCCCCGACGCCCAGGGCGACGAGCCACGCGAGCGGCATCGCCCGCGTCGCCGGCCACAGCGCCACCACGAGCAGGACGCCCGCGAGCAGCAGCGGGGTCGTCGCGAGGAGGAGGTCGACCGTGCTAACCATCGGTCCACCTCCGTTCGCCGGTCCTCATCGTTTCACCAGCCGTCCGCCGTTCGGTCCAGTTCTGGCTCCGATCTGGCATGAATCGTCCATTCCACGTGGAGTATATATAGTTAACGACGATGATGGATTCCGACCGCCGGGGAAACAGCCCCGAAACTCTATAGAGGGAGTCTAAACTGATCTACGCACCGGTAACGCCCTCGTCTCGGTCGTCAACCACGCCACCGCTCACCGGCTCGACACCCGTCGGGTCGCTCTCGCTTCCATTGTACACTCAAGTGTACCGGTATAATGGACGTTTAGGGCCGTCTATCGTGGATTTTCGAACTGGCACTTTCTCCCGCGGGAGCCGCGAACCATGGGGTCCTCACCGCATTGCAGTTGACTGTTCCCGTGATGCACACGAATGTATTGGGTAGTTCATTCGTGTGTACAGGGATTCGAGCGGATGGACACGCGACCAGCGGGTAGTGCGGACGCGATTCGGCGGATCGTGGACGCGGATAGATCCGGCGCGCGCGCCGCGCCGTCGGTTTGACGTGCCGTCAGTTTCCGCCATCAGTTCGCCGACGTTGGGGGAGATGAAGCAGTAGGGCGGACGAGATCGGCGCGGGGTGGACTAATGAGACCGACGCGGGGTGGGCTAACGAGATCGAGCCGGCGGGAGCTCAGACCGGGTCGTCCGCGTCGGTTGCGTCCGTCCCCTCGTCGTCCGTCACCTCCTCCTCGAGGACTGCAGGGTCCGTCCCGCCGAACAGCCGGTTGAGCACGACCGGAAGGACGATGCCCGTCCCCACCAGCACGCCCACCCGGACGAACACGGAGAGGTCGGTAAACAGGGTCAGCCCCAAATACGCCGCCGCCGCCACCAGCACGGCTGGCAGCACGTACGGATTTCCTGCCGAGAGCATGCCGTAGAGTGGCATCCGTTTCCCCTTAAACGCTGCCGAACGACCGCCGCCTGGCCCTTCCCGACGTCGACCCGGACCGACAGAATGAGGTAGCTCTTGATTGAATCACCGGCAAGAATGTTCGAGAAGGTCCTTGTCGCCAACCGTGGCGAGATCGCGGTGCGGGTGATGCGCGCCTGCGAGGAGCTGGGGATCGGCACCGTCGCCGTCTACAGCGAGGCGGACAAGCGGGGCGGCCACGTGAGATACGCCGACGAGGCGTACAACGTCGGTCCGGCCCGCGCGGCTGACTCCTACCTCGACGGCGAGGCGATCCTCGAGACGGCCCGGACGGCCGGCGCCGACGCGATCCATCCCGGCTACGGATTTCTCGCGGAGAACGCTGACTTCGCCGCGCGCGTGGAGGACGCGGACGGGATCACCTGGGTCGGCCCCTCGAGCGAGGCGATGGAACGGCTCGGAGAGAAGACCCACGCACGCCGCGTGATGGCCGACGCCGACGTGCCCATCGTTCCCGGCACGACGGAGCCAGTGACCGACGTCGAGGCGGTGACCGCCTTCGGCGAGGAACACGGCTACCCGGTCGCCATCAAGGCCGAGGGCGGCGGCGGCGGCCGCGGCATGAAGGTCGTCGAGTCCGCCGAGGAGGCCGCGAAGAAGCTGGAGTCCGCGAAACGCGAGGGAGAGGCGTACTTCTCGAACGACTCGGTCTACCTCGAGCGCTACCTGGAGACGCCGCGACACGTCGAGGTCCAGATCCTCTCCGACGGCGAGGAGGTCGTCCATCTCGGCGAACGCGACTGTTCGCTCCAGCGGCGCCATCAGAAGGTGATCGAGGAGGGACCCTCACCCGCCCTCTCCGAGGCGCTTCGCGAGCGGATCGGCGAGGCGGCCCGTCGGGGCGTCGCCGCCGCCGACTACACGAACGCCGGCACCGTCGAGTTCCTCGTCGAGGAGAACCCCGACCGCGATCCGGCCGAACCGCTCGGTCCCGACACGCCCTTCTACTTCCTCGAGGTCAACACCCGGATCCAGGTCGAACACACCGTCACCGAGGAGCTGACTGGGATCGACATCGTGAAAGAGCAGCTCCGGATCGCCGCCGGCGAGGGGCTGGCGGTCACACAGGAGGAGGTCGCGTTCGACGGACACGCCATCGAGTTCCGGATCAACGCCGAGAACGCCGCCGAGTCGTTCCAGCCCGCGAACGAGGGACGCCTCGAGCTTTACGACCCGCCGGGCGGGATCGGCGTGCGCGTCGACGACGCGCTGCGCCAGGGCGACGAGCTCGTCACCGACTACGACTCGATGATCGCGAAGCTGATCGTGTGGGGGACCGACCGCGAGGAGTGTCTCGCGCGGTCGCGCCGCGCCCTCGCGGAGTACGACCTCGACGGCGTCGTCACCATCGTTCCTTTCCACCGGCTGATGTGTACGGACGACCGGTTCGTCGACGGCACCCACACGACGAAGTACCTCGACGAGGAGATCGACCGCGACCGCATCGTCGCGGCACAGGAGCGGTGGGGCACGGAGACCGCCGCCGCCGCTGACGAGGAGATCACGCAGCGGGAGTTCACGATCGAGGTGAACGGGAAGCGGTTCGAGGTCGAACTGGAGGAGCGCGGGGCGCCACCCATCGTCGGCACGGGCGGCGGGAGTGGCGTCGGTGCCGCCGGCGGATCCGGCGGCCCCTCGCGACGCCGATCCGCCGGCCCCGACGGCGACGCGGACGGCGGATCGGACGACGTCGCCGTGGCGGAGGGCGGCGAGGCGATCGAGGCGGAGATGCAGGGAACGATCCTCTCCGTCGAGGTCGCCGAGGGCGACGAGGTCGCCGCCGGCGATGTCGTCTGCGTACTGGAGGCGATGAAGATGGAAAACGATGTCGTCGCCGAGCGGGGAGGCACCGTGGCGGGCGTCCACGTCGCCGAGGGCGACGGCGTCGACATGGGTGACGTGCTGGTCGTCCTGGAGTGACCGAGGAGGAACGTCCCGTCCAGTTACACGGGATGCGTCGCTGAAGCCGCCCACGTGCGGCCGATCCGCTCTGGAAATATCCCAACCGATAATTAGGCGGGAACGCTTATTCACGGAAGAAACGAGGAGGAGGTATGAACGACGGGCACGGCTGGTCGGTCCGGACGGAACGTGCTGTTCTCGTCGTCGAGTTCGAGCGCGGAACGACGATCAGCCCCGCGTCGGGGACGGCGCTCGTCGATCGACTCAGGGGAGCCTTCCACGAGGGTGGACTCGACGGCGTCGTCGTGGTCGTCCACACGAGCCGCCCGTGTTCCGACGCGGGACGCGAGACCCTCCGCCGGGCCGTCCAGCTCGGGATGGCCCACGGGGTCGGCCGGTGGGCGCTCGTCGCCAGCCCGCCGAAGCGACGCTACCTCGAACGAAGCGTCGACGTAGCCGGGATCGACGTCGAGACGTTCAACGGAACGGATCCGGCGACCGCGTGGGTGGCTGGCGCGTCGCCGTCGGTGTGACCCGCGGGTCGTCGTGGTGATCACTCCTCGAGGTGTTCTCGAAGGTCTTCGACGCTCGGTCCGTCGGCATCCGCGGGCGCTTCCGGCGGCACGTCAACGTCCATCGAGACCGTGGCGTCCGTCTCGATCCGCTCGACCCAGTCGAGCGTGCAGAGCGTCTCGACCGCGGGCTCGGGGACGACGACGAGATGGCACCCGAACCCGAGATCACGACCCAGGTGCCCGCCGCCGGCGTCGACTGCCGTCCGAAGGGTCGTGATCGCGTTCCCGGCGTCGTCATCCGCGAGCTCGACGACGAGCGCGACCGTCGCCTCGGGGTCGGGTTCGTCGCGGATCCGCCGGACCGGATGGGAGAGATACATGCCCAAGCGTCCTCGCCGACGGGACTAAACGATGACGTCGCCGCTTGCGTGTGCCCGTGGCCTCGGTTGTCGTTACCGTCTCGCTTTTAACCCCGCGGCGGCGAGAAACCGATCATGACTGCGGCGCGCGATCTCGAGCCCGACGGCTTCGGTTTCGACGCCCCAGAGACCGACCAGCCCTTCGAGAACGCGCTCGCGAAGGCCCGCGACGGGGAGCGGCTAACCGTCGACGACGCGACCGAACTGCTCGCGACCGGGACCGACGTCGACGGGATCGATCGGACCCGCAAGGAGGCGGTGTTGGAGCTGGCCGATCGTCGTCGAGCCGAGGAGGTTGGCGAAGCCGTCACCTTCGTCGCAAATCTCAACAACAACGTGACGACCGCCTGCAACACGGGTTGTCTCTTCTGTAACTTCAAGGACGCCGCACACGGCTTCGAGGCCGACGCCGACGTCGACCACGCGGGGTTCACCAAGACGCCCGCGGAGTCGCGGGCGGTCGTCGAGGACGCTCTCGAGATGGGGATCTATGAGGTCTGTTCCGTCTCCGGGCTCCACCCCGCATTCGCGTTGAACGACGAGCACCACGAGATCCTCGCGGCCCACGACGACCCCGCGAGCGAGGTCAACTACAGGCCGCCGAGTCGCTACGCCACGGATCCCGGCACGTATCTCGAACAGATGCGGGCGATGTCCGTCGGCGGGATCCACCTCCACTCGATGACCCCTGAGGAGGCGTATCACGCCGGCCGCGGAACCGACTGGAGCTACGAGGGGATCTACCGCGAACTCGCCGCCGCGGGACTCGACTCGGCGCCGGGCACGGCCGCCGAGATCCTCGTTGACGAGGTTCGGGACGTGATCTGTCCGGGAAAGATCCGGACCGACGACTGGGTGGCCGCGATGGAGGGTGCGATGGCGGCGGGCCTCGACGTCACCTCGACGATGATGTACGGCCACGTCGAGACGGTCGCCCATCGGGCACAGCACCTCGGGGTACTCCGCGATCTGCAGGATCGGACCGGCGGCATCACCGAGTTCGTCCCGCTCTCGTTCATCCATCGGAACACGCCGCTGTATCGCCGCGGCGTCGTCGACGGCGGCCCGTCCCGCGACGAGGACGAGCTCGTCGTCGCGGTCGCCCGGCTCTTTCTGGACAACGTCGACCACGTCCAGGCATCGTGGGTCAAATCCGGCGACGCTCACGGGCTCAAGCTGCTCAACTGCGGTGCCGACGACTTCATGGGGACGATCCTCTCCGAGGAGATCACCAGCCGGGCCGGCGGGGAGTACGGCGAGTACCGATCGTTCGACGACTACGTCGAGATGATAACCGCCATCGGTCGGGTTCCGACCGAGCGATCGACCGACTACCGAACCCGGCGACGGATCGATCCGGACGACGGCCCGCACGGACCGGCGCTCGGGCCGCGTGCGGACGGCACTCCCATGCTCGCGGAGCCGTCCGGGACGAGCGAGCGAACCTCCGCACGCGCCGACGATTGAGAAGCGGAGCGGAACGCGTTCCTCGATTCGACCGTTCACTCGACGTGACCGTCACCCGGTGGGATCGTTCCCTCGGCGTGACGGAGGGGAAACGGCATCGATCGGCGATCGCGGCCCGCATGACGTTCCCAGCCCGTCGGAGCCGTCGAAACGCTCTTTGGGCTGCCACTCGCTACCAATAGTGATGTCGACGTCGGACGATATCGATTCCGCCGGGGTAGCCGATGAGGACGACCGATCTCCGAAACCGCCGGCCCGGGTCGATCTGAACCGATCCGACGAACGCGTGCTTTCGTATCTCGTTCGCAACGGCGCCGACTATCCGGCGCTGATCGCGGGCCATACCGGACTCCACGTCTCGTACGTCGAGCGTCGGATCGAGGTCCTCGCCGAGTCCGGGCTCATCGAAGCCGTCAGCGGGGAGACCGTCTATCGGATCACGGCCGCCGGTCGTGACGTCGTCGTCGACGCCTGATCCACCGAGCGGTCGCGCCGTCATTCGCGCGGCCGTCATCCGAACGGCCGTCGGACGCGTACCCGACGGTCGTCTGACTGACGTTTTTACCCGATCCGCACATGCTTATCCGTACCAATGACGTTCCCGTTTCGTCCCCTCGACGTGGCCGCGGCTCACGCGGTCGTGTCCCCCTCCGCCGTTGTGAACGTCGAAACGGTTTCGACGGCAGCTTCGGGCGCCATGCCGTGGCTCACCGCCGTTCCGCACGGCTCGGGCACGCTACGGATCCTGCTCCTCCTCTGCGCGCTCGCCTTCCTCGTGATCGCGGCGGGGTACGCAGCGCGAAACGAGGACCGGCTGACGGCCGGCCACGGGCTTGCGGGCATCGGTCTGACGGTGGCCGCGACCGTCGGTGATGGCGCCGGTGTCTGGGTCGGCATCACGCTCGCGGGGGGCGGGGGGATCATCCTGTTGCGTGATGCCCGTCGCCGGGGCCGACGAACCCGTCCCTCGTTGTGAGTGGCCGAGCGACCACCTGGTTCGCCGTAAACGGCGAGGAGGATGTCATCGGCCGAGATCGGCGTGTGCCGACGAGAGGTGTCGCGAGCCGAGCGCCGCGAGCAACGACAGCTCCCCCGCCAGCGCGCCGACGGCGATCGCCTCCGCGAGCGCGTCGGCGTTGCTGCCGGCCGGGTTGCCGCCGCCGCGGAGGCCGAGGATCTCCAGTCCCGCGGCCTGCGTCGGGAGCTTCGTCCCGCCGCCGACCGTGCCGACCTCCAGACTCGCGAGCGAGACGGAGACGTAGAGGCCGCCGTCGGCGGTCGTCTCCGCGGTCGTGATCGCGTTCGCTCCCTCGACGACCTGCGCCTCGTCCTGTCCCGTCGCGAGGAACATCGCCGCGACCGCGTTGGCGACGTGCGCGTTGAAGCCGAGCGAGCCGGCTTTCGCGGATCCGACGAGGTTCTTTCGCGTGTTGATCTCGACTATCGCCTCGGGGGAGGTGTGAAGCCGTTTCTCGACGGTTTCCCGCGGAATCTCGACGTCCGCCGAGACGGAGCGTCCCCGCCCCTCGACCGCGTTGACCGCGGCGGGCTTTTTGTCCGAACAGAGGTTTCCCGAGAGCGCCACGAGCGACGCGTCCGTCTCCGCCTCGATCACGTCACACGCCTCGCCGGTGGCGATGGTGGCCATGTTCATCCCCATCGCGTCCTTGGTGTCGTACCGGAACCGGAGATAGACGTTGTTGCCGACGACGTACGGGGTCACGTCGACCAGCTCGCCGTGGCTCGTCGTCGCCTCCGCGGCCGACCGCAGCGCCGGAACGTTGTCGCGGACCCACTCGACGAGCGCCGTCGCCTCCGCCACGTCGGCGACGCGGAAGACCGGCGCGCGGGTCATTCCCCGCTTCGTCACGCTCGCGGTCGCGCCGCCCGCGTCGGAGAGCACCGAACAGCCGCGGTTGATCGAGGCGACGAGCGCCCCCTCCGTCGTCGCCATCGGGAGGTAGCGGTCGCCCGAGAGCGCGTCGCCGTTGATCGTGACCGGTCCGGCGACGCCGAGCGGCACCTGTACGGCGCCGATCATGTTCTCGACGTTCGCGTCGGCGTCGGCGGCGTCGAACGCGTACTCGCCGAGCACGCCGACGTCGGCGTCGGTTACCTCGGCGACGAGCTGCCGCCGGGCAGCGGCGGCGACGTCGGCATCGGCGTGTTGCTCGAGCTCGTGGAGGCGGAGGTCGCCCTCACGAACCCGATCGGCGAGCGCCTCCGCGGTGGTCTCGGTCATGCGCTCGACTCCTCGCGGCGGCCGCTAATGACTGTCGGTTCCGACGACGCCGACCGCGTCCCCGACCGCCGGGAGTGCTGCCGTCAGCGGCGGACGAACTCGGAGAGCCGCTCACGCAGGCTCCCCTCGCCGAGCTTCAGATAGAAGGCGTCGCCACCGTCCTCGTAGTAGGAGTCGATGCGGCGTTTCACCTCGAACCCGAGGTGTTCATAGAAACCGAGGGCGGGATCGTTCGTCGTGCGCGCGTGGCAGGTCACCGACCGGTGGTCCTCGGCGACGTCGGCGATGAGCCGTTCGGCGTATCCACGACCGCGGCAATCGGGGGCGACGGCGAGAAAGAGGATGTAGCCGTCCCGGCGGACGGATGCGAAGGCGACGAGTCGTCGATCCTCGAAAAGGAGGTGCGTCGTCGATCGGCGGTAGGCGTCGGTGAAGAAGCCACGGCGCTGCCGGAGAACGCCCTCCTCCCGGCGGATCCGCTCTTTGAGTTTCCACGCCTCCGTGACGTGGTCGGCGTGGCCGGGCGGGTCCGTCCGTTTCTCCACGTTGACGCTCACTGGGAGAGTCTAACACGCCAGCGGAATATAACTCCACCGCCATCGGCGTCGTCGGCGAAACGACGGCGATCGCCCCGAGCCGAGGTGGACGGTCCGCCATGGAAAGGTGGAAGCCGTCG
>LFFM01000303.1_pt1 | contig 33284 bp, 27 predicted proteins | sample 643131 | NCBI WGS metagenome assembly LFFM01 (sample SAMN03777445, study PRJNA286221) | soda lake metagenome | biome: soda lake; feature: Kulunda steppe; material: water; isolation source: sample Tc-Br brine of Tanatar trona crystallizer | place: Russia: Kulunda steppe | collected 2011-07
ATGAACTGTCGGCGGTGTGGGACCCCCCTCACGAAGCCCGGGGACTACTGTCTGACCTGCAACACCGCCAACGCGGACGCCGTCGTTGTCGAGTTCGAGCGCGACCGTGCCGAGCTGGCGATCCTCGACGAGGACGAGATCGTCGGGCGGACAACGGTGACGACCCGCCCCGAGCACGCGGAGCAGCTCTCCGAGGTCCAGCTTCGGAACTTCGCCGGGCGCGTCGCCGACGAGATCCGCCGCAAGCGTCCCGAGACGGTCTACGCGGCCGGCGAGCGAGAGCCGCTGCGGGAGACGCGCGCGCAGATCCACCACGAGTTCTATCGGGTTCCCGACGACGGCACCGACGGTGACGGCGACGTGGTCGGCTGGGTGCTCGACCGCCGCGGCGACCGCGCGCTGGAGGTCGTCGAGACCCCGCCACGCGAGAAGATCGGCGGGTCACACTCGACGCTCATCGGCGGCCGCAAGGGCCGGAAGGCGATCGGGACCGTCGCCGCGCACCCACACGTCAAGAAGATCGTCCCCGGCCCCATCGACGCGGGCGGCACCGGATCGCGCACCGGCCTCCGCGCGAAGGCGACGCGGGCGGGAACCAACGGTAACGTCCGGCTGCTCCTTCGGGACGGCTCCAGCGTCCAGGAGAACCGGATCGTCACCACCGCGATGGACCGCGAGACCGGCGAGCGCGTCCGCGCCGACCTCAACGAGGCGCTCCGGGAGGCGGAGCTGCAGGACGCGTGACGGAACGGGGTGACGGTCTTCCTCACGCGGACGACCACCCGTTCGCCCGCGAACGCGACGCTTTCCTTCCGCGGACGACGGCTTCCGGCCCACGGGTGACGACTCCCGGTAAGTATTTGGGCCCACGACCACGATCGTTTATAAATGCTCAGCGACGTCATGGAGGACTACGTGAAGGCCATCTACGTCCTCCAGTCGGAGGAGGGTCCCCCCGTCTCGACGTCCGCGATCGCGGAGTATCTCGGCAAGTCCGCGCCGTCGGTGACCGACATGCTGGGGAAGCTGGCCGACCGCGGGCTCGTCGACCGCGAGCCGTATAAAGGGGTGGAGCTGACCGCCGAGGGCGAGGCGGTCGCGTTGGAGATCGTCCGCCACCACCGGCTGTTGGAGGCGTTCCTCGCCGAACAGCTCGACTACGACTGGAGCGAGGTCCACGACGAGGCCGACGCCCTCGAACACCACATCTCCGAGGAGTTCGAACGCCGCGTGGCGGAGGCGCTCGGCGATCCCGAGTTCGACCCGCACGGCGACCCGATCCCGAGCGCCGACCTGGAGCCGATCGAGGAGGGAAGCGGTCCCCGCCTCTCCGATCACGTCGAGGGCGACCGGCTCGTCGTCACCCGGGTCTCCGACCGCGACGAGGAGGAACTCGAGTACCTCGCCGAGGCGGGGATCACGCCCGGCACCGAGATCGAGGTCGTCGACGTGGCCCCCTTCGGGCTGATCACGGTTCGAACCCCCGCCGGCGAACAGGGACTGCCGGCCGAGATCGCCGGATCGATCCGTGTCGAGGAGGTGTCCGAGGGCGCCGAGGGCAACGCCGTCGAGCCGGACGGCATGTAACGTGGAAACACGTCGCTCGGTGCGGCCGGTTTTTTCACGATACCGCTCCTGACGACCGACGTGGCACTCACCGAACTCGTCGTCACCTTCCTCATGGGGGCGGTCTTCGGACTGGCGCTCGCGGCGCCGCCCGGGCCGATGAACGCCGTCATCGCCGAGGAGTCGGTGCTCCGCGGGTGGCCGGCGGGCGCCCGTGCCGGGCTCGGTGCCGCGACCGCTGACGTGCTCTTTTTCGCGCTCGCGTACGTGGGTCTCGCCGCCGTGGTCGAATCCTCCCCTCGACTCCAAACCGCGATGATCGGCGCCGGCGGCCTCCTGATGTGTTATTTCGCGATCGGCGCGGCCAGGGGCGCCCGTGCCTCGTTTCGGCCGACTGCCGGCGACGAGCCGCGGATCGAGGGCGGGAAGGGGTTCCGGAAGGCGCTCGCGTTGGCGTTGACGAACCCGTTTCAGGTGCTCTTCTGGCTCACCGTCGGCGTCGGACTGCTCCGTCCCGGCCGACTCGACGTGCTCGCCCCGCTGCCGGTCGTCGGCGAGACGCTCGCCGGCACGCTCGTCGTCACGACGGGCTCCCCGGAGATTCTCGGCGGTTTCTTCGCCGGCATCTTCGGCTGGGTGCTCGCGTTCCCCGCCGTTCTCGTCGCCGCCGAACGCCGCATGGAGACCTTCGCACCGGTCGTCGCCGTCGGATCGGCGCTGGTTCTCGCCGGCTTCGGCGTCTTCTTTCTGCTCGATGCCGTCACGACCGTGCTCGCGTGAGTGGCGAACATGAGTGTCGTGGGTGTGAACGACGTGGGATGGGCAACGGCTTTTTATCCGGCGCGTGACCGGTCCGTATGTTCGAGAAGTCGAAGTGGATCAAGCTTCCACGCAGCGTTCTCGTGGGCCATGGCGTCGTCGACGGCCTCGGCGACGCGGTCGCCGACCTCTACCTCTCGGGGCGTCCGCTCGTCGTCACCAGCCCGACGCCGAACCGGATCGCCGGCGATCGAGTGCGCGCACAGTTCGATGACCCCGCGACCGCGGTGGTCGAGTCGGCCTCCTTCGACGCGGTCGAGAAGCTGATCGACACGGCCGAGGCGGTCGCTCCGGGCTACCTGATCGCCCTCGGCGGCGGCAAGCCCATCGACACCGCGAAGATGGCCGCAGACCACATCGACGTCGGCTTCGTCTCCGTGCCCACCGTGGCGTCCCACGACGGCATCGTCTCCGGTCGCTCGTCGATCCCGGAGGGCGATACGCGCCACTCGGTCGCCGCGGACCCCCCGCTCGCGGTCGTCGCGGACACGGAGCTGCTCGCGAACGCGCCCTGGCGGCTCACGACGGCGGGCTGTGCCGACATCATCTCCAACTACACGGCGGTGAAGGACTGGCGGCTCGCACAACGGCTCCGCAACGTCGAGTACAGCGAGTACGCGGGGGCGCTCTCGGAGATGACCGCCGAGCTGCTCGTCCAGAGCGCCGACATGATCAGGCCCGGGCTGGAGGAGTCCTCGTGGGTCGTCGTGAAGGCGCTCGTCTCCTCGGGCGTCGCGATGTCCATCGCCGGCTCGTCGCGACCCGCCTCGGGTGCCGAACACCTCATCTCCCACCAGCTCGACCGCATCGCGCCCGGAAAGGCCCTGCACGGCCACCAGGTCGGCGTCGCCTCCATCATGACGGAATACCTCCACGGCGGCGAGGAGGGCCAGTGGCGCGCGATCCGCGACGCCCTCGCCTCCCTCGACGCGCCGACGACGGCGGAGGAGCTCGAGATCACGGACGAGGAGCTGATCGAGGCGTTCACCGGTGCCCACCGGATCCGCGACCGGTACACCATCCTCCAGGGCGGGATCAGCGAGGAGGCGGCGATCGAGGTCGCGTCGACGACGGGCGTCATCGAGCGGTGACCGCGACCTCGAAAGTTCAATAACCGTTCCGTGACAACCCGAAGTATGTCCGCAGCCAGCGTTCGAGAGCGCGTCAAGCGCCGCCCCGCGACGACCGTCGTCCTCCTCACCGTCGTCGGGTACGGCGCGGTGCTCGGTGCGTTCCTCGTCCCCGGCTTTCAGGCCCTGTTTCCCGAGCTCTCGCGGTCGACGGTCGACGTCATGACCCACTCGATCGCCGCGGTCAACTCGCTTACGATCCTCACGCTCTCGCTCGGCTGGTACTGGATCCGCAAGGGCGAGGTGCGGAAACACGCCGCCGCGATGGTGACGTCGTTCGCGCTGATCCTGTTGTTCCTCGGGATCTACGTGCCGCGCGTCGCCGGCGGCGGGACGAAATACTTCGACGGACCGGAGCTGGTCGGGATCGTCTATCTCGCCATGCTCGCGATCCACATCGTCCTGTCGATCCTCGCCGTGCCTGTCGTCCTCTACGCGCTGCTTTTGGGGCTCACCCACTCGGAACGCGAGCTTCGGACGGAGACGCCACACGCCACGATCGGCCGGATCGCCGCCGGGTCGTGGCTGCTCTCGCTCGTGCTCGGCGTGGTCACCTACGTCATGTTGAACCACCTCTACGGGTTCACCTACTGACCTGCACCCCCGAGGTCGCCGGCCGACGGCGTGTCTTGGTGTCATCTGCCGACGGTGCGTCTTGGTGTCGTCTGCCGACGGTGCGTCTTGGTGTCGTCTGCCGACGTCGTCACATCGATCCTCGGGACGGCCGGCGGGGAACCGAGGGTTTTTCCTCGATTCCACGCGCAGGTCGGCGTATGACCGAGCCGGTACGCCGCGTCGCCGTTCTCGGACCGGGCGGCGAGAGGGCCGCCGAGGCGACGGCCGGCGACGTCGACGTGTATCCCCGAGACGTCAACGCGCGGAGCGGCGACGTGTATCCCCGAGACGTCAACGCGCGGAGCGGCGACGTGCGAACCGAGGACTCGCGAAACGACGAGGACGCTCGGACCGACGCCGACCTCGTGACGGCCGTCGAGGAGACCGACGCTCGCGTCTCGTCGCTCCGGCATGCCGACGCGATCGTCGCCATGGGGGAACGCGCCGTCTCCGCGGCCGCCACTGCCGAGGTCTCCGCGCCGATCCTTCCGGTCGGCGTCGGCCGCCTCGGCGTCGACCGGCCGCACGCGGGCGACGCGATCCGCGCGCTCGTCGCGGGCCGCTGGCGACGAACCGTACACCCGCTGTGTTCGGTCACGATCGGAAGGGATCGATCGACGCGGCACCGCTCCGCGCTCGACGTGACCCTGCTGCCGCGCGAGACTGCCCGGATCTCCGAATACGCCGTCTCGTTCCCGAGTGGCCGCTCCGAGTCCTTTCGGAGCGACGGCGTCGTCGTCGCGACGCCGCTCGGTAGCGGCGGCTACGCGGATGCCGCCGGCGCACCCGCTTTGGAGCCCGGATCCGGGCTGTCGATCACGCCGATCGCGCCCTTTCGGATCCACTGCGACCGCTGGGTCGCCGCCGAGCGGGTCACGCTGTCGATCGAACGCGACGAGGAGCCCATCGAGCTGACCGTCGACGGCACGGTGTGTGGAACCGTTCCGCCACACGAGCCGATCGGGGTCGCCGTCGAGGATCGGTTCGACCTGATCTCGATGCCGGCCGAAGGGGAGGGTGACGGCGCGGCCGATTGGAAAAACTCTAATGAGTCGTGCACGGAGTGACCGGTATGGACCCACTGCAGTTCCTCGTCCCCCTCGGCTGGCTGACGGTCGTCGGGCCGATGCTGCCGTTCGCGATCCTCGTGATGGCGGTGGCGAACCTCGCGACGCGGCACTTGGCGCATCGTCGACACGTCGAACAGGGCAAGGACGGAGACAGCGTCGAACAGTACACGCCCCACGCGTTCACGAACATCGGCCTCATCCTGTTGAGCTTCCTGTTCGCGCTTGACGCACCGACCGGCGGCGTCATCCTGTCCGTGCTCGTCGTTACCATGCTGATCGCCGACCTCTTCGAGTTCGAGGCACGAAACGTCGAGGCCCGCAACGACATGACGATCGAGGCACCGAAAAGCGCCATCGTCGCCTCGGCGCTCGTCGTCTTTTATGCCGGCTACTACGCGTTCTTCTTCCTCGTTTCGGACCTCTGGGGACTGGTCGTCGCGTAGCCGGCTCGCTCGGAGCGTTTATACGTTCGACGCGCCGAACGTGGGTAATGAGCGCGTTTCCCACCGGACAGTTGCTCTACGGGCTCTGGTACGCCTTCATCGGCATCGCGTTCTGGTCCTCGGGGTTCGTCGTCGCCTACTATCTTTATAAACGGTGGGGCGCGGACGAGGGGCCCCAGTCCCGTCGCGACTCGTCGTGATCGGCGGGGCGGCCGTGAGCCCACGGAGCACCAGTAGTCCGACGTCGTTGGGGCCCGTCGCGGTTCGTCCGGATGGATAATTCTTTAAGCACGCGACCCGACCCTAAATCCAATAATGGCGTCAGACTCGGTGAAACTGTACACGGCCATCTACGTGGCGCTCGTCCTCTTGGCGCTCTCGAAGTTCATCTTCTTCGAGTTCGACCAGTTCTTCACGTACCAGCAGGCCTTCGCGGGGACGATGGTCTCAGCAGTGATCAAGTCAGTGCTCATCGTCGGCTACTACCAGCACCTCCGTTGGGAGAACAGGTCGTTGACCTACCTGATGCTGCTGGCGCTCGCGCTCGCCATGCTCCTCATGGCGGCTGCGACCTACTCCATCACGTGACTTCTCCCACGACTGAAGTCGTGGGCTTTCTGCTCGTTCTCGTGTAATCGACCCGGCCGGCTTCATGATGCAGTCGACCCGGCCGGCTTCATCCTGCAATCGACCCGGCCGGCTTCGCTCCCGTCCGGCACCGCGTTATCCGTCCCGCTTTTCGATCTTCCGCCCCGCGTTTCGGCGTTCATCCGACGTTGACGGCGACCGAGTGCCGGGGAACCGTAGTCGTCGTAGAACGGCGACCGAGTGCCGAGGAACTATAGTCGTCGCGGCGAACGTATTCGACATGGAGCTTCGCGATGCGACCGAAGCGGACGTCGAATCGATCCGAGGGGTTGCGCGTGCGTCCCTCATGGCCTCGTACGGGCATGCCGTAGACGAGGGGATCCTCGAAACTGCCGTCGAGCGCTGGTACGATGCCGCCGATCTCGCCGAGGAACTCGACGACGCCTCGACGCGGTTTCTCGTCGCCGTCGAGGACGACGTCGTCGTCGCGTTCACCGAGAGCTACGTGGTCGATCGCCGCGAGCGCGTCGGCGAGATCGACTGGATCCACGTCCACCCCGACCACCGCGGACGGGGAGTCGGCTCCGAACTGCTCTCCCGGATCGAAGGCGAGTTGCGGGAGGCGGCGGTCGATGCCATCGAGGGAAGCGTCCTCGCGGAGAACGAGGCCGGCGCGGAGTTCTACGAGCGGGAGGGCTACGAACGGACCGGCGAGCGGGAGGTCGACGTCGGCGATCGGACCTTCCAGGAGATGATCTACCGAAAGCTACTCGTCGACGAGGAGGTCGACGAGGCGACGGCGGCACGACATGAAACCGACGACGGCGAGACGGTACACGTCGCGTTCGGCGAGAGCGACCGCGGGTCGGTCGCACCGTTTTATGCGGTCTACTCCGACGAGGAGCGCGACCAACGGTACGGCTACCTCTGTGGTGCCTGTGAGAGCACGAACGTCGCCGTCGACACGATGGACGCCGTCGAGTGTCTCGAGTGTGAAAACCGCCGAAAGCCCGCCCGTTGGGACGCGGCCTACTGATCACACGAATACAAGGAGGAACCCACGGATTTAGCCGTGGGAGGAATCCGACAGCGTCGATTTCACGCCCAACACCCGCTCTTCCTTTTCACGACCGGGATCCCACTCGCCCCCGTCGCGGTCGGCGTCACGATGGTCGGCGACGGTCCGCGCCATCGCCTCCGCGATCGGCGTCGACTCCCAGCCGAGCCCCGCCAGCTTGGCCGTCGAGAGCAGGTGTGGATACTCCCGAAACAGCACGAAGTCGTCGGGGCTCAGGTCGCCCGCCGCGAGCGCGTCGGCGCCCGCCGGCACGACTTCGATCTCCGCGCCCGCGGCTGCGGCGATCGTCCCGATCGTCTCCTCCAGCGTGAGCGCCCGCCGGTCGCCGACGTTGTACGCCTCCCCCGGCTCCCCGCGCTCGGCAACGATCCGAAGCGCCCTGGCGACGTCCTCGACGTACGCGCGATGCCAGACGTTGTCGCCGTCACCGGGGACGACGACCCGGTCGTACGAGCACACCCTGTCGATCCAGTAGTCGAGTCGCTCCGTGTAATCGTGCGGGCCGTAGACGATACACGGGCGGACCGACATCGCTTTCACGCCCTCCGCGGCCGCCGCGAAGACGATCCGGTCACCCTCAGCCTTCCGATTGCCGTACGTCGCATCCGAGTCGTCAGTCGCCTGCTCGGGCGTACACGGTTTGAGGGGCGTTTCACCCTCGCGTTTCGGGACCACCTCCCGGCCGTACGCCCCGCCGGAAGAGACGTAGACGTAGGCGTCGATGTCCGCAAAGACCTCCACGGCGTGTTCGACGTCGGCCGGGTAGTACGCGACGCAGTCGAAGACGACGTCCGGGTCGACCGTCATCGCGGCCGCCTCGAGACCGGCTCGGTCGGTGCGGTCTCCCGTCACGTGGGTCACTCGATCATCGTCCGAGAAGGGATTCGGGTGGTTCCCGCGGTTGTACATGACGACGTCATAGCCGTTGGCCAACAGCTCCTCGACGAGATGTCTACCGATGAAACGCGTGCCGCCGATCACGAATGCGATATCGGACATATGCGACGCTGGCGGCGAACGTTAAAAAGGGTGTACGAATCGGAAGCGAACGAGAAGGCGAAACGGATCGGCCCCCGTCCGCCGATCACCTCAGAAGAGGTAAAACAGCGGGAAGAGGAAGACCCAGACGATGTCGACGAAGTGCCAGTAGAGCCCGAAGTACTCGACGGGCCGACCGTCCTCCATGTACGCACCGTGGTAAGCGCGGTAGAACAGGAAGGCGGCGATGAGCAACCCGCCGATGACGTGGACCGCGTGAAGCCCGGTCGTCACGAAGTAGACCGAGGCCTGAATCGGCGAGTACGGGTTCCCCTCCGTGACCGTGGCGAGGAAGACGCCGTCGACGTAGAACTTCGTCCACCACTCCCACGCCTTCACGCCCAGGAAGGTGAGCCCGAGCAGGGTCGTCGCGCCGATGGCCGCGAGCAGCCCCTTCCGGCTCTTCCGGTGGGACGCGACGAGCGCGAGTATCACCGTGAACGACGAGGTGAGCAGCACGAACGTGTTGATCAGCCCGGGCAGGGAGTCAGGGATGGGCGTCCACGTTCCCCAGCCCGCGTTCCAGCGGATGAAGACCGCGGCGCTGATGAACGCGCCGAAGACGAGCACGTCCGAGGCAAGGAAGAACCACATCCCCAGTTTGACCTTCTCGACGCCCTCAAAGGGCCAGCGCTCGGCGAACTCGGTGGGCGGAGCGTAGAAGTCCTCCATCCCCCATTTCCAGCCGGTCCATATCAGTGCGAGCAGCCCGACGACCGTGAGCATCGGGTAGATCGGATTCAGAACGTCGACGGAAAACTCCGCGAGGGAGCTACCGAAGGAGAACTCCGTGGAGTCGTTAAAGCCCGACAGTCCCAGGAGCATGATTCCGGTCGCCGCCGATAACAGGAGCGGCCAGATGCTGGCGTGGCTCGGATGTTTGTCCCAGTAGGGATAGTTCCGAATGTGCTCGGAGTGACTGTCACCGCCGTCCGTGACGGCGTTGCCGTTCTCGTCGGCCTTCACGGCCGGACCGCCGTCCGGCACGTAGTCCTTCACGAACTCGAGCTTCCCGGAGGCGTACGACGGCCGGTTCGGCCAGTTCTCGAGCGGCGGCGGCGAGGAGACCGCCCATTCGGCGGTCCGCGAGTAGTCCCACGGATTTTCGCCGGCGTCCGGTCCGGAGACGTAGGACTTCGCGAGGTTGTAGAACATGATGAAGAACGAGAATCCGAGGATGAACGCGCCGATCGTCCCGGCCTGGTGCATCCCCTGGAACGCAGGGTTGTACTCGAATACCCGCCGCGGGGTCTCCCACGCGAGGAACATCGAGAAGTACACCGCGTTGAAGCCGATGAAGAACACGACGAAGTGCACCTTCCCGAGGAACTCGTCGTACATCTTTCCGGTCATCTTCGGGAACCAGTAGTAGGCCCCGCCTATGAGCGCGGTCGCGCCGCCGAACATGACGTAGTGGAAGTGTGCGACGACCCAGTAGGTGCCGCGGAACTCGTAGTCCAGCACGATCGCGCCGAGGAATACCCCCGTAATGCCCCCGAGGATGAACAACAGGAGCGCACCGAACGCGAAGAGGAACGGCGTCGTGAACTGGATGCGACCTTTAATCAGGGTGTAGATCAGCGCGAACACCAATAGGTCGAACGGTAGCGAGATCCCGATGGTGGTCGCCATCATCAGCGTCTTGATCTCCAGGTTGATCGTCGTCAGGAACATGTGATGCATCCACACGAGGAACGACTGCACGGAGATCAGACAGATGGAGATGATCACCCACTTTCGGCCGACGAGCCGTCGTCCCGAGAACGTCTGGAACAGCTCCAGCATCACCCCGAGCGCGGGGAAGAAGACGATGTACACCTCGGGGTGGCCGAAGAACCACCAGAGGTGGCCCCATAGCAGCGCCCCACCCTCGGTCGCGGAGAAGTAGACGCTTCCGAGGACGCGGTCAGCCCCGAGAATGAGGGTCAGACCGAGCAGCGTCGCGAACGCAAACAGCATCATCCAGACGGTCGCGAGGATGGACCACGTGAACATGGGCATGTCCATGATGCCCATTCCCTCCGCCCGTGAGTGATGGATGGAGGTGAGGAAGTTCACCGTCGACGCGGTGACGCCCACAGTGAACATGAACAACGCGAGCACTGCACCCGTCGATCCGACACTCGGGGTGTACATCGGCACGTTAAGCGGGGCATACATCGTCCAGCCCGCGTCGAGCGTCCCCCCCTGGAAGAAGCTGATCCCGAGCAGGACGCCCGAGAAGAGGTACATCCAGTACGAGAGCGCGTTGAGTCGTGGGAACGCGAGGTCGTCAGCGCCGATCTGCAGCGGAACGAAGTAATTCGCGAAGCCGAACGCGAACGGCGAGAGGAACCAGAACACCATGATCATTCCGTGGGCGGTGACGGCCTCGTTGTACGCCAACCCTGAGAGGACCTGGTTCGCGGGGTCCCACAGCTGGACCCGGATGAGGAGCGCGAGCACGCCGCCGAAAAGCAGGAAGAACAGCGCCGTGATCGTGTAGAGGATCCCGATGTCCTTGTGGTTCGTGGTGACGAGCCAGCGGCGGACGGACGTGGTCGGCGGAAGCTCAGCCATTATCAGTCACCCCCCTCGTCGCTCTCGTCATCCTCTTCGGTGCTCTCGTACCACTCCTGCCACTCGTCCTCCGGCAGAACCGTTATCTGCCCGTCCATCTGTGAGTGACCCGAGCCACAGAGCTCGAAGCACTCTACGAGGAACTCGGCCTGTCCGCCCTGGGCTTCGACCTCCTCGGAGCTCACCGAGAACCAGGTGTGTGCGGTCTCGCCGGGGATGGAGTCAGTCTTGAATCGTAACTCCGATGAGCCGAAGTTATGCCAGACGTCCCGTGACGTCACCGCCAGATCGATGCGCTGGTCAGCGGGGACGATCAGTTCGTTCGTCTCCGTGTGGCCGTTCGGATACTCGTAGTCCCAGCCGAACTGGTACCCCTCGACGACGATCTCGATGTCACCCTCGCCGTCGGTGTCGGGGCCCTCCTCGACGTAAAGCAGGAGCCCGTACGAGTAAACGACGAGGCTGATGACGACGATCGCGCTCAGCCCGAAGGATAAGAAGAGCTTCTTGGCTTTCGGACCGCCCTGTCCGGTCGGCAGTTCACCCACGACGGGCGCGTCGAAGTCATCCTTCGGTTCGCCGCCGTCGTCGCGATACTTGTACGCGTTCAATAGCGTGTATGCGACGACGATGACGCCGACGACGGTTCCCAACGCGAGAAAGACGAAGAAGATCTCGTCGAAGACCTCCGCCTGCGCGCGCCAGTCGGTCGCCCCTTGCAGGATAAGTGAGTCTATCATGTTTGTCGCTCTGCTCTTGTCTTCCCCTTGGCGATGGCGCACTTAGCTCTTTTGTAGCGAACCCGACGAGCGACGGGTCATCGTATACGAAGGCTATTTGTATATACGCCCGGACCGACCAATAACGAAGAAACAATGGTCTCGATAGGCATCCTGAGTACGGCGGTGATGGGGCTGCTGGTGGTCGCCACGTTCGTCGCCATTGCGCGCATCGGCGGTCGACGTAAGGCACCCCGGGGAGAGAAATCGGGGGACGAGTACGATGCGGCGGTACGCCGACTGAACGCGATCGTGCGGACGCCCGTGGTCTGGTCGATCACGTTCGTGCTCGTCACGATCGGCGTCGGCGCGCTCGCCGTGCTGGCCGTCGGCGACTTCGGCTTGCCGGAAGGGGCCGGGTCGCTGCTTCTCACCGCCACCTACGGAGTGATCGGGCTGTTGGTCACCGGCTTCGTCTTCCTCGGTGCCTACTTCGGTGCGCGCGGACGCGGACTCGGAAACGCCCACGGAATCGCCGCCGGCTCGTTCGCGGCCGGGCTCGTCTTTCTCGTCCTGATCACGGCCCAGCTGGTCGTCGGCGTCATCGGATAGCGGAACCCTGCGGGAACGGCCGCGCTCGATCGCGACCCTACGCGACGGCGACGCCGTTTCGCGTGAGAAACCGATTGACGTCCTTTATCTCCACCGGACTGCCGATGATCCGACAGCGGCCGCCGGTCTCGAAGATCGTCACCACGAACCGGTCGTCGAGTTCCTCACGGAGGTCGTCGAGGTCGTCACACGGCAGGACTATCTGGGTGCTGTCACGGAGGCTCGACGGGTCCGGCATTCGACGTCCGAACGATTCGCGGTGTCGAATATAACCGTGTCGAAGTATCGACGGTCCAACCACTCGGCGGGAGCCGTCCGCGTGGGCCCTTCCCGAGGGTGCCGTCGACCGGGGTCGCCGGAGGTGGCCCGTCTCCGAGAACGACCTCATTCGGGGTGGCCCGCGACCGAGAAGGAACAAGTTTAACGAGCCGAACGGCCGAGCCTACGGTAATGGGACTGGAGGAAGAGATCGATGAACTCCGCGAGGAGATCGCCGAGACGCCCTACAACAAGTCCACCGAGGCACACATCGGGCGATTGAAGGCGAAGCTCGCGGAGAAAAAGGAGAAACTCGAGAACCAGTCCTCGGCGGGCGGCGGGCACGGTTACGCGGTGGAAAAACACGGCGACGCCACGGTCGCGCTCGTCGGGTTCCCGAGCGTGGGGAAGTCGACGCTCATCAACGCGCTCACGAACGCCGACAGCGAGGTCGGCTCCTACGAGTTCACCACCCTCGACGTCAATCCCGGCATGCTGCAGTATCGAGGGGCGAACATTCAGATGCTCGACGTCCCGGGGCTGATCGAGGGCGCCGCGGGCGGTCGCGGCGGCGGAAAGGAGGTGCTCTCGGTCGTCCGGACCGCCGACCTGGTCGTGTTCGTGCTCTCCGTCTTCGAGATCGAACAGTACGACCGCTTGAGCGACGAGCTGTACGACACGAACATCCGGATCGACACGGATCCGCCGAACGTCAACGTCCGGAAGACCCACAAGGACGGGATCCAGGTGACGATGGGCGACGCCGTCGATCTCGACGAGGAGACGGTCAAGCAGGTCCTCCGCGAGTACGGCTACGTCAACGCGCAGGTGACCATCCCGCACGACCTGACGATCGACGAGCTCGTCGACGCCGTCATGGACAACCGCGTCTACCTTCCCTCGATGGTCTCCGTCAACAAGGCCGACCTCATCGACCGCGACTACCTCCCGACGGTCCGGGCGGAACTCGAGGAGCGGGGACTCGACCCGGAGGAGGTCGTCTTCATCTCCGCCGAGGAGGAGCGCGGGCTCGACGGGCTCAAGGACCGACTCTGGGAGGAGCTCGGACTGATCCGGATCTACATGGACAAGCCCGGCCGCGGCGTGGATTACGAGGAGCCGCTGATCCTCTTCGAGGGCGACACCGTCGGCGACGCTTGCGAGAAGCTCGGCGGCCAGTTCGCCGACCGGTTCAAGTTCGCCCGCGTCACCGGTCCGAGCGCGAAACACGACGAACAGCAGGTCGGAAAGGGCCACGAGCTCGCCGACGAGGACGTCCTTCGGATCGTCGCTCGGAAGTGAGTTCCAGCTTCACGACGGGTGACGTCAGGCTCACTCGGACCCACCCGATGTGACGCTCAAAAGCGAAACGGACCGCGCATCGAGCGATCCGCCTATCGGATCCGCAGCTCGGTGAGCTCCCCCGTTCCCTGCCTCACCGAGAGGCGTAGCCGGTCGATTCCGTCCCCCGACACCGTGAACGTGCCCCGTCCGGTCCCCACCTCGTCCTCGTCGACGGGACTTCCCTCGCGATCGAGCGCGAGGACCTCAACGGGATACTTTCCGACTCCGAGGTCGCCCTCGACGTAGCCGGTCTCGGGCACGTCGACGTAGAGCTCGCTGAAGTCGAGATACGCCCGTGGCGTCCGGCGTATCGGGACGGTGATGTCGTCGATGACGTCGACGATATCCTTGCCGAGCTCGGGTGCTTCGATGACGGCCGGCCCGAAGAAGGCCGTCCGCGACGACTTTGCCGACTCCACCGCGGTCACGTCCGTCTTAAGGGCCCGTAGCGTCCCCTCCGGCTCCGCTCGGTCCTCCGTCGATTCGGGCCGTTTTTCCGTCGATTCCTTCGATTCGACCGCCGTGGAGAAGGATTTCAGTCCCTGCAGGCTCCTTTCGAGGTCGATGTGTCCCCCGCGGAGGACCGGCCTGAACGTCTCCGCCCCGCCGTCGTCGTCATCGGCCTCGTCGGTCATCCGCTCCGCTTCCGTCTCCGCCTCCTCGAGGATCTCGTACCACTCCTCGTGAAGGAGCTGGAACCCCTCGGGCGCGTCGAAGATCACGCCATCGATCGTGAGCGGTCTGGCCGGATCCGGGTTGGGGAAAAACCGGGTGAGATCCACCGTCTGCCCCGTGAGTCGCCGTGCGGCGTCGGCGACGAGGAGCTGGGCGATGGCAACCCGTCGCGGGTCGCCCTCGTCGACGGAGCCGGCAAGCACGGATACCGCGTGCTCGTAGCGTCCCCGTCCGCCCACGTGCTCGGCGATGGCGTCCCCGACCGCATGGTGTCGCTCGAGCACGTCCGAACCGCCGGCTCCGTCGATGAATTCGAGGTATCGGTCCGGATGCCGAGCGATCTCGTCCGCCTGGACCGCCTCGCGAAGCACGTCCGCCAGGTCGTCGGCCACGTCGACGTCGAAGTCGTCAGCTACGCCGGCGAACGCATCCGCTCCGACCGCCATCGCCTGAACGCGGAGGATCTCGTCGCCGCCGCTCCCGTCCTCCTCCCCGCCGTCATCGGCGTGGACCACCGAGAGGTCGACGGTTCCGGCCCCGGGATCCACCCCGAACTCGACGGAGCCGTCAGCCGAGTCCAGCTCCACGCCGCCGGTCAGCCCGTTGAGGGACGCGACCACGCCATGGGGGTTTCCGAAGTCCGTGACGTGGTGTGCGAGCCCGGAGTAGAGCATGTCGTTCGTATAGACTCGCGGCCGCGATGCCGGATCGACCGTGACGTTGCCGTCGACCGGGCGGTCGAACGCGCCGAGCGGGACCGTTCCCGCCACCTCCGTCCCGCACCCGACCGGACGGTTCCCGACGCCGTCCCACGACCGGGCGATCCGGTGGGGATCGGCTGCGGACCGACGGACGCCACCGGTACCGTCCCCGTCGGACGGGTCCTCCGTCTCGCTGGCTTCGGCGTCGTCGATCTCGACGGCGTCCGCCTCCGTCTCGATCGCGTCGTCGATCCGCGTCGCCGCGACGAGCGACGTCCGGCCCGCCTCGATGTCGTTGGCCAACTGGAGGAGCCGCTCCGCGCGCTCCGTCTCGCCGGCCTCGAGCGCGACCTCCCGTCGTCGACTCACGACGGCGAGTTCGGGTTCGAGGAGGGCGTCCGCCGTCGGCGTCGGCTCGGGGCTCGACTGCAACAGGAATCTGGACCGTCGTTGCTCCAGATCGACGGCCTCCAGGAGTTCGGTTCGGGGAGCCTGCAGTTCCCCGCTCGTGAGCCTCGCCGAGGTCAACGTTCCGAACTCGTCGGCCGCTTCCGTCCTGCTCTCACGGGCCGACTCCTCCGCCTCCCGGGACCTCGTCTCACGCGCAGCCTGCTCGGCCATCCGTGCCTCCGTGGCGGCTTCCGCCTCCTCCCGTATGGCCTCCCGGAGCTCCTCGCGGAGCTCGGTGACGAGGTCGTCCCCGACCGGCGGTTCGGCGGTGCCGCCGCGGGGGAGATCGACCGGCGGAACCGGCTTCACCGGACGTTCCGTCGGATCGTATCGGTCGATCTCGAGATCGAACGTCTCAACGATCCGGTTGTACGCACACTCGCGCTCGCAGGCGTCCTCCGAGCCGGGGATCGGGACGGTTTCGGTCACGCACTCGTCGTATACGAGCCGGAGTTCGAGCCGGTCGCCGCTCGGGATCTCCTCGTTCGGGATCTCGACGGTCGTCTCGCTCGGGACGACCACCGGCCTGCCGGCGCAGTCGATCGCGTATCCCGGCGAGAGGCTGACGGCCAGTCCGCCGTCGACGTGCTCGACGGAGGCGTCGAGACCCTCCACGACCCCGTATCCGGTCACGCTTCGAGCGTGTCGCGTGAACAGCCCCCGATGGTAGCGCTGCTCGGCCGCCATGTCCCGAGCGGTCATCAGCTTCCCATGGAAGTATCGATTCCGCTCGGGGGCGGCGTGCTGGCGGTCGTCGATCGATTCGTCGGTCGGCGTCGTGGTGGTTCGTCGTGACATGTGTTCGGTGTCGATGGTGATGGTCGTTCGTCGGGGCTTGGATGGTACGTCGGTCCGTCGTGAGCGGTCGCGTTTCGGCATCCCGGTCATGAAAGCCACAGATCCTCGTCGAGCCGCGAGCGGACGCCGGCGGTCCCGTCCGGTTCACGCTCGTCCAGCAGCGTCTCCTGACCCAGCGCGGACGAGTCGACCGCGAACGTGCGGCGCGAGAGCACCGTGTTGATGCCGAGATAGGTGTGGAAGCCGCGTTCGCCGTCCTCCCCGGTGAGGACGGTGAGTGGCCGGAGCGCCACAGCGCGCCCGCTCGCGTGGGCGGGGCGCTGGTTCCCAACGATCCAGCCGATCGCCCGGACGTGCTCGTCCGGGACCGCGGGGTGGACGAGTACGGCGAATCCCTGGGGACAGCGTACGAGACGCGAGTACGCGTCGTGTGCGTCCGTGCCGACGGCACGGTCGACGTCCGGCGCCTCGAACACCCGGACGAGCGCGATGCCGTCGGACCCCTCGCCGGCAGCCCGTGGTTCGCTCCAGCCGTCGTGCTCGATCGTCACGTGCTCGAGATAGCAGTCGATCGCCGCCTCGAGGCCGCGTCGCGTGCCTCGAAGCCGATGGAACTCGGGCGCACGCTTCAGGTACGCGCGTTTGACCGGTTCGGGCCAGGCTGGATCGATCTCCGCCGCGACCCAGGTCGCGAGCCAGTCCACCCCGTCGGCCGGCGCTCCGTCCGGATCGAACGTCGAGGGGAGATCGGCGATCGATCCGTCGATCTCCGTGAGCACGCTCTCGAAGAGCCCCAGAAACGGCTCGAGGAACGCGCTCGCCTCGCGGTCCGATCGATAGGTCGCCGGCAGGTCGTCGAGGTGGCTCTGCCGCGGATCGGTGACCTCGACCGCATCGAGGACGGGCGTTTCGTCGACGGTCGCCTCGAGGGTCACCTCGACCCAGAGGTACCGCCCGATCGCCGCCGGCGGGTAGACCTCCGCCGGGTCGTCGGGAACAGAACGCCACTCGAGCGCCGATGCGTCCGGTTGCGTCGGCAGCCGTGCCGACGCGTCCGCGATCCACGCCGCCGTTCGCTCCGTCGAGACGGTCCGGAGCCGGCTCCCAAGCAGGGAGGCGACGCCGTCCGCGTCGGCCGCGATCAGGTCGGCGAGCGACTCGATGCCGACGTCGCGCAGCCGGCCGGCGAAAGTCGGTCCGATCCCGTCGACCGAACGGAGGTTCTCCGTGCCGTCCGCCACGAGCGACCCGGCCGCTGTCTGCCACTCGCGCACCCGCTTCGCCCCGACGACGATCTCCTCGACGCTGACGATCGCGGCGATCGTCTCCGGGTCGCTCTCGGCGAGCGCGGCGAGGTCCCTGACGCCCGATCGACGGAGCCGCCAGGCCTTCCGCGGCCCGATCCCCGTCACGGCGGTGAGATCCGTCGGGATGGACGCGCGATCGACCGAGAGCCGTTCGGGATCGGCCGCGTTCGTCGCCGCGTATCGGAGCGTGACGTGCGTGTCTCGGGAGGCACGGTCGAACGTCGGCCGGATCCGGTGCCATTGGGTGTCGCGTGCACCGGCGTCGAAGCGGCGGCGAACGCGTCCACGATGGGCGCTACCGGGACCGGACTGCTCACGCTCCGTCACCCCGGTCGCGACGTGGAGGTCCCCGCCTCCGTCGAGCAGGTAGAGGCGGGGGCGATCGGCGGACCGATCCGCCGCGAGCGCGACGCAGCCCTCGGGGATCTCCGCGTGACGCTCGAAGCCGGCACGTTCGGGTCGGTACCCGAGGACGGCCGATCCGTCACGGCCGGGGCGGTCGGCCCCGACGAGGAGTTCGTTCGCCGCGCCCGTCGCCAGCGCCGTCGGCGCGACGGGCTCGCCCGTCTCGACGACGCGGAACCCCGCAGGGGGGATCCGGACGGTTCCGACGCCCGGCACCGGCGGGACGGTCAGCGATCGCGCCGGCATCGTGCGAACGACGTGTCTCTCGGCGTCGTTCCACCCGTACGGCTCCAGGATCCACACGTTGCCGTCGGCGTCGACGTCCGCGTCCGTCGGCTCGACGAGGTCGGTGACGAGCGGCGTCATCGTCCCGTCCGATCCAAGCCGCCCGAGCGTTCCCGCGCCGACGTTCGGGCCGCGGTCCAGCAGAGCCACGTCGCCGTCGATCCGGAGAAGTGCGACCGGATCGTGAACCTCCGTCTCCGCGATCCACCTGAGCCCGGGCGCGTGTCGTGCGTACGCCAGCACCCGCCCGGGATCTCCGTCGGCGACGAGGATCGTGTCCCGGGTGACGCCGATGGCTCGGGGGTCGTCCGTCCCGCTCGTCGGGCAATCCAATCGCACGATCCCGTCGCGGGCGGCGCTCGGCGCCAAACGGTAGATCCCGCCGTTCGCGCCGAGCAGGAACGCCTCCCCGCAGGCGTCCAGCGCGACGTCGACGAAGCCGTCCGGCGCGGCCTGCGGTCGATCGACCCGCTCGAGCGAGCGGTAGTTCGGGAACGCGGCCTCCGCGACGTGGACTCGCCCGCCGTCGAGGTCGACGTTCTCCAGCTCCCACGCCCGCCAGCCGTCAGCGCCCTCCGTTCGGCGATGAGCGAACTCCATTCAGACCCCCCTCCCACAGGTGCGAGGCTCCTCCCGAAACTCGACCGAGACCGACGAGAGGTACGGAACCGTCGTCGGGTCGGCCTCCAGGTCGCCCTCGTCGCTCACGGTCACGGTCACGTCGACGACGTCACCGACCGACGGGAGTCGGCCGAGGACCTCGAAGAGGTCGGAACGGTGGACCGGTCGATCGAACGGCCAGCCCTCGCCGTCGAATCCGGTCAGCGGGTCGACGTACGAGGTGAGACGGTCGGTCGCGGCCGCTCTCGTCTCGTGTTCGGTCGCGCCCGACGCGACCCTGAGCGTCGTTCGGATCCGTACCCCCACGTACGTCGGCGGCACGACCCGAACGCGGTCCGTCAGCAGCGAGTGGGTACACAGCTGATGTTCCACGGCGTCGAGGAATCCCGGGGTCGGGACCGGGCGCCGCCCCGATGGCCCGTACGGGACGGCGACGACCGTCACCGCGTTCGCCACGTCGGTTCCGGTGGCTGTGTCGGAAGCGATCGCTCCGTCCCCGACGATCGGCTCGATCCGGCCGACCCGGACGCCCGGCGTTCGGGCACCGATCGCCCGGTAATCGGCACGGGTGACGGCTCGATGTCTCGTCCTCCGCCGATTCCGTGCCCGCTCGAGTGCCTCCGGGATCGTCTCGGCGGCCTCGCCGCCAGTCGCCCGTGCGATCGGGGTGGCCTCGATCGTCGCGTCCTCACCTTCGACCCACCATCGCGTTCCGTCGGGAACGTTCCCCCGTGTCCCTCCGCCGTACACCACCGTCGCCGCACGGACCGGTCGATCCGGCTCGGGGATCGTTCCGTGGCGCCCGTCGCCGAAGACGATCTCGCCCGCCTCGTGGTCGAGCACGACGTGTTCGTCAGCCGGTCCGGAGGCGGCGAAGTCCCCGACGATCTCCCAGCGCTCCCCGCCGACGACGATCGTCGCGGACTCGACCGGTTCCTTCGGGAACGCGAACCGTTCCGATCGACGCCCGCTCGTCTCCGTCGGCGGCTGGGCGGGTCGGTCCCCATCGTCGTCGACCCGTTCGAGCGCGACGTCCGCCGCCCGCTCGCGCTGCGTCGCCGGCACGACGTTGGTTCGGATCGCCACGAACCTCGGTGGCAGGTCGTAGCGCAACGTCCGTCCGGAGGCGCTCGCCCCCGACCGATCGCGTTCTCGACCCGGATCGTCCCTCGTTCGCGGTCGCGCCACCGCACGGATCCAGGCGAGGGGATCGCTCCGACCGAGAACGCCGTCTGCAACCGGCGTCGGGATGGTCTCGTCACTCGGTTCCTCGGCCGGCGAGAGAATGACCCGCCCGCCCACGTGGAAGGCGTTCGTTTCGTCACGAACCGTTTCGACCGGCTCCCACGCGTCGTCGGCCCACCAGCGTTCGGGATCGACGAGCCGCTCCCACGCCACCTCGACGGAGGGGACGAACCGTTCCGGGTCGTCGGGGTGGCCCGCCGCGTCCGGAAGCCCCTCCTCGTCGAACGCGACCGTCAGGTCGAGCCGGTCGGCGCCGGCGAAGGGATCGGCGTCGAAGCCGAGATTGAGGACGTTTCCGGGCGCCGCGTCGGCGCCGAAGGGGTGAAACGACCGGCCGTCACGGTCGTTCGCAGCCGTATGGTCCGTTCGCCCGTTCCCGGCGACGGAGACCACCGCGTCGAGCGTCGCCGGCGTGAGCGTGACGTCCGCGGCCGTCTCGAACGGGACGACCTCCCGATCCGGCGTCTCGGCGACCACCGGCGTCCGCGCGGGAAACGCCCGGGCGTCGCCGGTCGCGTCGATGGGACCGGCGTCGGCCGGCACCACGAGGTCGACGGAGGCCGGCGTCGGCGGCCGAGGCGTCACGCCGACGAGCGCGAGATAGCGTCGTCGGTGGTCGTCCGTGATCCGATCGAGGCGGTAGCCGTCACGCTCGACCAGCCACGCCAGCAGCTCAAGGATCGTGATCCCCGGATCGTGGGCGTTGTGGTCGGTCCACTCCGGTGCGTGCACCGGGATCCGTTTCACCGCGGCCTCGCGGAGTTCCTCGTAGGTTCGGTCGTCGAGCGAGGGGATCTCGAGTCCCATCTCAGATCCCCTCCGATCGGCTCCGCGATCGCGGACGCACCGCGATTTCGTGCGTTCCGCTCCGGACGAGCACGTCCGGCGACACGGTCGGCGGCGTCTCCCCTTTCGTGATCGTCTCGCGGCCACGGGCTCCGCCGTAGTGGATCCGAAGGGACGGGACGTGGTCGACGCCCGGCTCGGCCTCGATGGCGGTGATGACGGACGTGACCGTCGGCAGCTCGCCGAAGGTCCAGCCGTCGCCGTCGTTGCCCGAAAGCGGGTGCAACAGCCCGGCGAGTCGTTCCTCGATCCGACCTTCCAGTTCGCCAAGCCGGGCTCCCGCCTCGGCGACGACCGTCGCGTCGGTTCCGACGGGGACGTACGTCGGGCCGCGAACGACGATCCGGCCGTTCGCGACGAGATGCAACGGGGCACGCTCGCCGACCGCTCGTTCGACTGCGCGGGCGAGCGCCGTGCTCGGTCGAGGCGTCTCCCGCCGTTCGTTCGGCACGATGAGCAGCGTTACCCAGCCGGGCTCGCGTTCCCCGTCCGGGTTCAACCCGCGGAGACAGCGAACCGCGGCCAGCTCGCGGGCGGCATCGGCGGCGACGCGCTCGTAGTCCGCCGCGGTCGTCGCTCGATCGCGGTCCCGAAGCTCACGCGGCGCCCGGTCGAGTACCGCGTCGGTCGACTCCGCGTCCGCGCCGCCACCGCCGCCGACCGGATTCGTGACCTCCTCGACGTGGGCGACGTCCGTCACGAGGTCGCCGATCGCGCCGGGCTCGACGTTCCCGTCGCTGCCGCCGCCGACGCGGTAGCTCGCCCGCAGGTTGTCCCGGCCGCGCGGCGGAATGCGGCCGCACGACCCGTCTCCGAAGGTTATCTCCCCGTCGATCCGGTCGACCACGTACGCTCGAACGTCGCCGTCCACGGCGGTGAGATCGGTGACCTCGCTCCATCGGACCCACGCCGCACGGACGCTCCCGTCGGAGCGACCGTCGACCTCGAGATCGCTCGGACGGTCCGCCGCCAGCCGCTCCCGCTCGTGAGCCGAAAGCGTGGCCGACTCGTCGATCCACACCTCGACGTCGAGGAGGGGTGCGTCGGCGATCGTCACCGAAAGCGACGGCGAGCCGTCGCTCGATCCGATGATCTCGGAGTCGACCACGTCGACGTTCGTGGCGATCGTCGCGTTCACGTGGATCCCGTCGATCCGCGGCGGGGACCGGTCGACCGCAGTTCCGCCGGGAGCCGTCTCCAAACTGGATTCACACGGCGTGAGCCCATCGGTGGTCGCGGTCGTCGCCGGGAGGAACGCCCTCGTCCCCGGGCCCTCCCTCGTGGACGTGCCGGTCGCTCGGGTCGCGTCGACCGCGGTGGGGACCGCTCCCGACGACGTTCCGGTCCGGTCCACGGAGGTGGGGGATCGCCCCTCCGGACCGTCACCGATATCGAAGGCGTCCCCCCGCACCCGGGCACGTATCCAGTGTGCAGTCACGCCGAACCGGCCGAACGCCACCGTGGGTTCCGGAAACGACGGCGAGATCCGGCCCGACCGGGTGAATCCTTCGGTCCCGTCCCGGTTGGGGAGTCGCCTCCACTCGTCGGCGCCGGGGTCCACACAGTACTCCCAGCGGAGGCGCGTGTCGAACCCGCCCGGGTACTCCCGGTCGGCGAGGTCGGCGTAGAGTGCCATCGGTCCACCCGCAAGCCGCCGGTCGAAGCCGAAGTAGAGCGTCTGTGACGCGTCGGGAAGCGGCTCGAACGGTCGTATCGGTCCGTCCACCCCGGCCAGATTCTCCCCGTACTCACGCGCGTTCCGGGCGATCAGGTGCGTCGGCCGCTCGTCGTCGCCGTAGGCGTGCGTCACGGAGAGGTCGTCGAACCGCGGGGCGGTCCCGTCGATCCGGCGCTCGCTCTCGCCGCCGCCGTGGACGTACCGCACGTCGACGTACTCGCCGGCGACGAGTCGCGCCCGGATCCAGACGCCATTCCGGCCGGCCACGCTCGTCTGCTCGGCGTCCTCGGGGATCTCGAATCTGACGGTTCGGTCCCTCGAACCCCTGACGCTTCGGTGAAAGAGGTCGTGCTCGTCGTACGCGTTGCTCGGGACTCGGACGGCGAGACGACGCCACGCGGAACCGTCGAAGTACTCCCAGGAGAGCCGAGGGTCCGAGCCGAGACTCGCCGGACGGTTCGCCTCGACGCCGTTGAACGTGACGTCGACGGTCGCACCGGCCTTCCCGAACGCGTCGGCGCTGGCGAGGTGGAAGGCGTCTCGTCGCTGTGGGACCTCGCCGAAGGGGACGATCTCGTCGCCGTCGATCGGCTGCGGAACGTCGTTGGCGTACGCCCCGTCGACGGTCGCCGCGTGTGAACGTCGCACGATCGAGAGCGACTCGACCGTGACGTCGAACCGATCGCGGCCGCGTCCCGCCTTCGGAAGGCGACAGCGGATCCACGCGTTCTCGACCCCGTCGACCGTGGTCTCGTCCACCGACCCGTCGAGAACCAGCGAGACCTGCGTCCCGTCCCCACTGATGACCTCCTCGATCCGGTGCCACGCTGGGTCGTGGTCCGCCGCGGACGTCCCGAAGTACTCCCAGACGAGGTCGGTCGGATCGACGTCGCCCTCGATCCGGAGCATCACCGTTTCGCCGCCGGAAACGGCCAGCCGCTGCGGATGGCCGACGTACAGTTCGTTGCTGCCGACGTCGGGGCCCTCGAACGGCCTCGCCGATCGGCCATCGGTCGCCGCGCCGTGATCGGCTGCCGAGCCGCGATCGGTCGTCGCGCCGTGCTCGACCACCGCGCCGTGATCGACAAGCCGGTCCCCGTCCGGATCGACGCCGAAGAGGTGGGTCAGCCGGGACGGCGTGGCCTCGAAGGCGTCCGCCTCGTCGATCCGGAACCGGACGCCGTCGCCCGTCGCCTCCACTACGGTCCCGCCGGCGATGTCGACGTTTCCGGAAACGTTCGGGTCGACGGTAAACGCGACCGGAACGGTTGCGGGCTGTGGCGGTCGACGGTCGAACCCGAGCGCGTCGAGGAACGCGACGCGGTGTTTATACGGCGCCCGATCCACGCGCGCCGTCAGCCCGCCCGCCATCTCGCCGAACAGCGCCGCCAGCGCGGTGCCCGCGTCAGCCGAGTCGGGGTCCCATCCGTCCGGATAGTACTGCGCGAGCGATTCGAGCCGTCTCCGGAGGTCCGCGGCGTCACGTCCGTCGAGGACCGGCGGGTCGCTCACTCGGCACCTCCGAGATAAAAGGGGTACACCAGGCTCCCCTCGACGTTGGTTCGGCGGACCCGGTAGTCGATGGCGACCTCCAGGCGTCCGTCGGCCGCGTCGGTCAACTCGGCGTCGACCGACCGTAGCTCGATCCGCGGCTCCCACTCGGTCAACGCGTCACGGACGTCCTCCTCGATCAGCGACAGCGTCGTCGTGTCGACCGTCTCGAAGGCGTAGGCGTGGATACCGCAGCCGAATCGGGGGCGCATGATTCGTTCGCCGGGGGTCGTCGACAGGATCAGTCGGATCGCCTGTTTGACGTCGGCCTCGCCCTCGACGAGGTCGACGTCGCCGCTCGCGTCGACGCCGACGGGAAACGACCAGCCGCGCCCGAGGAAGTCGCTCATCGCTCGATCACCCGATGATCACCGTGGGGTCGCCGCCCACGACGGCGTTCGGCGGTCCGCTCTCGACGACGGCATCCCCCTGTCTGACGGCCGGCACGCCGTTGATGAGGACGGTTCCGCTCCCGCCCTGCACGACGCCGCCGACGTGTGGGGCGGTCCCGGTGGTCATCGGACAGGTGTGAAAGTCGATCCCCGCGCGGTACGCCGGCAGTCCGCCGATCAGAACGTCCGGGCTTCCCGGCCCGGAGAGGGGCGTTCCGTGGGCGGTCGGGTCGGTCGTGCGTGCTGCTGGTGGCATGGGTGTGAATGTCGTATCAGTTGAGTTTGATGATCGCACCGTTCAACGAGAGGACCCCGCCGGCATCGACGTCGAGGTTCCCTCGGCTGGAGATCTCGACGTTCGTCGCGTCGATGGAGACCGTCCCGTCGCTCGATATCGAGAGGTCGTTCGTCGTGCCGTCGAGCTCGATCCGGTTGCCCCCGGCGTTCTCGACGGTTATCGTCTCTCCGCCGCCGTCGTCGAGCTCGATCCGGCTTCCGGCCGCCGTTTCGACGACGATGCGGCCGCCGTCGTCCCCGTCGTCGAAGGTCAGTCGGTGGCCGTTCCGCGAGGCGATCCCGCGGCGGTCGTTCCCGCCGTCGCGGTTCGTCTCGGGCGGGGCGTCCTCGCCGTTCCAGAGCGCGCCGACGACGTAGGGGTGATCGAGGTCGGCGCCGGCGAAGGCGACGAGCACCTCGTCGCCCGGCTCCGGCAGGAAATACGTGCCGCGATCGGGGCCGGCCATCGGTACGGCGATCCGTGCCCAGCCGCTCGGCGCGGACGACTCCCGCCACGGGTACTCGAGTCTGACCCGGCCGAGCCCCTCAGGATCCCCGTTATCCCTGACGATCGCGACGTGGACGCCGTGGAGGCCGCCGCGCGGCGCGCTCATCGGAACACCCCTTTTACCGCCTCGCGGACGGTGAACGACGTCGTGTAGCCGTCGCTGCCGAGCGTATGCGTGACGGTCTCGAGGTAATACGTTCCCGAGAACCGCCCGATCCCGGACAGCTCGATCGGCTCGCCGATCTCGATCTCCGGGAGCCCGGCGGTCCGGCCCGTGCCGGTGAGCCGGTCGTGTTCCGCCCGTCCCATGATCGCCTCGGCGATCCGATCCGCCTCCGCCGTCGAGTCCACCGGTCGCCTGACCACTCGCGTTCCGGACCCGTCCTCGCGCTCGGCGACGCCGACGATCCCTCGCTTCCGTCGCGGGTCCCAGTCCCGAACCTCGACCCGCTCGGGGGTACGGGCCTCGGTGAGCTCCGGCGAGAACGACCCCAACGATTCGCCGTACCGTAGCTCGACCGAAGGGTCGCTCGCGTCCCTGGGAGCGCGGAACACGAGCTCGTCGAGCCGCGCGAACGCCTCGAACGGGCCGGTGCCGTCGTCGTTTCGTTCGACGAGTTTCGTCTCGATGAACGCGGCATCCGAGTCGTGCTCGACCTCGATGACGTCGTGTTCGACCGCCGTGTCGTCGACGGTCGGCTCGAAGCCGTGCGCCGCCGCGATCGCCTCAACGATCTCCCCGTCCGTCGTCTCGGTCCACTGTTCGGCGGTGACGTCGCCGGTGAGTTCGTGATAGCGTCCGTAGCCGCTGACCGTGATCGTGGGCGCACCGCCGGCCGGGAACTCCGTCGACTGCTCGGTGACGGCCCCCGTGAGCACGCGGCTGAGCGTCGCCCCATAGCCGACGGCGATCTCGACGGACTCGCCGACCGCGAACGTCTCCCAGTCGACCCCGACGAACCGGCCGTCCTCGTGGTCGAAGCGGGCCGCGATCGTCAACGAGAACCGATCGGCACCGTCGATCGTTCGATCGACGGACACCTCGCTGAACAGTCCCGACGTCTCGTCGAAGGTCGTCCTGCCGACCTCGACGGCGAACCGCGGGACGCTGAAGTCGTGGCCGACCTCGGCGAGCGTCTCGAGCGTCATGTCCGCTCCAGCACCGGGATCACCAGCTCCTCGCCGGGCGTGAGACGTCGCGGATCGTCGACTCCGTTCGCCTCCGCGATGAGCCGCCACTCGCCGGGTCGACCGTACTCGGCGGCGGCGATCCCCGGGAGGGTGTCGCCCTCCCGCACCGTTCGCACGCTTCTGCGATCCGCGGAGTGTCTCGGCGTGCCCCGCAACTGCTTTTCGGGGGGCGTGTACTCGCGAAAGGTGAGGTCGACCCGTGCGCGGACGGGGACGCCGTCGCTCGCGAACAGCGTGAACGTGGTGTTCGAGCGTTCGACGACCGCGGTGAACGTGATCGTTCCCCACGCGAGTCTGACGACGGGCGGCGCGTGACGGTCCCCGTCGACCAGCAGCAGCCGGTTGATCCGGTCGGTCAGCTCCCGAACGTCGTCCGGCTCCTCGTCGCCGCGGTTCCCGTAGACGTCGAAGAGGAGCTCGACGGAGAGCGTCTCCGCGCCGCCGTTGGCGAACTGCTGGATGGGGGCGTCGAGGCCGGGAATCTCGCGTTCGGCGTAGGTGACGCGTTTTTCGACGGTGAACTCGCCGGGGTTAAACTGCGCCGTGAGTCCGCCTTCCGCCTCGGGATCGAGGTTCGCGTCGAGGACGGTGATGCGGAGGTCGTCCATCGCGCCGCCGGCGCCGGAGGCGCTCATCGACCCCGCCGCTCCCGCTCGACGCGGGCGTTTCGTTCGAAGACGTCAGTCAGCCGATCCGCGAGGCGGTCGACGTCGACGCGTTCGGCCAGTGTGCGACCGCCCCACTCGGAAGCGGACGGCGAGTCCGGCCGGGTGGTCGATCCGACGGACCCGTCACCTCCCGCGGATCGCCCACCGGACGCCGCGTCGCCGAAGGCATCGATTCCGTGGGTCCCTCCCTCGTGCGTTCCACCCATGGGGGGTGACGTGCGTGCCCTTCCGGCCGCCGACGCCTCCCGTGACGGGCCGGAGGGGGCTGACCGGTGTCCGACGCGTAGCGGCGTCATCGGCGGCGGGTCGCGTTCGGGAACTTTCGAACGATCGACACGACCCGTGACGGCGGCTTCCACGCGCGGCGACCGATCGTCGCCGAAGCTCGACGTCGCAGATGGGGGAGATCGAACGTCCGTACCGGCGACGTCGGGCGTGTCAGCGGGGCCGGTCAGGTCGGCGCCGTCCGAACGTCCGTCGCCACGTGAGTGACCGGATCGGTCGCGATGCATCCCCGTCCGATGCCGCTCGCCGGCTCTCGTCGACGGGTCGGCCGGCGAGACGGACGGAACGGCGGACGACGTGGCCGATCGGAGCGTCGGACCGTCGACGTGGTCCGAACGCCGCTCCGTTCGACCGTGGTCGGCAGCTCGGTCATCTCGTCTCCCGCTCGTTGCCGAGGGGCCGCTGACTGACGGCTCGTCGGTCGCTCCGCTCGTCCCGACTGGTTTCGCACGGATGAGGTCCCGGACTCGCGCCGGTTCGTCGTCGTCATCGGCCCCCGCTTGCTCGGTCCCTGCTCCATGGTTTCCCGTGGTACCGCCCCCGTCGTCGTGGGCGGTCGGTCGGTCGGTCGAGACGACGGAATGCGAAAGCACCTCACCCCCGTCATCCGCCCCGTCGGTTTGGGGACTCTCCGGCGATCCAACCACCGCTTCGAGGATCCGGGGCGCCGATCGGAGGAACGAGAGCGCCGGCTGCGGCCACGACGGGTGCCACGGCTCAAGGCCGAGCACTCCCGTGAACTGACCTCCGCCTCGACGGTTCGACGGGAACGTGGACGTCTCGAAGGAAGCCGTGAGCGTTCGAACGTCGCGGACGACTCGCGACAGCTCACCCCGTGATGCGTCGTTTCCGTCGGCCGAATCGCTGGCATCTCCGATCGACGCGCCGTCGGCCGTCACCGCTCACGCACCTCGAAGAAGCATGGGGAATGATAACGATTCATGATCGTGACCTCAACTCGGTGATATCATATAACCGTTTCCCCGGCCGACACGCGTCGTACGCGGTCGCTTCGTGGGTCATGACGCCAGGAGACGGGGCACCCTGCCGACGAGCGGCTCCAAGAGTTGCTTCACCATGGTCACGAAGGACGCCAGCTCGTCGCCCTCGGCGAGTTCGGACGTGACGTCGACCGGGACGTCCAGGTCCCGCCAGCTCCGTTCGGCATCGATCCGAAGACCCATGTCGCCGGATCGATCGTCGATCACGCCCATCACGGCCGAAAAGAACGTCTCGACCGTGAACGTCTCGCGCAACGTTCCGGCGAGCGCGTCGTACAATCGGTCGAAGAAGCCGCGCAGCGTGAGTTCTTCGAGCGACGTCGTCTCGAACGCGGCGAACGTCTCCGTGGCCAGCTTGTCCACCGCAGTCTCGAGATACTCGGTGATCACCGTCGCCACGCCGCTTTTGACTCCGTTCCAGTCGGCCTCGAGCACGCGAGCGAACTCCGGCGGGAGGTCGGCCACGTTGGGCTTCCCGAGGAAGGCCTCGACGCGGCCGGTCATGCCGCGCTTCAGCTTGCCGATGATGATCCCCTTTACCGCGTCGACGACGACGTTTCCGAGGTGGCGTCCCCAGTCGGGGGCGCGTCCCGTCATCGCCCACTCGGTCGCGGATTCGAGCGCGAGGTGCTCATACAACGCGCCGACGACCTCCGCACCGACCGGCCCGAACTTCGCCTTTGCGGCGGTTTCGATGACGTATTTCGAGGCGTCCTGCACGCCTTCGAGCGCGGCAATGGCCGTTTCGGCTCCCCCGATGGCGTCGGAGCGGAACCGATTCCATTCCGCCTCGATCCGGGGTAACAGGCGCTGTCCCTCGATGAATTCGTCGGCGATGTACGCGAAATCGAGCGGATATTCGGTGAGCGCCAGCAGCGCGTTCCCGAAGTGCTCCGACGCTCGGTGAAGCAGCGACGCATCGAACGACGCTCCGCCGAGCCCCTCGGAGATCGTCGCGACCGCTGCTCGACCGAATCGGCTCAGCGTGAGCCGTTCGCCGACCGAATACTCGCGTCGTAGGTACTCCGCATAGGCGTCACGGAGGCGTCCGAGTGCCGTGTATGCCTGCATGACGTCCTGATACCACGTTTCTCGCATCGACGCGGCGGCGAGCAACGAGACCCGTTCACGTTCCCCGTCGTGGGAGACGATCCTCACGGACCGCTCCCGAGGGTCGTCGGGGTCGGGCATGCGTAACGGGGTCTCCGGGACGGCGTCGGCGCGTGGACGCCCCCACATGGCGGTGGCCATGGGTGAACGCAGGCTCACGGCACCGGCGAATCCGTTCCCTCCGGAGGGTGCCTCGAGGCCGGTCGGGACGGCGGCGATTCCCCCCGCCTCCTGTCGGTGCTGCAGTCCGTTCTCGTCGATCACGCGGACGCCTCGCGGCAGGCGATGAACGAGCTCGACGGGATCTCGCTCCGTCGTCTCGAAGACGCCGTCAGCGCCCATGTCGACGACGTACCCGCCGCCGGCGGCTCGAACCTCGTACGTCTCGCCGTGTCGGGTGACTCGCGCCGAGGTCGGACTGCCGAGATCGCTCGTGCGGACGAGCGTCAGTCCGGTCCCGGCCAGTCGCGATCGGAGTGCGTCCGTCGTCGTCGCCGCCCGGACGAGATCGATCGCTCCGTGTCGGCCGGGTGCGACGTACGAAACCACGTATCGATTACCGAGGTTCCAGACCGGATACCGGTTCCCGTCGCCGCCGTAGTCGACGGCGATGTACTCCGTCGGCTCAACGCTCGCCGGGTCGACGAGTTGATACCGTCCACCCAGATCCGCGGCGAGGCGATCCACGTCGCGGTACCCGAGCGTATCGAGGCGGTCGTGGCGCTCCTCGAGATCCGGCACGACGAGCGATCGCACGCCGTCCGGGCCGTGCCATCGCTTGACCGGATGCTGCTCACCCGTTCGGAGATCCAAAACCGTGTGCCGGGTTTCGTCCATCGCCTCGATCTCGCGCTCGCGGAGGATCGGTTCGATCACGTCCGCGGCGACCCGCCAGCCGTCCCGTCGAGCCTCGCCGATCGCCTGGCTCGGGGACGAGACCGCAGTGGACGCGGTTCGTGCTCGTACGGCACCCCGTCGGGACTGCACCCGGAACAGCCGTTCACCGTACCCGACCACGACGGCCGAGGCACGATCGAACGCCGCGTCGAGGTCCCCCGTGGATTCAAGCACTCGATGAAAGGTCTCCTCGTGGACGAGCGTCTCGACGATCCGCGCGTCCGGACCGGGAACGACGTCGTTCGCGCGGTCGCCGATCCGGCGAGGATCGAAACGCACCCGTCGGTCGAAGCGTGCCCGTCGTTGCACGCCGACCGCTCGTCCCTCCGCCTGCTGAACGACGTGTGTCAGCTCATGTGCGAGGAGCGTGCGTCCGGCTCGCGTTTCGGGGCGGTATCGACCCGCGGCGAAGACGACGTCGCGGCCGACGGTGTACGCTTCGGCGTCGATCGATCGGGCCGCACGATCCGCCGCAGGCCCCGTGTGGACCCGGACGTCGGAGAGGTCGTAGCCGAGGTGGTCCTCGACGGGGCGACGTTCGGCCGCCGGTAGCGGACGTCCCGCTCCGGCCGGAAGGGAGGTTTTCTCGGCTCGTGGTCCTCGCGACGACCGACTCAACGATGACCGACCCGGTGACGACCGACTCAACGATGACCGACCCGACGACGACCGCCCGTCTGCGTTCGAACCGTTCGTTCCGGCGGCGTTTTCGTCCCTTCGGTCCGTGTCCGATCGTCGGGAACCGTCTCTGGCCACTCGCTCGACTTCGCTAGCCCGTCGCACCTCGACTGCCGTCCGTTCCGCCTCCCGCTCCGCGCTCGTTCGAACCGTCGGTCGCGTCGTGATGGCCTCGATCGGTTGTACCTCGCCGTAGAGTCGGTTGAGTGCCTGATTTCCGATTCGGCGTTGCAGGACCGTTTCGACGTCCGTCACAGGTCCGGCTGACGAATCGAAACTGCGGTCGCTCACCGAACGCTCCGTGCGGGTGGTTCGCGTGGAGTCGGACGAGCCGCGACCCGAGGCGTGATCGTTCGCCTCCCGATCGCCGGTCCGACGCCTCCGCGTCATTCGAACGCCTCCCGATACGGTCCGAACGACTCGACGTCGTACAGCCTCCCGGTCTTTTGGAACTCCCGGCGGAGCGCGCGGACGAGGTGGCCCATCCCGACGGGATCGTCGTCCGCGGCGGCCAGGAAGGCGGCCGTCGTCGCGACGTTCTTGATGTAGCCGCCCGAGAGTTCGAATCCCGCGAGAAACGCCGGGTCGATCCCGTCCGTCGGCGTCTCGGCCGGGAAGATCCGGCTCCATATCTCCCGGCGCGCCGCCTCGTCCGGCATCGGAAACGAGACGGCCGCGTCGATCCGACGTCTGAACGCCTCGTCGATGTTCTCCTTGAGATTGCTCGCGAGGATCACGCAGCCGTCGTGCTCCTCCAGCCGCTGGAGGAGGTAGTCGACCTCGACGTTGGCGTATCGGTCGTGTGCGTCGGAGATCTCGGTTCGGGTTCCGAAGAGGGCGTCCGCCTCGTCGAAAAAGAGGATGCAGTCGCCCTCCTCGGCCGCGTCGAACGCCCGACCGAGGTTTCGCTCCGTCTCGCCGATGTACTTGCTCAACACACCCGAGAGGTCGATTCCGTACAGCGGGAGCCCAACGTCGGCCGCGATCACCTCCGCCGCCATCGTCTTCCCCGTCCCCGGTTTCCCCGTGAGGAGCACGGTGACTCCGTTGCCGCGGCCGAACCGGTCGGCGAAGCCCCACTCCTCGAAGACGGTGCCGCGCCGTCGGATCGCGCCGGCGACCTCCCGAAGGTGTGCCAACCGATCCGCCGGCAGGACCACGTCGTCCCAGCCGTAAGCCGGTTCGATCTCCCGTGCGAGCTCGCCGAGGTTGCCGCGCGATCGTCGGCGACACGCCAGCCGCAGCGTCTCGGCGGTCATCGAGCCGTCGCCCGCCGCCCGTGCGCCCGCCGCCGCGTCCTCGATCTCGCCGACGGTCAACCGGTGCGCGTCGGCGAGCGCGGCCGGGTCGACGTCCGGCGGGAGGTCCCCGACGGACTCCCACGCGGCTCGACGTCGCGTCACGTCCGGACGGGGAAACGACGTCGACGTGAACCGATGTCGGTCGAGACGCGACGCGACCGACGGATCGAGGTCGACGTCGCCGGAGCAGACGACGGGGCCGGGGAATCGATCCAACTCGGCGAACAGCCATCCCAGCGCCTCCTTGGACGATCGCCTGCGGCGGTCGTGCTCGGAAGTCCTCGTCGCGTCGGACGCGGTCGACGCGACCGACGTGGTTTCGCCGGATGCGGGTGCGGTCGAGGCAAAGGTTTCGAGCCCCATCACGTGTACGAGCGCTCCGCGAAGCCTCGCCTCGCGGCGAACCGCCGCGATCCGCGCACGGTGGTCCACGGGCGTCGGCGCGCCGATATCGTAGCGAACGATCGGCAGGTCTGCGAGCGCGCCGACACGGTCCACGGCCGCCTCCGCGGTTCGCTCGTCCGGTCCGAAGAATGCGGCGAACGGCGGCACGCCGTCCGGATCCGCCCCCCCAGC
>LFFM01000304.1_pt1 | contig 33258 bp, 28 predicted proteins | sample 643131 | NCBI WGS metagenome assembly LFFM01 (sample SAMN03777445, study PRJNA286221) | soda lake metagenome | biome: soda lake; feature: Kulunda steppe; material: water; isolation source: sample Tc-Br brine of Tanatar trona crystallizer | place: Russia: Kulunda steppe | collected 2011-07
AACGCGTCAGACGGTGCCGAGCCCTGGTACATCAGGTACGTACTCTCGAACTCATCCCCGTCCTCGTCTGCGTAGACGAGTTCGACGTTGTAGCTCCAGCCGTCGTCGGAAAACCGCTCTTCGAGAATCTTACCGAGTTGTGACTGGTCTGCGAACCCTTCTGGACTGTAGGTCCGTTCACCCTGTCCCGGAGCGGCTGGCTCGTTTGCATCGTTGAACCCCGCTTCGTCTTCTCCGTCCGTATCCCAGTTGAGAACCGTCGCCGACAGATTATCGTCCTGACTGTCTTGGCTGGCGACGGACAGTGCATCCTGGGCTTCCTGTTGGAGTTGTGCCTGTGTCGTCCGATCGGCCAGCCCACCGGTCGTCGGCGCGATCACGACCGCCTGTAGGGCAAAGAGGACCGCAACCAGGAGGACGATCGAAGCGATGAATCCTTCGAGCGTAAACGCCTGGGCACGATCTCGTTGTCCGATCATGATATCACCACACCCTCACCACCAGTCGACAGGCCGGATCGCAATTGATATCGGGCTCGTCACTGTCATCTACCGTGACGATTCGGGCGGAACTCGCTGCCGTCTGATTGTCGTGGCTTTGGCCACCGCTCCAGTCGGCCTCTGGACCGTCCTCGAACGATTCGATCGTGATGTTGACTCGGTCGAACGTGACATCGTCGTCCTCACTGGCACGGAGGCCGACCGCTTCGACCAGATCGGATGGAGGGACGTCTGCATAGGTATCTCGGTACTCACCCCCATCGATCTCGTTTGGCATCTCGGTATCAGTCGTATTCTCGACGATCCGATCGGCGATCCGGTCGGCCTGTGCCGTTTCAGCACCCCCAACCGAGGACTCGTAGGGTGTCGCAAACGACGGCACGTAGGTAAAGACGAACGCGATCGTCAGCAAGAAGACCCCGATACCGACCGCGAAATCCTGTGTGGTCTGGCCGCGGTCTGCAAGCGAGACCGAGACTGTCCGCTCGCGAGATGAGCGATCTCGGGATCGATCGCTGTGACGTCGGCTCATGTTAGGCCACCAGTGCCCAGGCGACCAGTGCGATGGTCGAAAGGGCAACCGAGTATTTCAATCCGCTCAACATGTCGGCATCACGGATGTAGCCGGCGATGAACCCGGAGATGACTGCCTGAAGCGTCACGGCGTGGAAGAACAACATCGACAGCATATCGACGTCGATGTTCTCACTGAAATCGGCGTCCGACGCTGCATCATCTCCGCCAGCGGCAGCCTCGCCACCACCTGCATCGAGACCCGCCATCGTGTCGATGAACTGTGTCTTGAGGATCGCGATCACGGCGAGGACCGTCATGAACGTCATGATGATGATCACGACCTGCATTCGCGTCCGGGACTTGCGGTCGCGTTCGATATCGTCGTGGTTCTCACTGGCGCGGGCAGCCGTCCGGAGCACACTCGAGATCTGGTTTGAGGCCTCCTGTGCTTCCGTGATCAGCCGCGTCGTCCGTGCCAATCGCGGGATGTGGTATTTGTTATTGAACTCGATGAGCGACTGTTTCAGATTCATCCCGTAGTTGACCTTCGTATGCATCATCTCGAACTCTCTGGCCAGTTTTCCGCTGGTCGTATCGGAGACCGACTTGAGGGATTCGAGTAACGTAAGCCCGGTGTCGTTCGCACTCGAGAGCTTTCGGAGGTCCTCGGAGAGTTTGTCGACGACTGCGTTCCGGTGGCGGACGTTCCACTCCCGGAAGATCGATAGTGGGATCGCGGTGAGAAAGAACGGAATATAGAGGTAGATTACCGTCCCCCAGATTGGGTTTGCGATCATCCCGCTCCACGACGTCGGTGCCGAGCCGACCACGATCGCCGAAACGACGATCACCATCGCCATCGGCACCGTCAAGACGAGTGTCAACAGCGGATTGTCCCGGAAAAAGATATGCGGGCGTTTTAACACCTCGATCGTCTCGTGGGTCCCCTCACGGTTTTTGATCCGATCGAACACGCTTCGCTCGCCCGTGAACTGCTCGATGAGACCGAGGTTGAGCACGCCCCGATCTTCGGCTCGCTCGACGCGTTGATCGCCATCGCCGACCGACAGGTAGCCGTCACCGGGCTCGTCGTGTTTGACCGTCGAGACGAGGACCAGAAAGCCAATCCCTGTCAGCGGAATCAACCCGTAGACAGTCATATACAGCATCTGGTTAGTCACGTCGGCGTCGGGAATCATCTGCATGATGACCATAATGATGATCAACAGCAGCGGAAACAGAGAGAGCGTCATGTACATCTCGCCGAACAGCTCGAGGGTTTCGAGAGTCAGCTCCTGTTCCTGTTTTGCGGTCCGCATGTGCTTTTCTTTCTTGTCTTCCAGAAAGCTCTCCATGTCGCCACCGCTGTTGACGATCGAGAGCATGTCGGTCAGGAACTGTGAGAGTTCGTCGCTTGGCGTCTCGAGTGCCTGTTTCCGGATCGCAGTCCGGTAGTCGATGTCGAAATACTCCGTCTCCTTGACAATACTCTGGAACTCCTTTGCGACCTCGCCGTACGTATCGTCGGCCTTGGCCATCGCCTCGATGATCTCGAGTTGGTTGAGGCCACCGACCGACAGCGCGTACATGAACGAGACGGAGTCGGTCAACAGCATGTTGATCTCGCGTTTCCGGGCTGAGGCACGCGAGTACGGAACTGCAACCAGCGATCCGAAGCCAATCGCAAACCCGATCGCACCGAGAATGAGCCCGGTAAACAAGACGAGTGCCGGAATCCGAAGCTGGATGACGAGTTCGAGGAGGAACTCGTTGCCGATCGGGATCCCGATAAGCTCGTCGATGGGGATGAGTCCGGTTGCAAAGAGCGTATATCCGAGTATCAACCCGATTATCCAGAGACTGAGCCCAGCAATGACGCCGACGCCGAGCGATCGGGCGAGATAGAGCTCGACGGTGTCGGTCATCCGCGCCTGTGCGAGTTTCGTTTCGAGGTCGGCGACGAAGTCGCTATCCTCGCCGAACAGCCGCCTGTACAGCGGGTAGAACGCCTGTGCGAGTGTGTCCGACCCGGACGAGACGCCGGTTGTTGTGCTGTCGTCGGTCTGGAGGCTCATTTGTCGGTCTCCCCGTCACTGTCGCCGAAGATTCCGGTCTCGTCGTCGTCCGTCTCGTCACTGTCGCCGAAGATTCCGGTCTCGTCGTCGTCCGTCCCGTCACTGTCTCCGAAGATTCCGGTCTCGTCGTCGGTACCGACTGACTCCTCAGCGGGTGGCTCCTCGAAGGCCGAGCCATCTTCGTCCGCCCCGCTTTCGGCCCCTGCATCGAACATCGAGCCGTCGTCGATGTCTACCTCGTCCGGTTGTCCGTCACCGTCGATCGTCGGCTCCGAGGCGGCGTCGGTTTCGTGCGCTTGCTCCCCGTCGTCGATCGACACCGCAGATTCAGACTCCGGCTGCTCCCCGTCGTCAGATGGCGGCTCAGCCGATTCGATCGGATCGTCAGTGGACGGCTGTCCGTCACTGCTATCGTCCGCTGGCGGTCCGTCGCCATCGTCGTCTGCCGCGGGATCGGTTCCGAGATCGATCGTCGGTGGCTCCGGTGTCCGTTGGTCAGACGCCGGCTCATCCGTGGCCGTCGGCTGCTCGCCGTCGCCGGTCGGATCGTCGCTGCTGTCGTCGATCGCCATCTCGGTGTCATCTGCTTCGGTGATCTCGGCCCCCGAGTCGTCTTCGTCCGACTTTGTCCGCCCACCGTCGTCCTCGCCGCCCCCTCCAAGATCGATCGTCGGCGGCTCCGGTGTATCCGGATCGGTGTCGTCCCGCTCTGTTGCCGATTCATCGTCGTCCGTGTCGGCTCCTCCGAGATCGATCGTCGGCGGCTCCGGTGTATCCGAATCGGTGTCGTCCCGCTCTGGTTGCGGGGCCGAGCCCTCCTCAGGCGTCGACGCATCGTCGGCAGTCGCCGGCTCGGAACCGGCTGCCTCGTGTCGGTTCTCACGTGGCGATGTTGCGTCCATTTGCGCTACTGTCTCGGTCTCGGCTTCGGTCTCCTCGTCGAGATTCATCGTCGCCGGGCTGTTGTCGGCGTCGGGGTCGAAAATCGAGCCGAGGCTGTCGTCGGGGAACATCGAGTCGAAGCCTGACGTATCCGTCTCGGCACGGGGTTCCTCAGGCTCTCTCGCAGGCGTCTCTTCCATTCTGTCGAGAGTTTCGCCCATATCGCTAAACAGCCCGCCGAAATCGCCGTCTTCGGGGTCGTCGGACGGCAGAATCTCTGGCCCATCCTGATCCGGCGACGACGACAGTGACGGCGGCTCGTCGGCCGTCACCCCGCCGGGTTGGCCGGCGTCATCGTCAGCTTCGGCCACGCCGGTGCGTTCGGTTGCCGCGTCGGAACTCGGTGCTGTCTCGGCGGGAACCGGCGCAGTCGAGTCGGCAGTTGCCGTCGAGTCGGCGTCCGCACTGCCACCAATATCGAACCCAGTGTCGTCGTTGAGCCACGCCGGTTCGTCGCCTGCACCGGCGTCAGTCCCGGAGGCGAACGACTCCGATTCGCCGCCGAGATCCCAGTCGTTTTCACCCGCCGTCTGGTCGACGGCTCCAGCGAAGTCGAACGTATCCGTGTTCGCACTATCGACCTCGATCGGTTCCTCCTGTTCGGTGGCACCGAGGGCGCTTGCGAGGCCGCTTGGTACTTCGCCGCGGTACTCCTCGAACAGCGACTCCTCGGCCCGTTCGAGGAGATCCATCGAGGTGTTGTACGTTTCCGAGGTCGCGTCCGGCCGGGGAACGAGTTCCTCCTTTTCCGGATCGACGTCGATCAGCACGCTCTCCATCTCGCGGAGGTCGTCGAGACTGTCCTCTAGCTGGCCGTTTGCGATGAGCGTGAGGATCGTGTCCGGATCGTTCACGAACGCCTGGACGGTCGCGGCGACCTCTGCATAGGTGTTTAGTCCGTTTTTGATCAGGTAGGCGAGAATCACTTCTCGCTTGAACAGTTCGTCCTGGAGTTTCTCCGTGCTCCAGCCACGATCGAACTTGATTTCGTCTAACGTGTTCGAGTCCCCCATCTTGAGGAACTCGTCCGTTTCGGCCTGCCACTGGTAGACGTCCTGGACGTTGATCTCGTCGTTTTCGGCCTCGTAGTGGTTGATCTCGGTGAGCGATTTGTTCCGGCGGACTTTCGATCCCTGGACCCGGGTCTGGGTCTGGATCGAGACGAGATCCAGCGCGGAGAACATCGTCTTCGAGACGTTGATCGGGTCGGTCGTAAACCGCTTGAGCACCTCGTCGACGGAGTCCGCGTGGAACGTGGTGTATGTTGTGTGGCCTGTCGACATGACCTGGAACAGCGTCCGCCCTTCCTCACCACGGATCTCGCCCATGACGATGTAGTCGGGTCGCTGTCGCAGTGCGGCTTCGAGCAGGTCGAACTCGTCGACGTCACCCTGTTCGTCGTCGGAGAACGACGGCCGGGTGACGCTTGCGATCCAGTTTCGCTGTGGGAGTTCGACCTCACGGGTGTCCTCGATCGAGACGATCTTTGCACTGGAGGGAATAAACAGCGAGACGGCGTTCAGTGACGTCGTCTTCCCGGATGCCGTCCCACCGGCGAAGATCAGGCTCTTATGATTCTCGATACAGAGCCACAGAAACGCCATCTCGTCCAGCGAGAACGTGTTCCAGTTGATGAGATCGATCGGCGTGAACGGCACGTCTTTGAACTGACGGATGGTGTAGTTGGTCCCGTGGTCGGACACCTCCTTGCCCAGGGTCAACTGGGCACGCGATCCGTCCGGAAGGGTTGCGTCGACCTGTGGTAGTCGCTTACTGATCCCTTTCCCCGATCGCTGGGCAAGTTTGACGACGAAATCGTCGAGTTCCTCTTTGCCGTGGTAGATGTTCGAGATAATCTGTTCGTACTCCGAATGGTAGACGAAGACGGGGGAGTTGTAGCCGTCGACGGAGATGTCCTCGACGTTGATGTCGTGTTTGATCCCGTCGATACGTTCGTAGCCGATGAAATTTCGCTTGAGCAGATACAGAATCTTCTCGACCTGGTACTCCGAGAGTGTATCGGGGTCGTCGGCGAGAATTGCTGGCTCGGGTCGGACTTCGATACCCTCGAGCCGGCTCGGGGCCTCGTCTTCTGTCGATTCCTCCTCGTCGTCTTCGTCGAGGAGGTTCTGGAGGGTTTCCAACAGGCCGGCTTTCGTCGAACTCGATGTCTTCTCGAAGAGATCGTACCGTTTCAGTAGCCGCCGTGTCTCGTTTTCGATCACCGTCCGCCGCCCATCCTCGCTTGCCTTCTCTTTGATCCCCTCGTCGGAGTATTTGATCGCCGTCCTGAGTTTCCCTGAGAGGAACTCCTGGAGTTCCATCTCGATCTCGTTCAGGTACGGCTCGATCATGTAGTACTTTTTTTCGTTTTCCTTTTCGGAATGGAAAATGACGACACAGGCGTAGGGCTTGTTGACCCAGTATCGCTCGATCTCCCTGAAATGGGTCTTTTTGTCCAGTGGGACCGCTTTTTCAAGATCATACCGGTTGGCGACGGTGGTGGTTCCGTCTGCCGTCGAGAAGAACTCGTCCTCGTCGAACTCTTCTTGAACGTTGACCGTCCGCTCTTCGACGATGTCATCGAGCTCCATCGCGATGTCGTCACCGATCGAGAGCTGTTCCTCGATGGTTTCGGGATCGAATCCGAGTGCTGCTTCCTCGTCGTGGCGAACGATCTCGCCGCTCCCATCTCGTGGACGACTCCCGTCGTCTTCGTAATAGTATTCCCACTTGTAGTGTTCCCACGTGTAGACGTCTTTGGTAACGGGGGTCGTTTCCGGGTCGACGTAGTCGAGAAACGTCTTCTGGAGCGACTTAGCGCCCGGTTTCGCCCGACCACCAATTACCGACTCGAGTCGATCCGGGTGGAATCCGAGATAGGCTTCGGGATCGAACTCGACCCGGTCCCAATCATCTTCGCGTGGGACCGTCGGACCGACAGCCTGATCAGTGTCGAGACCGAGCTGCCCGTCGGTTTCGGAGCTGCGATCGTCGGGGTAGAGTTCGTCTACCTCGTCGCCGTGCCCGTGTTCCGACATGAACTCCGCCCACGTATACGCTCCAACGCGAACGCCCGAACCGGATCCGCTGGATCCGTGGTCTCTCGAACCAGCGTCGGACGCATCGCCGTCAGAAAATTGCCCGGCATCCGACTGGTCCGCCTCGTCAATAGCCATTAAAACCACCCTATCTCTCACCCTTCAAAAAATTCATGTACACATTACCATTTCTGATAATCCCGCCACCACTGCCTCTTCTGTATAATCTCTGTAGCTTACCTGTTTCAGGACTCGAATCGCCACGAACGTGAGCTACGAACGGAAAATACATAAATTCTAATATATTTTTAACTGATATATTGCGTTGGGTCGGACGGTATCGGCTATCCACCCGCTATCTGTGACGGACACCGAGGCGGACCAGGCGCCGACTCCGCCGCACCACCAGTACCAACTGCAACTGTGTATACACCGAACCGCGCTCGTTCCGAACCGCCCTCGCTACCGTTCGATTTGGGGAAGATCTCACTCGTCCCGGGTGACGATATCCGCGGACAGGCCCTGGGCCATCTCGATCGCTGTCGAGTTGTTCATCGTCCAGGCGGTCCGTTCCGTGACGGCCTCGATCGCTTCCCGAGCGCTCGGATAGCCGTTGCCGGACTTCTTGACGCCGCCGAAGGGTAACTGGACCTCCGCGCCGATACAGGGCAGATTCGCGTATGCGAGTCCCAGCTCGGCCCGATCGCGGAAGGCGTTGAGTTGGCGGTAGTCCTCGGAGATGATCGCCCCCGCCAATCCGTACGGCGTGTCGTTGTGGATTTCGATGGCCCGATCGATGTCGCCCTCGTACTCGATCAGGGCGACGTGGGGCCCGAAACACTCCTCTTTGAGACAGCGCAGGTCGGTGTCGTACTCGACCTCGTAGACGAACGGGCCGACCCAGTGGCCGTCTTCGTGGCCCTCGGGAATCTCCTCGTCGGGAAGCTCGAACCGATCGACGAGCACCTCCCCACCCTCTTTGCGGGCCAACTCGTTGTGTTTGCGGATCTTTTCGACGTGTTCGGCCTCGATCGCCGGCCCCATGAACGTCTCCTCGTCGAGTGGGTCGCCGACGGCGACGGACTCGGCGACCTCGACGAACCGCTGTTTGAACTCGTCGTAGACATCGGTGTGGACGATCAGCCGCTCGCTTGAGACACAGCGCTGGCCGGTCGTTTTGAAACTCGACATGACCGCCGAGTGGACGGCGATATCCAGATCGGCGTCTTCGGTGATGACGATCCCGTTTTTCCCGCCCATCTCACAGGCCGCGAGTGTGCCGGGTTCGCCGCCGACTTTGTTCGCAATCTCGTGGCCGACCTCCGCCGAGCCGGTAAAGAGGACGGTGTCGACGCGCTCGTCGTCGGTGATCGCCGCCCCGGCGTCACCGAACCCCTGTACCATGTTGAAGACGCCGTCGGGAATTCCCGCGTCTTCGAACATCTCGGCGATGATCTGGCCACACCACGGCGTCTGCTCGGCCGGTTTCCAGACGACCGTGTTGCCTTCGACCAGCGCGATCGCCATGTACCAGAACGGGATCGCGACCGGGAAGTTCCAGGGCGTGATACAGCCGACGACGCCGCGGGGTTTGCGGCGCATGTAGGCGTCCTTGCTTCCGATCTCGCTTGGAACGACGTCGCCGTGGGGATGGCGAGCGTTCCCTGCCGCCCACTCGACCATGTGCCAGGCTTCGGTGACGTCCGCTTTCCCTTCGGAGATTTCCTTGCCACACTCTTTGCTGACGATCTCGCCGAGTTCGTCGGTTCGCTCGCGCAGTTCGTGGTAGATCTCCCAGAGATACTCCGCCCGATCGATGTACGACAGGGAGCGCCACGCCTCGAAGGCGTCCTCGGCAGCCGCGAGCGCGGCGTCGATATCGTCGGCTGTTCCCCGCTGGAACGTCGCCAGCGACGCACCCGTGGCCGGGTTCTCGCTTGCGAACGTGTCCGAACCGGTCCCGTCGCTCCACGTTCCATCGATGTAGTGGCCGTGCGTCGGATCGGTCGCCTGCTGGCTCATAGTGGCTGTGACCACGAGTGTCATAAAAACGGTGGCGGTGAGTGCCACGGCCGATCGGCCGTCGCTTACCGTTGGCCGAGATCGGCGACCTTCTCCAGTTCGCTCCGGAGCGTCGTCGAATCGAACTCGTGGTCCGGGCGCAGCCGGACGAAATCGATAAACTGGCGGGCCCGAAGCAGTGTCTCCGGCTCGTAGACGGTGACGGCCGCGTTAACGGCTTCTCGGGCGCCGATCCGTGGTTCGAGCACCGCAAGCGCACAGGCGAGATCGTAAGCGGTTGCTTCGGCGACCCGGTCTTCGTGGACGTTGGTCGCATCGATGAAGTAGAGTTCGCCGTCACAGAGGAGGATGTTCTCGGCCCGGAGATCACCGTGGGCCAGCCCGTGATCGTGGAGTCGTGCCAGCATTGCAAACAGCCCCGGGGCGCGGGCTTCGACGACAGCCGTGGAGACGTCGTCTAAGGACTGAAACTCCGGCAGGTACTCGAGGACGAGTACGCCCAGTCCATTGACCTCGAAGGCCTCGATCGGCTGGGGGGCGTTGATCCCGATCTCGCGCATCCGCTCGGTCGCCTCGTACTCGTGTTCGACCATCTCGCGGGGCGTATCGAATCGGCCGAAAAAGCCCCCGGTCCCGGAGGTGACGGCCCCGACGTTTCGCCCGGTGGTCAACACGGCGTGAACCAGCGCGTTCTGGCGGGAGACGATTTTGACGAACCACTCGTCGTCGATGACACACGGCGTCGACAGCCAGTTATCGGCGTCGAGAAACTCGACGCGGACTTCTTCGCGGCCGTGGCGCTCCGCCAGCGTTCGGATGACTCGCTCGATACGGTCCCACTCGACGCTGCCTCGAGCGAGCTGGCGGATATCCATATCACGGAGTGAGGGCGTTGGGGGTTAAATGCCTCCCGAACTGTCGCGACCCCGAGATGTCGATCGGCTGGTCCGTCGCCGATCAGCCGAGACGCCCTCCGGAACGAACGCCTCGCAGCGCGAAACAGTGTTATTTTGACGATCGCATGCGAGAGTCCAACCACTATGGACGCTGTCGACGATCTCAGTGATGCGATCGACGCGACACGGAACTTCTTGACACCTGTTCGGGCGGGGACGTGGCTCAAGCTCTCGATCGTGGTGTTGTTCGTCGTCGGAATTGGGACTGGCGGACCGACACTGCCGGGTGGTGACCTCGGCACGTTCGCCGAAGATCCCGGCGCCCAGCCCGAGGTCGACATGGCACTCGAGGAGCTGCCGGCGGACTTCTTCCTGTTTTTGGGGATCATCGCTGGCGCGTTGGTGTTGCTCTGGCTCCTGTTCGCGATTGTCGGCGCGATCATGGAGTTCGTCTTCGTCGAGTCATTACAGAGAACGGAGGTTCGTGTGAGACGGTATACCCGAAATAACCTCGGCCGCGGCCTCCGACTGTTCGGCTTTCGGCTCGTGGTCAGCGTGCTCGCCGCTTCGATCGTGTTCGGTCCGGCGGCGTCCGTCTACCTGACGACGGGCACCATCGAGGCGGTCGCCGAGGTCGCGTTGCTGACAGGCCTTCTTGCGTTTGTGGTCTACGGACTGTACGCGATCGTGATGCGGTTTACCTCCGAGTTCGTCGCACCGATTATGCTCCTCGAGAACCGCGGCGTCCTCAGCAGCTGGCGACGCTTCTGGGGGACGTTCACCGCGAACTGGACCGAGTACGTCGTCTATCTGTTGCTTGCCTGGATCCTCATCGTCGTCGCGCAGATCGGCGTCGGGTTCGTGCTCGTTTTCGGCGGGCTGTTGCTGGCCGTCCCGTTCGTCATCCTCGGACTCCTCGCGTTCGCACTCGGTGAGGTGGGTCTGTTCCTCCTCGTTCCGATCGGCCTTCTCGCGGTCGTCACCTACGCCCTGTTCTATGGAATCGTCTGGATGCCCATCCGATCATACTTCCAGTACTACGCGCTGTTGTTGCTCGGCGATACGAACGCCGACCTCGATCTGATCCCTGAGCAACGTGGCGAGATCCGATCGGACGGCGGCGAACCCACACCCGAGCGCGAAACTGAACGGGAGCGGGCCGACGATCGGGACGTCCCCGACGGTCGCTGGGGCGCCGACGAGTCAGAGACGTGGGATTCTAACGTCGACGATGACGATCTGTGGCATTCTGACGTCGACGATGACGATCCGTGGGACTGGGGCGACACGGACGACCGCGACGACACCGACGATCGAGATGAGACGACCGACCGCGACGATACTGACGATCGCGACGACACCGATCGCGGCTGGTAGGCTGGATAGTTCTCCCAAGGAACATCTCCGTCGAGGCCCGGACTCCGATCCAGAGCAGGGAGCGGCCACCGGCCCGATCGCCGGTTGAGAGACCGGCGGTGCGTTTAACCTCCGCGCCGGCACGTATTGCATATGGACTTCGACCTGCCCGACGAGCATCGGATGGTCCGGGAGACGGTCCGAGACGTCTGTCAGCGGGAGATCGAGCCGATCGCCCAGAAGATCGAAGACGATCACCGGTTTCCCGAGGAGATCTTCGATCAGCTCGCCGCTCTGGATATGCTCGGCGTCCCGATCGACGACGCCTATGGCGGCCTCGGGGGCGATACGCTCATGTACGCACTCGTCGCCGAGGAGATCGGGCGGGTCTCCGGCGCGATCGGGCTCTCCTACGTCGCCCACGTTTCACTGGCCGCAAAGCCGATCGAACTGTTCGGCAGCGAAGCACAGAAAAACGAGTGGCTCCGCCCGCTCGCAGAGGGTGAGTATCTCGGTGGCTGGGCGCTGACCGAACCGGACAGCGGCTCAGACGCCTCGGACATGGACACGACGGCTCGAAAGGAGGGCGAGGAGTGGGTCTTGAACGGCACCAAGCAGTTCATTACGAACGCAAGCGAGGCCGGCTCGATCCTCGTCAAGGCCGTCACCGATCCCGATGCCGGCTACGACGGGATCTCGACGTTCATCGTCGACCCCCGCGAGGACGACGGCTTCGAGGTGACGACGATCTGGGAGAAGATGGGGCTCAACGCCTCGCCGACCTGTGAGATCCAACTCGACAACGTCCGACTCTCCGAAGATCGCCTGCTCGGCGCAGAAGGCGAGGGCTGGGAGCAGACGAAACAGACCCTCGACGGCGGCCGAATTTCGATCGCCGCGCTCTCGACGGGGCTGGCACAGGGTGCCTACGACCACGCAAAATCCTACAGCACCGAACGCGAGCAGTTCGGCCAGCCGATCGCCGAATTCGATGCGATTCGGGACACGATCGTCGACATGCACCGCAAGACCGAGCGGGCACGACTGCTCACCTACCGGGCAGCCCACCGCTACGATCAGGGCGAGTCGGTCACCAGGGAGTCCGCACTCGCGAAACTCGACGCCAGTGAGGCCGCCCGTGAGGTCGCAGAAGACGCCGTTCAGGTGCTTGGGGGCTACGGCTACACCACCGATTTCGCCCCACAGCGATTCTACCGCGACGCCAAGTTGATGGAGATCGGCGAAGGGACAAGCGAGATCCAACAGCTCGTCATCGGCCGAGAAATCGGCCTGTAACGTCCGGATCGATGTTTCTCACCGTCGCTGGCGTCGTCCTGATCACGGTCGGTCTCGCTGGGGTTCGGTACGCACCGGCGATCGTCGCCGCCCAGCACCGACAGGGGATGGCACCGCTTGAAAACGAGGAGACGATCGATACGAGTGATCGGGTCTGGGTGACGAAGGGAGCCGGCGTGGTCCTCGCGATCGCCGGCGTCGGCACACTCCTCGTCAGCGTATTCTGAGCGATCGGCAGCAGCTACACGTTCTCGCCGATCCAGTCGGCGAACGGACCGGTGAGGAAGTCGACGTATTCGAGAACCCCAAGCGAGAGGGTGATAACGAGGACAACGAGGACCGGGACGCGAATCGCCCAGAGCCACGCCTCGCCCAGCGAGCCGAGGTCGCCGATCCCCTTTTCGAGTTCCTGGACGGCGAACGCCGGGGCGATCCAGCCAACGAGGAGGACGAGCATAAGCGCGCCAAACACCAGCAGGATGCCGTCAGCGAAGCCATCGAGCAGATCGAGGAAGATCAGGTCGTAGGTGACCGGCACGCCGAGTACGTAGATGACGCTGCCCATTCCCAGTGCCGCCTTCCATCGATCGATGCCCTTCTCGTCGATAACGTACGCCGTCACGACTTCGAGCAACGAGATCGCACTCGAAAGGGCGGCGATCATGACTGTTCCGAAAAAGAGCAGTCCGATGAGGTGGCCGCCACTGATCGTCGCAAACGCCTCCGTCATCGAAATGAAAATCGCACCGGCGCCACCCTCGCCCGGTTCGGTGATTCCCGCGGCAAAGAAAACTGGGAAGACGACGAGGCCAGTCAGGAACGCGATTCCGGTGTCAAAGCCGATGATCGCCGTGCCGTCTCTGCCCAGGTTTCGGTCCTCACCGAGATAGGATGCGTAGGTGATCATGACGCCCATCCCGAGTGAAAGGGTGAAAAACGCCTGTCCTGCGGCCGCCGGCAGGAGCGTCGTCCAGTTCTCGGCAACGACGCTGAACTCCGGCGAGAGGTAGTAGGCGTAGCCTGCGCCGGCATCTGGGAGTGTAAACGCCCAGACGGCCATCCCGACGAGCAAGAGGACGATCGCCGGCACCATCACTTTCACCGCAAGTTCGATCCCGCGGCGGATGCCGAGCGCGACGACGCCGATCGTCACCGCCATGAACAGCGTGTGGAAGACGAACGCGTCGAGGCCGGTCGACAGGTCGGCGAACATGATGGCCGCCTCCGGCTCTCCGGCTTCGGCTGCAGCGCCCTCGTACCCTGCGAGGAGACTCCCGTAACTCCCGCGAAAGCCCTCCAGGAAGTAGCGGGTGAACCAGCCGGCGACAACGCTGTAGAACGAGAGGATCACGAACCCGGTGAGGATGAAGATTCCGCCGACGTACTTCCAGCCGGTGCCGCCCAGTTCCATCAGTGCGCCCACGGGGTTCAACTCCGTTTTCCGACCGATGACGAACTCGGCCAGGATCGCTGGAAACCCGATCAGTGCGACGAATAGCAGATAGACAAGCAGGAACGCTGCTCCGCCGCCTTCTCCTGTGACGAAGGGGAATCGCCAGATGTTTCCGAGCCCGACTGCGCTTCCGACTGCAGCCAAAATGAAGCCTGTTCGTGTTGCCCATGTCTCACGCTGTTTCATAGCACGAATCTAAAAGTCCAGTCGCAAGTACTTTCCGAGACGACGAATATATTCTACTGCAACTGACAACTTTTTCGCGGTCCCTGACCGCTCTCACCAGTCGTCGTGACAATGAATAAGGACGACAATACTTATTCGTTTTCTTTATGAATACTCTTGAAAAACAGTCGAAACAGTACTGAATAACGGTCTTTCCTGAACTATATCTACACGGACAGTATCATCTGAGATGATGGATGGTAGTAACGTACGGGAGAAGATTGCAGACCTGACAGTCCAGGAACTGTTTGGGGGAGTTCTCTTGCTGGGGATCGTACTTCTCATCCTCGATCTCGTCCGACTGGTCGCCGTCGGTGAACTGCCGATCGGCCGGCTGTGGGCATACATCTGGAACGGACTCGTGGACTCGCTGTATATCGGGCTCGCCGCAATCGGGCTGTCGATGACGTACAGTATTCTGCGATTTGCGAACTTCTCACACGGCGATCTGCTAACGACTGGTGCCTTCTCGGGATGGACGGTCGCCTATTTGATCGGTGGGATCGGTGTGGCGGACCTGAGCAGTCGGCTCTTGCTTCGTGCTGACGGGGGTGCACAGCCCGGCATGATGGAGATGGAAGTGCTTTCGGCACCGTTGGCGATCGTCGCCGGACTCGTCGTCGCTGCAGTCGTAACGATTCTCGTTGCGCTGGCGATCGATCGTCTGGTCTACAGACAGCTTCGAGATGCCGGGGGCATCCCGTTGTTGATCGCCAGCGTCGGCGTCGCGCTGGCGCTGCGATATCTGATCGCGCTGTTTTATACGACCGAAACACGGGGTGTCGTTGCGTCGGCACCCCAGTGGGAGACTCCTGGCGTTGTGCCGGTTGATACTGTTAACCTCCACGAGGCGACGTTGGTGATCGCAGCACTCTCGTTGATCGTCGGCGTCCACCTGCTGTTACAGTACACGAAACTCGGCAAATCGATGCGTGCGATGTCGGACAACAAGGATCTCGCACTCATTACCGGCATCCCGACCGAGCGAGTGATCTTCGCGACGTGGGTGATCGGCTCGGGGCTGGCTGGTGTCGCAGGCTATCTTATCATCCTCGATCGCGGGCAGATCACGATCAACCTGGGCTGGTTCCTCCTGTTGTTGATCTTCGCTGCGGTCATCCTCGGCGGCATCGGCTCGATCTATGGCGCGCTTGCGGGCTCGCTCGTGATTGGGCTGACGATCAACCTGTCGCTGGTCTGGATCCCCTCGGATCTAAACGAAACCGCGGCGTTCATGCTAATGATCCTGGTATTGATTTTCCGGCCTGATGGCCTGTTCACCGGGGTGAAAACGGCATGAGCGATCCCGGCACCAATCCCGAAGACGACCGGACTGGAGCGGTTCCGGATACCGACGAAACGACGATCCGTCCGCAGTGGCGGACGGATCTGGTACTCATTGCCAAGATCGTTGGCGCGACGTATCTCGGCTTTGCTGTGCTTGGTTTACTGACCGGGGTCGGCATCAACGAGACCGTCGGCTTCCTCCGGCGGGTAACCTTCTTCGCCGCCGTCTATGCGCTCGTTGCGCTCGCGCTCAACCTCCACTGGGGGTACACCGGCCTGTTCAACATCGGCGTTGCCGGCTTCATGGCCGTCGGCGTCTACACGATGGCGATCATGACTGCCTCGCCGGAGGGCTCTCCAGCCGGACTCGGGCTCCCCATCCCGATCGGAATCATCGGTGGAATGATCGCCGCTGCCCTCGTCGGCTTTATTGCTGCACTCCCGGCGTTGCGAGTCCGGGCTGACTACTTTGCGATCGTCACGCTCGGTCTCTCGGAGATTATCCGTCTCGCACTCCTCTCGGGAAGTCTCCGCTCGTTCGAAATCGGCGGGACCGAGTACGGCACTGGCGGTGGCCGCGGAATCCGGTACACCCCCGTTGACAGCGTGATCCCGTGGCTGCTCGATCGACCCGGAATCAGTGCGATCGGTGAGCTCCTGTTTACGATCGGCCGAGCAGTCGGCGTTCAGCCGTCGGTCATCCAGGGCGGACTCTACACCGGCGTGTTGATCGGGTTCGTCATCCTGTTCTATGCGTTCCTGACGCGGATCGCCTACTCACCGTTCGGACGCATCCTGAAGGCGATTCGAGAGGACGAACTCGCGACGCGTTCGCTCGGCAAAAACACCGATCGCGTCAAGATTACGGTCTTCATGGTCGGCTGTGCGCTGATGGGGCTTGCGGGGATCCTCTGGATGGGGAGTCGAAGTCTAGTTAGCCCGGATAGCTTCATGCCGATCGTGACGTTCTACATCTTCGTCGCACTCATCGTCGGCGGTGCCGGATCGAACACCGGGAGCGTCGTCGGCGGCTTCGCCTTCGCCGCGTTCCTCTGGGAGGGGCCGCGATTTATCCGAGCGATCGTCCGGGCCAATCTACGGGTCCGCTCCCCGCAGACGATTTACGATGCGTTCGTCGCACTCGGGAGCGGCGATCCACTCCCGCTGTTTGGCTACTTCATCGGCACGCTCGACGAGATCCGGTTTATTTTCGTTGGCGTCGTTCTGGTCCTGTTGATGATCTGGAAACCCGATGGCCTGCTCGGACATCGCAAAGAGATTGCGGCCGCGACGGATCTCTCTCGTCGGCCGACAGCGGCCGACGGTGGCACCCCACCTGGGCACTCAGGCAGTGGCACCCCACCCGGGCGGCCAGGCGATGACAACCACCCTGAACAGTCCAAGGGCGGTGAGACCGATGCGTGACATCGAGCCCGAATCCGGACGACAGGCCGACGCCGTGACCGGCGACGACACGACGGGTGAGACGACCGATCGCCGCTCCATCGACGCGCCGATCTTGCAGGTCGACAGCCTCGGAAAACGGTTCGGTGGGATCGTCGCCGTCGACGGCGCGAGTTTCGCGGTCGAACGCGGCACCATCACGGGACTGATCGGCCCGAACGGGGCCGGAAAATCGACGACGTTCAACTGTATCACTGGCGTCCACGAACCGGACGTCGGGGTCATCCGTTTCGAAGATACCGACATCACGGGCCGGGACCCACATCAGGTCGCCAACCAGGGCCTGGTTCGGACGTTCCAGATCGCTCGCGAACTTCCCGAGATGACCGTCCTCGAGAACATGATGCTTGCACCCAAAGGGCAACTCGGGGAGTCACTGTGGCGGTCTGTTATGCCGATCGTCCGCGGAGGCGTCGTCGAACAGGAAGAACAGCTCCGAGATCGGGCCTGGGAGATGCTGGAGTTCTTCGAAATCGACCATCTCGCGGACGAGTACGCGGGGAACCTCTCTGGTGGGCAGCGAAAGCTCCTCGAACTGTCCCGGGCATTGCTGACCGATCCCGAGATGCTCTTGTTGGACGAACCGATGGCAGGGGTCAACCCCTCGCTCGAAACGAAACTGCTGGACCACATCCACGAACTTCGGGCGCAAGGCTACACGTTCCTGCTCGTCGAGCACGATATGGACGTTATTATGGACAACTGTGAACACGTAATCGTCATGCACCAGGGGCAGGTGCTTGCTGAAGGACCACCGGCGGCGATCACGTCAAATGAGGCAGTTATCGAGGCCTACCTCGGTGGTGAGCTCTCGTGACGCTGCTCGATGTCTCGGAACTTGACGCTGGGTACGGTGATTTGCAGATCCTCGATAATGTCGATCTCACGGTCGAGAGCGGCGAGTACGTGACGGTCGTCGGCCCCAATGGGGCCGGGAAATCGACGGTTATGAAGTCGATCTTCGGGCTGACCTCCTATTTTGGCGGGACGATCACGTTCGACGGCGAGGAAATCCAGGAGTACCGGCCCGAAGATATCATCAGAACGGGGATCGGCTACGTCCCCCAGAGTGACAACGTCTTTTCTTCGCTGTCGGTCATCGAAAATCTTGAGATGGGGGCCTACATTCTCGACGAGGTCCCCGAAGATCGGCTCCAGCAGATCTTCGATCGGTTCCCGATCCTCGAGGAGCGACGCGACCAGACGGCAGGGAATATGAGCGGCGGCCAACAGCAGATGCTGGCGATGGGGCGTGCACTGATGCTCGACCCGGAGCTCCTGTTGCTCGACGAGCCAAGTGCCGGGCTGGCACCCGACCTGGTCGACGACATGTTCGATCGGATCGACGAAATCAACGACGACGGCACTGCGGTCTTGCTCGTCGAACAGAACGCGATCGAAGCGTTGCAGCGATGCGATCGGGGCTATGTGCTCGTTCAGGGCCAGAACCGGTACGAAGACAGCGGTGACGCGCTACTCGCCGACGAGCAGGTCCGACAGGACTTCCTCGGGGGCTGATATGGCTAGTGATGGCGATCGGACGCTGAGGAGCTACTATGGCTGATAGTTACGATGAAATTCTCGGCAGCTGACAGCAAACCCCGACTCTTAGCGGCCGACACCGACGATGAGAACGGCCGGGTCGTCGTCAGAACTCGTACTGTTCGATGACGTCGTAGCCGTCCATATCGAACTCGAAGATGTCGTACGTGACCGCTTCGAGGTCGCCGTCCTCGTCGAAAACGACCTCGCCTGACGCTCCCTGGTACTCGATTTCCGTCCCGTTGGCAGCCATTTCGAGCCCCTCCGCAAGGTTCTCCGGGTCGACCACCTCGCCGTTGGGGTTTGCGATCTCGCGAATCTGGTCGCTGACTGCGGATCCGGAGAGGTCGTCGGCGCTCAGCTGTGCGAGGATGTGAATAGCCGTTGCGTCGTAGGCCTGTGCGTTGAACACACCGGGGTCGGTTCCGTACTCATCTTCGTACAACTCGGTGAACGCGTCGTTGCCCGGCCCGACGGCGGAGGGCGCCGTCCCGAGGACGTTTTCCATCGGGTTGTCGACGTCGCCCGGCAGATCGTTGCTCTGGAGGCCGTCCGGCACCATGATGGTCGTCCCATCATCGAAATCAGCGTAGAAGTCTCTGAAGATCTGTTCGCCGCTGTCCGGATAGCCGACGATCATCAACAGCTCCGGCTCGTCCCCGAGTGCCGACTCGAGTTCGGAGTCGTAAGACGGCTGTTCGGGCTCGAACGCGACTTCTTCGAGGATCTCGCCATCGAACTCGTCTTCGAAGCTCTCGACGAACGAGTCGTTCAGTCCCTGTCCGTAGTCGTTGTTCAGGAAGAACGTCGCTGCGGTCTCGACCCCCTCGTCAGCAGCGATATCTGCCATGACATCACCCTGCCAGGCGTCGCTCGGACAGGTCCGAAGCAGGTAGTCGCCGTCCATATCGGTGATCTCGGGCGACGTACTCGCCGGCGAGATCCCGACGACCTCGTTTGGCATGTATACGTCTTCGGCGACCGCGATCGTAACCGACGACGACGCGGCACCCGTGATCGATGGATAGCCAGCGTCGACCAGTGCCTGTGCTCCGCTGATCCCGACTTCGGGTTCGGTTTCAGTATCCTCCTGTCGGATGTCGATCGTAAACTCGACGCCTTCGTCTTCGAGTTGGGTCTCCGGAAGAATCGCAGCATCCCTGATCGGCGCTCCGAGGTCACCCAGATCACCGGTCACTGGCAACAACGTCCCCACCATTGCATCGGCGTCTACGTCCTCACCGAGACAGCCGGCGACCGACAGCGCCCCAGTTGCACCGATTCCAGCAAGCACCCTTCGTCTGCTGAGGTCCCGTACCATACGTGGACGATAAGATATTTACATATATAAAGTTTTGATGTGTATTATGCAGGTATTTTCAACCTAATTGTGATAATAATGCATAATTATATATTTCTAATGGGGTTATTGATGGACTAGAGAACAGTCAGCCAGTCGCATCCAGCCACGCAACTGACGTTCGACAGAACCGAATCGGTCGGAGACGTATACATCATATTTAATTCGGATTGCAGAACGTTTTTCATTTACGTCATCGTTCTTCCGCTTGATGAGCACCACCTGGAGGGGACAGCCATGACGATGGAAGAACGGATCGGCGAGCTCGAAGAGCTACGGGAGGAGGCTCGCCTCGGCGGCGGTGAGGACCGAATCCAGAAACAACACGACAAGGGGAAGATGACCGCCCGCGAGCGGATCGACTACTTCCTCGACGACGACACGTTCACCGAGTTCGACCAGCTTCGGACCCACCAGACGAGCCAGTTCGGAATGGAAGAAAAGAAAATCCCGGGCGACGGCGTCGTCACGGGCTATGGCGAAGTCAACGGTCGAACCGTCTTCGTCTTCGCCCACGACTTTACGGTCTTTGGCGGCTCGCTCGGTGAGGTCTTCGCCGAAAAGATCTGTAAGGTCATGGATATGGCGATGGAAATGGGCGCGCCAATCGTCGGCCTCAACGACTCCGCGGGTGCGCGCATCCAGGAGGGTGTCAAAAGTCTCGCCGGCTTCACCGAGATCTTCCGCCGAAATCAGGAAGCAAGCGGCGTCGTCCCTCAGATTTCAGGGATCATGGGCCCCTGTGCCGGCGGCGCGGTCTACTCGCCGTCGATCACCGACTTCATTTTCATGGTCAAAGACACGAGCCACATGTATATCACCGGTCCCGGCGTCACCAAGACCGTCACCGGGGAGGAGGTCACCCACGAAGAACTCGGCGGTGCGATGACCCACGCCGGCAAGACCGGTGTCGCCCAGTTCGCCTGTGAGACCGAAGAGCAGGCACTCGACGATATCAAACGCCTCCTCTCGTATCTCCCCCAGAACAACGTCGAGGACCCACCCCGCGTCGAGCCCTGGGACGACCCCGATCGCCGCGACGACAAGTTGGAGGACATCGTTCCCGCCAGTCCACAGAAGCCCTACGACATGATCGACGTGATCGACTCCGTCGTCGACGAGGGGTCGTTCTTCGAGGTCGCCGAGAACTTCTCGAAGAACATCGTCGTCGGCTTTGCCCGCCTCGACGGGCGATCGGTCGGGATCGTCGCGAACCAGCCACGCGTCAACGCGGGTACGCTCACCGTCGACGCCTCGATGAAGGGGTCGCGGTTCGTCCGCTTCTGTGACTCGTTTAATATTCCGATCGTCTCGCTGGTCGACGTGCCAGGGTACATGCCCGGGACCGACCAGGAGCACCGCGGGATCATCCGCCACGGGGCGAAACTGCTCTACGCCTACGCTGAGGCGACGGTGCCGCTGTTGACAGTCATCACGCGCAAGGCCTACGGTGGGGCCTACTGTGTGATGGCCTCGAAGAATCTCGGTGCGGACGTCAACTACGCGTGGCCGACCGCCGAGATCGCCGTCATGGGGCCACAGGGTGCGGTCAACATCCTCTATCGAAACGAACTCGCCGAAGCGGACAACCCCGACGAACTCCGTGATGAACTCATCGAGGAGTACCGCGAAGAGTTCGCAAACCCCTACACGGCGACGGACAAGGGCTTTCTCGACGACGTCATCCTGCCGACGGAGACGCGCCCGCGGCTGATCGACGATCTGGAGATGCTCGAGACGAAACGCGAGGACAACCCGGACAAGAAACACGGCAACATCCCACTGTAACCATGGCATCACAGGAACGGGCGGACGTGACCGACACCGCTGAGTCGGCGCCGGACGGCACGGACACCCACCCAGGGCCCTTGCCACCAGCGATCGATCTCGAGATTCCAGAAACCGCGACCGAAGCGGAAGCTGCGGCGATCGCCGCCGCCGTCGGCGCACATCTCCACGATCACGCGCTCGCAGCCGCAACAGCTGCGGCGGCGGGCGAGGAGACGTGGGACGACAAGCGCTGGTCGTTTGCTGGCCGAGTCACGGCCCAGCAACGTCAGACGGTCCGCGTTCCCCGAGATGCGCCGACGAACCCCTGGAGTGCTGCGGGGCGGACCGATCGGTTCTAAAGAGAACAGCGAGAGTTCCACGGGTCCCCCGACCCGTGGTCGGCGTCTTTACCACTCCCGACATCGTCCAGCACCGGTTGTGGGTCGATCGGCAACGAATATCCTTGCGAAAAAGTAAGGTACCGTCCCCGTGACGGTTTCAACAGGAATGTTCCGGAAGGTTCTCGTGGCAAACCGTGGGGAGATCGCTGTTCGAGTGATGCGAGCGTGTGAAGAGCTGAACGTCGGCACAGTGGCGGTTTACTCCGAGGCAGACAAAGACTCGGGGCACGTCCGCTATGCCGACGAGGCCTACAACGTTGGTCCGGCGCGCGCGGCGGACTCGTATCTCGATCACGAGGCAGTCATCGAGGCGGCACGGAAAGCCGACGCCGACGCGATCCACCCAGGCTACGGCTTTCTCGCCGAGAACGCCGAGTTCGCGGGCAAAGTCGAGGACGCCGAGGGGATTACCTGGGTCGGCCCATCAGCCGAAGCAATGGAATCACTCGGCGAGAAGACCAAGGCCCGAAATATCATGAGCGAGGCCGGCGTGCCGATCGTTCCGGGGACGACCGAGCCGGTTACCGAGCCCGAAGAGGTCGAGGCCTTCGGCGAAGAACACGGCTACCCGATCGCCATCAAGGCCGAAGGTGGCGGTGGCGGCCGCGGGATGAAAGTCGTCTGGGACGAAAGCGAGGTCGAAGACCAACTCGACAGTGCAAAACGCGAGGGCGAGGCGTACTTCGACAACGACTCGGTGTACCTAGAGCGGTACTTAGAGAAGCCCCGCCACATCGAAGTCCAGATCGTCGCCGACGAGCACGAGAACGTCCGCCATCTCGGCGAGCGTGACTGTTCGCTCCAGCGGCGCCACCAGAAGGTCATCGAGGAGGGTCCCTCGGCGGCACTGACCGACGAACTCCGCGAGAAAATCGGCGAGGCCGCCCGCCGCGGCGTCGCCGCAGCCGACTACACCAACGCCGGCACCGTCGAGTTCCTCGTCGAAGAAGAGCCGGGCCGTGACGGACCGCTCGGTCCCGATGCGAACTTCTACTTCCTCGAGGTCAACACCCGTATTCAGGTCGAACACACGGTCACCGAGGAAATCACGGGGATCGACATCGTCAAACGCCAGCTGCAGATCGCCGCGGGCGAGGAACTCGACTTCGCACAGGAGGACGTCACCGTCGACGGCCACGCGATCGAGTTCCGGATCAACGCCGAGAACGCTGCCAACGATTTCGCACCCGCGACCGGCGGGACGCTCGAAACGTACGACCCCCCTGGCGGGATCGGCGTCCGAATGGACGACGCGCTCCGGCAGGGAGACGAACTCGTCACCGACTACGATTCGATGATCGCGAAGCTGGTCGTCTGGGGCGAAGACCGCAACGAATGTATCGAGCGATCGCTTCGGGCACTCCGAGAGTACGATATCGAGGGGATTCCAACGATCATCCCCTTCCACCGGCTGATGTTGACGGACAAGCGGTTCGTCGAAAGCACGCACACGACGAAGTACCTGGACGAAGAACTCGACGAGAGCCGCATCGAAGAAGCCCAGGCCCAGTGGGGCGGTGAGACCGGTGACGGCACGAGCGAAGACGACGAATCCGTCGAACGAGAGTTCACCGTCGAAGTCAACGGCAAGCGCTTTGAGGTCGAGCTGGAAGAACACGGTGCGCCGGCGATCCCGGCCGGCGGCGACGGCGGCAGTGGCCAGGCTGCCAGCCCGCCACAGCCCGCCGGCAGCTCCGGGGGCGGCTCCGGGACGGCAGCGGTCGAAGGCGAGGGCGAGACCGTCGACGCCGAGATGCAAGGAACGATCCTCGAAATCACCGTCGACGTGGGCGACGAGGTCGAGTCTGGCGACGTTCTGGTCGTGCTCGAAGCGATGAAGATGGAAAACGATATCGTCGCCTCGCGTGGCGGCACGGTGTCTGAAATCGCGATCGAAGAAGGCGAGAGCGTCGACATGGGCGATACGTTGGTCGTCCTGGAGTAGCGGCCCTGGTCTCCCGGTGGCGAGAGCCGAAACCGATTTTTCAGGTGACTCGTCGGGACCGGGTCGGTGATGGACCGGCCGTCGGTGGCCGGTGACGGCCGATCGCCTCCAGCGGTCAACGGATGCCTGTCACTCCGCAACTGGAGTGTCGCGATCGCTTCCTCGTTCCCATGGAAGCGTCCCGTCGTAGCCCTCTGGAACGAACGGACAGAGCGGATCGCTCGCGAGGGGATCGCCAGTGTGGGCAAACGCCCGCGATCGGCTCCCGCCACAGATCGATCGGTACGGACACGCGCCACACTTGCCGCTGAACCGGTCGCGATCGCGAAGCGACTCGAATAGTGGTGTGTTCCGATAGATGTCGGCAATCGGCCGATCGCGGACGTTGCCGGCCGACTCCGGCAGGAAGCCCGATGGGAAGACCTCGCTCGTGTGACTGACGAAGACGAAGCCATCGGCTCGACAGTGTATTGCACGCGAGCGCACAGGCCTGCGTGAGCTCCATAGATGAGCACGAACGGCCGATCGGACGAGTCGAACTGACGAGGGCCATACTGTCCGGATCGTGCGTCTTACCCCAAGACGATCGCCGTTCTTCCCGGTATCGGGGAACGCAGGGCGACGTGTTCGGCCCTGGGGCCGAGAACTTCCCACCTGCTGGGAGTTGGCAGAATGCCCTTCGACCCGGTTTCGAACACACACGTATGGTCGAGAAGGAACATCGAACGCCGATCGAGAGCGGGAATCGAGGGAATCCGACCCCGCAGTGGGAGCTGTTCGTCCGACAGGAGGCGGGTGAGCCGATGTATCACGTCGGGAGCGTCGCCGCCGCGAGCGGGGCGGAGGCCCACGAACACGCGTCGCGGCTGTTCGGTCGGGATGCCGTCGATATCTGGTGCTGTCCGGCCGCCGAGGTCGATCGCTACTCCGTGAGGGGACTTGCGTCCGACGCCGACGATCGTGGGAGCGACGAGCCCCACATCGACGAGGAAACGGCGGACACGCCACGGGTGAGAGAGTCATGATCTCGATCAGCAAACTCCTCTGTGACCTCGACGCCGAGGGTGATGGGCTGCGATATGACGCAGCCGAGGGCTCCTCGAAACCCCAGATCACCGAGGAGAAACAACGACGGCCGGTCGTCGTCTGGAACACGACCCGTCGATGTAACCTCTACTGTTCACACTGTTATGCCGGGGCCGATCTCGAAGCCGGCGCTGGTGAGTTTTCGACGGCCGAGGCCAAAGCCTTTCTCGAACAACTGGCCGACTACGGCGCTCCAGTCATCCTCTTTTCGGGTGGCGAACCCCTTGTCAGGGACGATCTGGTCGAACTCGTCGACTACGCAGCCGACCTCGGCCTGCGGCCCGTCCTCTCCTCGAACGGGACCCTGATCACTCCGGAAAAAGCCGCTGCGTTACGGGATGTCGGTCTCAAGTACGCCGGCATCTCCGTCGATGGCCTTCCGGAGCGAAACGACGAGTTCCGCGGCGAGGAGGGCGCGTTCGATGCAGCCGTCCGTGGCATCGAGAACTGCCTCGACGCCGGACTCAAGACCGGCCTGCGGTACACGATCACCGAGGCCAACGCCGCAGATCTCGAAGCCGTCGTCGAGCTCCTCGCCGACGTCGGCCTCGATCGATTCTGTTTCTACCATCTCGATTACGGCGGCCGGGGTGCCGACATCGCCGACCTGGATCTCTCGGCGACCGAAAAGCGGGCGGCGGTCGAGCGACTGTGTGAACTGACCCTCGAGTACCACGATCGCGGCGAGGAGATCGAGACGCTGCTCGTCGGCAACTACGCCGATGCCGCCTTCCTCGTCGAGTACGCCCGCGAAACGTTCGGCGAGGCGAAAGCGCAGGTCGTCTACGACCACCTCGAACGGAACGGCGGGGATCCGACCGGCGAACGGGTCGCCGACGTCGACTACGAGGGGAACGTCCACCTCACCCAGTTCTGGCAGGGGTATAGCCTTGGTAACGTCCGCGATCGGCCGTTCGGCGAGATCTGGGAGGACGAGTCGAATCCGCTCCTTGGTGCACTTCGCAACCGCGAGGAGCACCTGACGGGCCGGTGTGGGGACTGTCAGTACCAGTCGATCTGTCGCGGTGGCTCCCGGCTTCGGGCGCTCGCAGATACCGGTGACCTGTTCGCACCGGATCCACAGTGTTACTTGACGGACGACGAGAGACGGGGCGATGGGGCGGGCTCGATCGTCGGCGGGACGGCCGATTGATCGATCGGCCAGCGTACAGCGCTCTTCAACAGCGATCGGCCGACACGACGACACCGCCCGCGATGCGATCACTCGCTCGGCGCGCCGAGCGGGACGAGCGTCGAGACGCGGGCGTTCTCCTTGAGTTCGAGTCCGCCGTCCGGAACCGAAAGCGGCATCAAGGGGAGATGGGAGGCGACCTGGACGGAGGGATGCGAACCGCCGCGAGCGAGGAGTTCGTTTCGCGGCTGGAGAAACAGCGGCCGATCGGGGTCGGTCAGGAACTCGTTGTGCTGGATGACGTAGTGACCACCGCCGAGTGACCACCAGCCGTACTCGTCGTCGGAGTCTCGAAGCTCGGTCGGCACCGGCTCGAGGTCGGCGTCTTCGAGTTCGTCACCGCCGAAGTCGATCCGACCCGGCTCGGCGACCTCGTAGATCGCGCTCACGGTTAGATCGATCCCGTGTTCGGTGAGCTGGGCCGGTTCGTACACGAGGTTGTCGACGATCTCGGCAATGGGGTTTTCCGCGGACATATCGGGTGAGTTGACGATTCGGAACGGCAAAAAAGGTGGCGTCGTCGATCGATCGGCGGCCGGATCGACTGCCAGAACGCACCGCGATCGGGGGTGGCTGCAGGCGAATCGAATCGACTCGGTCGGCCCGGGTGTTGATGTAGCCGCCACCCGATCGCTCTGTATGGTCGAGGTGCTTGCAGACCCGATTCGACGGTTCGTTCGGACGGTCGGTCCGGAGCCCGACGAGACGCTCCGCGAGATGGACGACTACGCCCGCCAGGAAGGGTTTCCACACGTTGGCCCCGAGGTTGGCTCGTTTCTCCGGTTTGTCGCCCGGATGGCCGACGCAGAACGGATCTTCGAGTTTGGCTCCGGCTACGGCTACTCGGCGTACTGGGTTGCAGATGCCCTCCCCACCGATGGGGAACTCGTCCTGACGGAGGTCGACGGCGACGAACTCGCCCTCGCTCGCGAGTACATGACCCGTGGCGGCTACGACGATCGGACCAGCTACGAACTCGGGGACGCGATGGAGACCATCGAGCGCTACGATGGCCCCTTCGACGTCGTTCTGATCGACCACCAGAAACACCGCTACGTGGATGCGTTCGAGGCAGTGCGATCGAAACTACCGGTCGGCGGGGTCGTCGTCGCGGACAACGCAATTACGGCCGGCCCGATCGAGTTCGAGAAACTGCTCGCGATCGCCGAGGGAGACACTACTGTCGACTGCAACGAGCACACGCAGGGCATCGCCGACTATCTCGAGCGTGTGACCAGCGATCCCACCTTCGAGACGATCGTCCTCCCACTCGGCGAGGGGATCGCAGTGAGCTATCGGGTCTCGTAGTGGCGGATTCGATCGCGGCCGCATGTGAACGTCAGACTCAGTAGTCGGAGGTCGTCTCGCCGTCGAGAACCTGCTCTTCGGGCGTTTCACAGCCGGCCTGGGAGCCGTACTCCCGGAAGCCGAGAAACGTCGTCGTCCCACAGGCCGAGAGCAGCGTCGCCCACGTGACCGCATCGAGCGTGAGGACGACCGCTCCGACGGGACCGGGCGCGACGTCGCCGATTGCCGCCGGCCCGATCACGTGGACGCCGGCAACGGCGAGAAACGAAAGCCAGGCGCTCAGTGCGGCGAGTGCGAGCGTTCGCTTCGAGACTACGCTCGCGTACCTGGCAAGGGTGTAGACGCCGAGGATCGCGATCGCGGTCCCACCGAGGGTCGGGACGATCGCGTCGGTGGTACCGGTCGCGACGCCGGAAACGGCGAAACAGGCGACCGAGACGGCGAGCAGCGATCGATCGGAACGGGTGTGTGTCGAGAGCACGTCGGGCACCGCTTTGCTGGCACGAATCGGTGTTCAGATTTATACTTGTTGTTCGCGCTCGATGTACTCGGTGAGTTTGGGCCACATCCGATCTGGAAGGGACGTACCGACTGCTGTCGCCCGGTCCCCAAAGCATGGGTGGTCGGCTATAGTGCATGGCAGCCAGGCGGTGTCGACCGCTACGGTCAGATATGATAAACCTTAATAGTTGCTGGCGGATGAGTTATTATATGGCAGTCGTAAGCGTCTCGATGCCGGATGAACTGCTCGAGCGACTCGATCAGTTCGCTGAAGAGCATGGGTACACCGGTCGAAGCGAAGTCGTCAGGGAGGCCTCGCGAAACCTGCTCGGCGAGTTCGAGGATACGCGACTCGAGGACCGAGAGCTGATGGGAATCGTCACCGTCCTCTTCGATTACGAGACGACGAGCGTCGAAGAACGGATGATGCACCTGCGTCACGAACACGAAACACTCGTCGCATCGAACTTCCACAGTCATATCGGCGACCACTACTGCATGGAACTGTTCGTTCTCGAAGGCGAACTCGAAGACATCTCGACGTTCGTCGGCAAGATTCGGGCGACAAACGACGTCCTCACCGTCGACTACTCCGTGACGCCGGTCGACAGCTTCGATCCGATCTCACAGAGTTGATCGCGTCAGGGCCCGCTCTCTACAGAAAAAGCAGGCCGAGTCCCTCGGGGCTTGACCCCGAGGCGGTTCACCCCGAGTTGTACGTGACCGATCGATCACTCCCGGGGCCGACGGCGCCCGATACGTTTTCACGATCAGTGAGTTTTACTGTGCTCCGCCCGAAGAACAGGGTATGTCCTACCGGAAGGTCAACTACGAGGCGGTCGATCAGGTTTCGAGTGCGATGCACTTTCTCAGCGAGCCACTCGAAACCGAACGCGTGGGTGTGACGGTGGCCCGCTGTGACCCTGGCTGGAAGAGCAAGCCCCACGACCACACTGACAACGACCACGAGGAAGTGTACGTGCTGATCGAGGGCGACGCGACAGTCGTCGTCGACGACGAACCCGTCGACATGGAGACCGGTGACGCGCTGTGGCTCCCACCGGAGTCCACCCGCCAGATCCGAAACGGTGAGCAAGAGAGCGCATTCGTCCTCGTCAGCGCCCCCAGTATCGGCGACGAGAACGGCGACGACGACGAGTGGCTGCTCTCGGGCTTTGCCGGGTGAGCTGCCGTCCAAATTTAGTATCTCGACGGCGTGGTCGGTGATGAGTCGATGTATTCGATCCATCACGCGGCCGTTTCGCTGTTTGTCACGATCGGCCTCGTTTCGGTCCTTCCACCCATCGTCGTGGGCGACGCGGCGCTTCCGGTTGCGCTGGTCGTCGGCTACGGCACCGCGATCGGCGTCCTCGTCGATCTCGACCACTTCCTGATCGCACGGCACAAGACAGGACACTGGGGCGCTGTGCGACGCTGTCTCTCTGCCCCGTCCGTTCCATTCGTCGACCAGGATCGGATCTTCGAGCAGGGCGACGTCGGTATTCTCTCGCGGCTGTTAAGTCACCTGGTGATCGCGGGCGGTAGCGTGGCGGTGCTGGTGGCGGTCAGCGTTCCGCTTGCGACCCTCACTGCCGTCGTCCTCTACGCCCACGTCTGCTGTGACGTCTGGTGGGATATCCGGCGGCTTGGGGGGTTCTCCGACTGCACCACCGACGAACTCATCGGCGAGATGCGGTGACCGATCGGGGCCCTGATCGTCGATCAACACGGAGCGAAAACCACAGCAACTCAGTTTGCAACCGTTCCCATGGCTATTTGCAACCGGATACCTATGCCCATGGTATGGATCTGCTCGACGACACCATCGTCCCGGAGCACGCACATGATATCAAGGCTGATGCTCGGGAGTTCGCCCAGGAACACATCGAACCGAACGCCCAGGAATACTTCCAGGCGGGCGAGTATCCCCACGAGGTTCTCGAAGCTGGCCAGGAGGCAAACCTGGTCGCACAGGACATTCCCGAGGAGTGGGGCGGGCGGGGGCTCGATCTCCCGCAGTTGCTCGCCCTGACCGAGGAGTTCTACCGGGCGGATGCCGGCATCGCGCTCACCTTGCAACTCGCCAGCTTCGGCTGTGAAATTACCTACGAGTACGGCTCCGACGAGCAGTGTGCGGAGTACGTCCAGCCGGTCGCCGAGGGCGAACAGCTCTCCGGGCTGGCCGTCTCCGAACCGGAGACGGGAAGCGACCTCGCAGGGATGCAGGCCACCGCCGAAAAAGACGGCGACGAGTACGTGTTAAACGGCGAAAAGTACTGGATCGGCAACGGCGTCGAAGCGGACTGGGTGACGGTCTACGCCCGGACGGGCGACGACGAGGACAACCGGTATGGGAACCACTCGATGTTCATCGTCCCGACCGATACCGACGGCTACGAGGCCGAACACATCCCCGAAAAGATGGCGATGCGAGCCTCGAAACAGGCACACATCACGTTCGACGACTGTCGCATCCCCGAGGAGAACCTGATCGGTCACGAGGGGGCCGGCTTCATGATGGTCGCGGACTTTTTCAACCACGGCCGAGTGATGGTCGCGGGACACGGGCTCGGGCTCGCCGCCGCCGCGATCGAAGAGGCCTGGGCGTTCAGCCACGACCGCGAAGAGTTCGGCCGAACGATCAACGAGTTCCAGGCAGTCCAACACGGGCTTGCAGACATGCTCATCGAGTTCGAGAGCGCTCGCGCGCTCACCTGGCGGGCCTGTGAGAAAGTCAACGAGAACAACAACGCCGGCTACTGGGCGGCGCTGGCCAAGACCAAAGGGACTGAAGCGGCAGTCGATATCTCCGAACAGGGGATGCAGTTCCACGGCGGCCGATCGATCTTAGACGAGCGACGGATCGCCCGCGTCTTCCGGGACGCACGGATCCCAGTCATCTACGAGGGGGCAAACGAGGTCCAGCGAAACCTGATCTACGGACAGGCACCCTGAAAAGACCGATCGGTGTCTGCCACCGGGTGTGCTGCCCCGAACGGGTCGATGGTCGCGCCATCCTGGGCCTGGGCCGAACACGCCCACTGTGTTGGCCGGTCGGTCGTCGAAAGAACAATTTGGTTGCCAGTCATTCGTGTCCGTAGACACGACGCTCCAGTTGGAGGTGACTGCCCATTCCAAACCCAACCCACATGAATCGACCGCGGGTCCTCTGTGTAAGTAGCGACCGCTCTACGCGGGCCTCCGTGACGCTGTCGCTGACCGACACGCCGGTCAACGTCGTCATCGCCCAGGACGCGTCCGCAGCTGTCGATCGACTACAGACCGAGTCGGTCGACGCGGTCGTCGTCGACGCACAGACGATCGCGAACGTCTCCGAACTCGTCGACGCGGTCGAGTCGACGGCCCCGGAGACACCGACGTTCGTCCACTGGGGTGAGGAGACGGACGACTCCATCGACGTCCTGACTGAGGTCGTCGCACGGGCCGACGAGACGGATTCGATGGATCGACTGGCGGCCGTCGTCACCGATCGAATCGGGGCCGACGAGCCGGCGACGACCGACGTCGTCGACCCGGCACCCTCCGACCTCGACGCCCTCGTCGGAGCCGTCAGACGGCGGCTGGTCGACGTTACCTCCCCGATGGCCGTCGAGCGGGTCCTTCGCAAAACGTTCACCGACAGCGATCGGTTCACCTTCGCGTGGGTCGGCGAGTACGATCGCGGCGAGCGGGAGGTCGTGCCGTGGCTGACCGATCCCGAGGCGATGGAGTGGCCGATGCAACGCACGTTCGGCATCGGTGGTGGCGAGTATCCGCTCATCGAGCGGACGATGCATACCCAGACGCTACAGGTGCTCTCGAACGCCGATGGGAACTGGGACTGCGTGCCGTTCGGTGACCACGTCACCGACTCGGAGATCGACACCGTCGCCGTCGCCCCACTTGCCACCGACGACGATCTGTACGGCGTCACCGTCATCTACGCTGCCGGGCCGCTCTCGGAGCGCGAACGGGAAACGATCGACGCGATCGCCGAGGTCGCCTCACACGTTCTCGACTCGATCGCAGTCCGTGGCCAACTCGAACAGCAAGCACAGACGCTCCACCGCTACGAGCGACTCGTGGAAACGGCCGGTGACGGGATGTACGTCCTCGATGACAGTGGCCATCTGATGACGGTCAACGACGCACTCGTCGCGATGACCGGGTACAGCCGAGAGGGGCTGCTCGGCGAACACGCCTCGTTTCTGTTTGATCTGGAGGATATCGAGGCCGGCGAGGAGACGGTCCAACGGCTCCTCGAAAGTAAAGAGAACACGGCGGCCCTCGAGATGGCCATGGAAACGAAAGCCGGAGCGAGGATCCCCTGTGAGATACAACTCGCCGTCCTCGAGCGCGAGGGCGAGTTCCTCGGCTCCGTCGGCGTCGTCCGGGACGTGACGGAACGAAAGCGAAGTCAGCGACGGTTGCGTGAACAGAACGAACGTCTCGATGCGTTCGCCCGGATCGTCAGCCACGACCTCCGAAACCCGCTTGGCGTCTCGAAGGGGTATCTCGATCTCGCCATGGAGACCGGCTCCGAGGAGTACCTCGAAAACGTTGCCGACGGACTCGATCGAATGGAGTCGATCGTCGAAGACGTCCTCGCGATCGCCAGAGACGGCGAGTGGGCGGCGGAGATCGGCACCATCGATCTCGAGGCAGTCGCGACCGAGGCCTGGGAGCACGTCACGACGGATGGAGCCAGCCTGTCGATCGTCGACACGATGGCCCTCGATGCCGATCGATCGCGTTTCCTCCGGCTGCTCGAAAACTGTTTCCGAAACGCGGTCGAACACGGCGGGGACGAGGTCTCGATTCGCATCGGCTCGTTCGACGCGCTGGCGGCCGACGGTGACGATTCCGCGGCCAACCGGCAAGGGTTCGTCGTCGAAGACGACGGCTGCGGGCTCCCCGCCCACATCCAGGACACGCTTTTCGATCGGTCAGTGTCGGACTCCTCAGCGGGGCTCGGACTGGGGCTCTGGATCGTCAGAGAAGTAGCCACTGGACACGGCTGGTCGGTTACTGCGACCGAAAGCGAGGCGGGAGGGGCCCGGTTCGAGTTCGAAGTCGAGGA
>LFFM01000305.1_pt1 | contig 33232 bp, 31 predicted proteins | sample 643131 | NCBI WGS metagenome assembly LFFM01 (sample SAMN03777445, study PRJNA286221) | soda lake metagenome | biome: soda lake; feature: Kulunda steppe; material: water; isolation source: sample Tc-Br brine of Tanatar trona crystallizer | place: Russia: Kulunda steppe | collected 2011-07
GGTCGTTCGAAAATCTTCGATTTTCGTGATCACGAGAGACGAAGTCTCTCGGACGACAGTATCCGAAAGGGCAGCCGGTGAACGCACATGCTAGAAGCGTGTGTCCGTGCCGACTGCTGAAAGCGAGCACCACGATACCCCTCACTCTGGTGACACCTGCCAGCGTCCCTGTGGCCAAAACAACACTGGGACGCCGTACACGGTCGAGGATAGGGGTAACGGCGGTTTGGCACCGTCCTCAGAAATCGAAGATTTCTGATGTGCGAACGAGAACTCCGTTCTCGTTAACGCCAGCAGTCCACCACACCGACACTGTGGGACTACCCGTGCCCGAAAGGTGTGGTAGTCCGCCAGTTGGACTGTACACCTGAAACTCCCAACGCTCGGGAGTCCTCCGCGTTCACACGGAGGAGGATGTCAACCCTCCCGGTCGGCGAACTGGTGGACCCGGTTGACAGCGACCCGGAGCGCTTCCGGAAGCGAGCCGACAGTTACGGTCCGCTGTCGCGTCGCTCTCGCTCCGTCGCGTTCGTAGAACTGTATCTCGCCGCCCGGCTCCGCCGAGTCGGTGGGCTTCAACACCAGCTGTGGGTCGACACGCGTTCGCTCGAATCGGACGGTCTCGGCGAGCGGAGCGGACCCGAACTGGACGATGTTCGGCTTGACGGTCCACCCCTCGGGAAGCTCCGCTCTGACCGACTCGAAGTCGACCCTATCGGCGATCGTCTCGGTCCTGCGGACACCTTCGAGGGTGTCCGTCGTCGCCGTGGCGGTTCGACCCGTTCGCTCGCTCGATTCGTGATCGGGCCCCGACCGTGTCGTGTTTCTGTCATGTCGTGTCATCGTGTCCTCCGGGTCGTCACTGCAGCGCGCTCGGCGGTGTCAACAGGTCGCCGATCATGTACGCCGCCTGGTCGGCGATCAACGCAGTATTGTGGAGTGTGACGAGGGCGAAAAGCACCGAAAGCGTCAGGTAAACAGACGCCTGCGCGAACAGCGCGGTCTTCGGCAATCCGAGACGACGACGGACCTCGAGACCGAACAGTTCGGCGGCACAGGCGGCGAAAAGCACCGTCGTGAACCCCAGGAACGTCAGGCCTGTAAACAGCCCCAACTCGACGAAAACCCTGTCCGCGATCGGGTTGGCCTCGACGATCGTCGGAACGTACCGGACGCCGACGGCCGTCGTGACGATGTCGGCGAGTTTCGTTCCGGCGAGTGCGAGCAACCCGTAGAGGCGGATCGACCGGTTGTAGTGCCACCAGCGGTCGAGTTCGTCCACCCCGGTGAGAGAGTCGACGCCTTCCACCACCACCGTTTCCGGCCCCCGTCCAGTGCTCATAATATTTATTCCTTTGGCAGCATTCGGCTGCCGTTACCGACCGTGAGGGCGGATAGCATATATTAATTAGCCCATTAAAATCGTCCATCGAGGCTTAATAGGCCATTAAATAGCCGTTTTCGGACCGTTCCGGCGCCCGAACGGTCCTCCGACCCAACATTCAGGTAGGCCGACCGAGAAGACAGCGGTAAGCAGATGTTACGGAAGACGATGGGGCGGGTGGGGGTCGTCGTTCTCGTCGTGTTCTTCGCCGCCCTGGTGCTCGGACAACTGTTCGGTCAGCCGACGCTCGTCGCCTACGTCGAGTCGGGAAGCATGGAACCGACGATCGACGCCGGCGACGGGTTCGTCGCCATCCCCGCTTTCCTCGCCGGACCGCCACGTGAAGGGGACATCGTCACGTTTCACGCCGAGGAGATCGAGGGCGGCGGGCTCACAACCCACCGGATCGTCGGCGAGACCGAGGACGGGTATATCACCCGCGGTGACGCTAACCCCTTCACCGACCAGGACGGCGGCGAACCCCCGGTGCGGGAGGATCAGATCGCCGCGAAAGCCCTCCGGGTGGGTGGGACCGCCGTGACGATCCCGTTCCTCGGCGTCGCGATCGAGGGAATACAGGCCGTCTCCGTCGGAGTCGTCAGCGCCCTCCTCGGCGTTATCGGTCTCGACGCCGACCTCTCGCCCGACACCGTCGGGACGGGCATCTTCGGACTCGGGGTGCTTCTCTTTCTCGCCTCGCTACGTCCGAGCGCCGACGGCAGTCCGGACAGAAACCTCACCCGGTCGACGGAGGAACCCGACAGCGTCGACGCGCGAAAAGTCGCGGCAATTCTGCTCGTGATCGTCCTCGTGCCCGCCAACGCCGCGATGATCGTACCGGGCGGGCCGACCGAGATCGCGATCGACGGCGACGAGGTGGCCGAGACCGAGGAAATCGCCCCCGGCGATCCGGTCGAGGCCGAGTTCGACGCCCGGAACGGCGGGCTGATCACGCTGCTTTTGATATTCGACTCCGCGGACGGGTCGGTAACTGTCGACCCGAAAAGTCCGGGGGTGCCGGCCGGTGAGACAGCAACGGCGACCGTGACGGCCCCCGCCCCCGAGCCCGGCGTCGAGGAGACGATCACGATCGAGGAGCATCGGTATCCGGTCGTCTTCCCCGAAAGCGCCATCGTCGCGTTTCACGACATCCACCCCCTGTTGGCGCTCGGGGCGATAAACCTCTTCATCGGCGGCGGGTTCATCGGGCTCGTCGGCGGCCTGCTCGGGTTCGGGCGGGTCCGCTTCCGGGACACCTCCCGGGAGGTCCCGCTGCGAATCAGACTGAAACGGTGGCTCAGGTAGGATCGCGCTTCCGCCGGTTCGTTTCGTGAGCTATCGGCTCTCCGTGCGTGGGTCAGTCATCCCCCACGTCGATCCGCCCGACGTGCGCCGACCGGCTATCTTCTCGTATGACGCTCGGCCGGTGGTGTTGGAAGCGATCCACGACGGCCAGCATTCGGGTGACGCCTCGTCGTCCGGTGCCCACCCGGACCGCCGATAGAGGAGTTCCCCCTCAGTCCGTCCGGGGCGCACCGTCCCGGGCAGCCGGGTCTTCGCTGGCGTCGGCTGTCGGCACGTCGTCGGAATCGGGCCCGGATCCGTCGGGGTCGATGGGCTCCGCAGCCGAGACGCCATCCGGCGAGACGGCCGCCGGATCGGGATCGAAGACGTACCGGACACCGCCGTCGAGGACGACGAATCGCGGCGATTCGCCCGCGCGTTCGATGACGCGTCGGTCGCTGTCGATCGCGACGTTGACGAGGTCCTCGAGGGAATCGAGTTCGGCGACCGTCCGGTCGTCCTCGGCGGGGACCGACCCCATCGAGATCCACTTGTCGTAGTCCGAGCGCGTCCGCCGGTAAGCTAGGAGTGCACGCTCGTGTTCCTCGAGCGCGAACAGCTTCACACGCCGCGCCGCGACCGCGAGACCGGCCCCGAGGAGGCCGACGACGAGCAACACCGGGCCGCCGTACAGCGCGATCGGCGACGGCTCGACGGGGACCTCGGCTGTCCGGGTGGCCTCGTAAGTCTCGCCGCCGGCTGGCGACGATTCGACGCTGTAGGTACCGCCGCCCGGCGAGATCTCGAGTCGGTCCTCGCGGGTGTCAACGAAACGCTCGCCGGCCACCTCGGCCTCTAAGTCCGCGACGGCGACGACCGCGATCCCCGTCGTGCCGGGTGAGGCCCCCAGTTCCTCCTCGATCGAATCGATCCGCTCGACGAGGGCGGTCGTGTTCGTCTCGAAGGTGACCGCACGCTCCTCGCCGGGGGCGATGCTCTCGATCGTCTCCGTCCCGAGGGTCTCGGTCTCGCGCCAGTGGACGATCGTCCCGTCTTCGCCCGCGGGGCCGGGGGCCGCCTCACCGACATCCTCCGTCGCCTCGAGCACCAACTCCAGCTCGACCGTTCCCGACGCTGCTTCGGTGTCGCCTCGGTGTGTGAGGACGTACTCGCCATCGAGTACCGGTGCGAGCTGTGAGAAGTACAGCTGCCGGTTTTCGAGGCGCGACCCGGCGGGGAACACCGTCGTGTCCCGCTGGATGGTCGCGCCGTGCTCGAAGCCGCCCTCGACGTTCCAGGTGCCGGCGGTCTCGGTTTGGGTCTCGGTCCCCGGAGCCGTCGCCGCCGAGTAGGCGAGGTATCCGCCACCGGCAGCGACGACGAGGAAGGCCACCGCGATCAACGGAAGGTATTTCGAGACCGTCGCGCGGTCGCCGAGCGAGAGGGCGTCTCCGACGAGCCCCCGAACCCGGTCGACCGCGCCGTCGCCGACGCTCATCGTTCACCCGGCAGCGACGCTTTCGGCGTTCGTCTGGCAGGTGCGGTGCGACCCTTCGCTCTCGCTCCGAGACGGCCCCCCATCATCCATACCGCCGCGAGCGAGCGCCTTTTGTGTTTCGGCTGCCGATCGGTCGGCGGTAAATAAACGTTTACAAACATGTTCGACGGATCGTGAATTTCAGCCCGCCGTCGCGTACGCGCGAGCAGACCAATGGTTGCCCACGACTGGACATCCCGCGTTCGGTTTTCGACGCGAATTCGCTTTACTCCGTTCAAAACACCCGTTAGCGGGCCGGATACGCCCACATACGGACGTCCAGCCGAATCCGTGGCCGCGCCACTCTGCTGTAACCCACATATTTATACTCTTTGGCCGTTTCACTCCCTGATGTCGCAGTAGGGTGGGTCTAACTTGCACGCAACACAAACCTCGACACGGAGAGCGGACGTGTTTAGCCTTCTGAGTAACCCGCGCCGTCGGTACGCGGTCCGCGCGTGCCACGAGCTCGAGACGCCGATCGAACTCGGCGAGCTCGCGGAGTACATCGCCGCCGAGGAGTGCGAGAAATCCATCTCGGAGATCACCGGCGAGGAACGCCGGCGGGTGTACACCTCCCTCCAGCAGGTCCACATCGACAAACTCGAGGACGCGGGCGTGATCGAGTGCGAGCGCAAGACGATCACGCCGACGGAGAAACTCGAAGAGTTGGAGTTCTACCTCGAGGTCGTCCCGGGCGACGAGATCCCGTGGGCGGAGTACTACCTGGGGCTGTCGGGGGTGGCTGCTGCGCTCGTGACCTCGGCCTGGTTCGGGATCTATCCGGACGCGATCACGGGCTACATGTGGGCGTCGCTCATCGTCGGGCTGTTTGCGATCTCGGCCGGCATTCATTACGTGCAGACGAAGCGGAACCAACTGGGCGACGAGTTGACTCTTGACGGTGACTCGACATGAGCGATGACGGTCGCGATCTCCGGAAATACACTCGGCGGAGCGCGATCGGCCTGATGGGCGTCGGCGGCGGCTTGGCGGCGACGGAGACGCTCGGGTTTACGAATTTGACTGCTGGTCGGGGGGTGGATGTCGGTGTTGAGGATGATCTGAATGCGGCTCTGATTATCGAGGCCGCTGATGATTCTGAGGATCTCGGTGGTGATGGAGAGGAGCTCGGGACTACTACATATGATGATGAGGTGTTTATTCGATTTGAAAATAATGCGGGCGACGGCCGCGAGATTGTTTTGGACAGCGATGACGGGGAGATCAGCGGTGATGACAGTGATGAAATCACCGTCTCTAACGAAGATAATGGTGACCCGACTGTTAATGACCCAAATTTTGAGTTCACACTTTCAAACGACGGAAAGTCTGTGGAGATTAAAGTAGCGGAAGATGGGACTTCGAAGGAAGAGTTGAACGATCTTACTCTTGAGCTTAACAACGTGGATATAGGCGGTACGACAGTTACGCTTACGCGAGACTTTGAGATTAATGTCACAGATCCCGCTGGTCAATCATGACTGCCTTCGAGAAGCGGGGGCGCACGACCCCGCAACGCTGTGGACTGACGCTGCGGAGTGCGGGACCGCGGTCATCGTCTCTGTGTCACGCAGAGACGTAGTCCGCCGCCGATCGGGAGGCAAACGAAGCCATGACGACGAGTTCGGTGTTGATTGAAAGCTTAATATTAACACCAGACAGGACGGCGAGGTTGACGACGAACTGAGCGGCCCGCCGCGCACCGCGACCATCTCAGACTGATGACTCCGGAACTAACCCGTTATAACCGGAGATTCAACGAACGCTGAACGATCGATCCGGGGGCTCACCGTCTAAAACTCCCGTGCCACCTCGCCTGCCGACCCACGGAGTCCACCATCGACGAGCGACTGATGCACTCCGACCGCCCGAATCGTCTCATCGAGCGCATCGACCACGGTCTCGGGGATCGTCTGCAGTGTATACTCCCGATACCGACCGCCCCGCCGCCCCTCGTTGCGCTCGGTCACGTCCGCGATGCCGAGCATAGTGAGGTCGCCGAGATGATCCCGCATCCGACGCGGAACCAGCGGATCGTTGCCGACGGCGTGACAGATCGTCGTATACCGAGGGCGGAGATTCCGCGTTCGCACCGGAGTTTCGTCTTCGAGATGCAGCGTCAACAGCGCATAGAGAATGTAGCGTCCATGCGAGGTCAATCCGGCGATCCCCTCGGCGACGCGACTCCGTTCGAGTAGTTCCTTGCCGCGTTTGACGTGCTCTTCAGTGACGCGGTCGGCGTTTTCCTCGCGTGCGAGGTCGCCGCCCTTCATCAGGAGTTCGATCGACTGGCGGGCGTCGCCGGCGTCCCGGGCCCCGATCGCGGCACAGTACCGGACTACCGCCTCGTCGACGACGTCGTCACGGAAGGCGACCTCGACGCGTCGTTCGAGGATCGACCGGAGTTCGTTCGCGTCGTACGTCGGGAAATGGAGCTCGGTCTCACAGAGCGAGCTTTTCACTTTTGAGGAGAGCTCCTGGCGAAACTCGAAGTCGTTGGAGATCCCGATCAGACCGAGCTTGGCCTCGGAGATGTTGTCGTTGTCGCGTGCGCGTGGAAGCTGATAGAGGATGCTGTCGTCCTCGATCGTGTCGATTTCGTCTAAGACGACGAGGACAGTGCCGCCGAGGGCGTCGAGGTCGGCCCAGAGCTTCTCGTAGACGGCCGCAAGCGGGTAGCCCGTCGAGCTGATCTGGCGAGTCTCGTCCCGCAGGCGGTTGACGAGCCGCGTCGCGACCTGATACGAGGAGGTGACGCCGTCGCAGTTGAGCATGAGCACGGTGAGATCGAGACCCTCGTGGGCGGCGGCGTCCTGCTGGAGATGATCGAGGAGGTAGCGCGTGGTGACGGTCTTGCCGACGCCCGTCTTGCCGTAGAGAAAGACGTTGTTCGGCTGTTCGCCGTTGATCACGGGCTGAAGGGCGGCCTTATACGCGTCGAGTTCCTCCGTCCGGCCGACGACCGAATCCGGCTGGTAATCCTCCCGCAATGCGTCCCGGTCGTCGTAGATCGACGTGTCGGGCTCGAACAGGGTCACATGCCATCGTGACGCTCTTAATATAAATAACCACCGTGTCTTTTGTTTCTTCTGAAGTGTCGTTTATATTCGGGTGGGTGGGAGACAGACACCACCGTGTCCGGTGTTGTTGGGTGCTGGTGAGGGGGTGCGATGGGTTCCATGGTGTGATCGTGTGAGCAACTCGATCACTCTACGGTGGAGCGAGCGAAGAACACCGGACATGGTGGTGTGTCGTATCACACGACGATGGTGGAACAGCAGACGGAGTGGTGTGTCGAGGAACACAGTTTTTGAGGAACAACGGACACGCTGGTGTGGTGCGTCATACGACTGCGTCCGAACAACGGACATAGTGGTGTGTCAGATCGGATATCCCGCGAAAACAGCAGACATGGTGGTGTGTTACGATCAAACCTCCCCGGAGCCGCCGATATCATCACCCTACTGGTTGTCGATCGTCCGTGGAACTTCGGACATGATGGTGTGGGTGTGATGGACCCGATCTGGACCACCGCTGATTTGTGAGCCGTACTCTGATCGATTCACACGGTCGGTGCGGGGACGGACGAGACGCAAATCGAGTCGATCGGTCACCATCGTCAACCACCTCACCCACTTCCACCTCCCCAGAACTCCGGACACGATGGTGTGGGTGTCAACTGGATACAGCGACGATCGACGCACCTCGATCCCGATCCGCATCCGACTGATCGACCGGGGTTTATATGCAATCGTACCAACACCTCCGATATCATGGTGGTTGAGGAGCTGGAGGCGGCCGGGATCGTCATCGAGGGCGACGACGACATCACGCTCACCGAACCGTTCCGTGCTGACTGGCGGCGGCGCATCGATCAGGTGGGTGACGATCCGACGAGATATCTGGCGTTGCTGCTGGAGGCGGACCCGGATGCGCTGTCGGTCGACGCGGGGAGCGACGGCGTCAGCGTTCGTGACGGATCGGGGCCCGCTACGCGGGCGGTCGGCGAGTGGCCCTCGGAGGCGGCGCTCGTCGCGGATGTCGCGGTGTTCGTCGCGCTCGGGGAGTGGCTGCCCGCGTTCGAGGAGCTGGACGCCGCCGAACGCGACGAGCTGGTCGCACGCTTCCGAGCGTTTCTAGAGTCGTGCCCGACGTGTGACGGCGCGTTGATCGAGGAGTCGGATGCGGAGGAGGCGGCGATGCCGGCGATCTCATGTGGCCACTGCGGGGCGGCGCTGTTCTGACGACGGGTATGTCACGGATTCGGACCGGACAGGAGCGTCAAGAGGAGATCAATCTGGCCCAGCCGCAACTGACTCGGGAGGAGTTCGATCGATGAGGCCGTCAAAATCGTCGTCGAAGCTCAGTACCGAATCGATCTCATGCTGCGTGACTAACGCAACCGTCATCGCGTCGGTGAAACTCAAGCCATGGTCCGCGTACTGCTCGAACGCTTGGATGGCAGCACGGAAGTCACGTCGCGATGGGTGGAGCAACTCGATGGCGTCCGGATAGCCATCGCCGGTGATGCGGCGACCGACTTCGATTGCGTCAGCCATGTGTCCCGTTCGCCGATACGTGAGCGTGACGGTCTCATCGTAGATGTACTCGCTCGTGAACACGTGGCCGTATGCCGCCGATCCGAGCGCACGAGTCACTGCCTCAGTGGCGACCGTATGCCGACTTGCATCGGTATCGTGATGCGCATAGAACACCCCCGTATCGACAAAGAGACTCATCCGTAGAGGATGTCATCGATATCGTCCTCGTCCGTTTCGACGCCGGACGATATCCGTCCCTGATTGAACCGTGCTATTTCGTCGTCGGTGAGGGCACTCGAACCCTCACGAAACGAATCGACAAACTCCGATCGGGACTCGACAGCTGACTCGACGAGGCGGGCCAACAGCTCCTGTTGGGTGACCTTTTGTCCCGTTTTGAGTTTGATCTCCGCCTGTAATGCTTCCAGACGCGATTTCGTTTCCTCGTCCATCTTGACCGCCGTTGCCATGTCCGACAGTTGCATTTGAAACTGAATGAAGCTTTCTACTGCGTGGACGACGAGCGCCGCGTAACTCGTCACGGACGGCATCGCATCGATCAGGTACGCGACGACCCGACGCGCCACTCGGCGCTGCTTTTTAAACGGGCTCCGGAGTCGCCGTCGGTCGACTCCTCGATCACGTCGACGAGCCGCCGTCGGTGATCGGGCAGGACGACGTCGTCGCGTATCTCGACGCGGAATCACCGATGAGTGACGGGAAGTTCTCGAACGTCATCGGTGCCCTGCGCGTGTTTTTCAGGGAGTTTTGCGACCGCGAGGTGATGGAGGCGTTCACGCTTCCGTCCAGTCGGACAACGCCGACCGACGTGCCGTCGAGGGAGGAGTTACAGACGTTTTACGAGGCCATCGAGAACCCGAAGTACGAGGCGCTGTTCCTGTTCGCGGCGACGTCGGGGCTCCGGTCCGGGGAGTTGCTCGAATTGACGATGGACGATATCGACGAGGACAAGCGGATGATCGTGCCTGAGAAGGAGTCGAGTACGAAGCAGACGTGGGTGACGTTTTACAACGAGGAAGCCGAGCAGGCGTTCGAGCGGTTCAAGCCCGACCGCGATCCGGACGATGAGCGCGTGTTCCAGACGGTGAAACAGCCGGCGAGTCGGAAGTTTCGGCAGATCTCCGAGGCGACGGGTGTGAAGGTGACGGTACAGATGTTGCGTCGGTGGTTTGCGACTGAGATGAGTCGGTGTGGCGTGGATGCGAAGTACATCAGCGCATTCGCTGGGCGGACGCCGTCATCCGTGTTGGAGCAGCATTACCTCGATTACCTCGATTACTCCCCGGAACGGCTGAGGGAGATTTACGACGAGGCTAGGATTACGGTGCTCGAATAGCCCCGTAGCTGTCGCTGTCGGGTTGTGAAAGAATGGAAGAAAACCGCAGTCAGTTAGCGAGTGGTTGGAAGAGGTGGAGATTTACGCTACTCTTCTTAGCTCGAATCGAACTCTCCATCTTCGACGACAATGAATTCGTCCTCGTCAGCGGTAATCACACCATTAGGATCGAACTTGTTGTTGTCAAGTACTGTCTGTCCATCCAGTCCAGCGGCACGAACGCTAACGTAGGAGTCTGAGTTACCAGCAGTGAACTCGTTACCACTGATAGTCACGTTCTCCGTGCTGTCAGCAGTGCCGATGTCGTTGCGGTTGTTGATGAACTCGTTGTTCAGGATGTCAACACCATCGGCGTTCTCCAGAGCTCCGACTGCCGTACCATCATCCGTGTTGACATCACTGAAGGTGTTACCCTGAATCGTGATATCCTCGACGTCGCCACCGGCGAAGTCCAGACTAATCTGAGTCCGGAAGCCCTCGAACTCATTGTTCTGGATAACCACGTCACTGCTTTCGGTCACGCCGATACCTTGACCATCTCCATCGAGACCGGGCTCGACGATTTCGAAGCCGTCAATTACCACACTGTCGGCCGAAGTCGGGTTACTTCCGCCTCCACCCTCAGAGCCGACGAAGATGTCTCCCTCAATCGTCGCAGCGCCTTCCTCGGCGGCTTCGAGCGTCAGGCCCTCGGTACCGATCGAGACGGACTCATCGTAGGTGCCGGGGCCAACAATGAGCGTCTCATTCGACTCTGCCTCAGAAACCGCTTCAGTAATCGGATCATCTCCATCGAATCGCTCATCTTGATCCTGATTCAGGACTTCACCCTCGCCGACGAACTCCTGTTCAGCCGGGAAGTCGTCGTCGCTGAGGTCCGACCCGGCTTGGAAGACGACCTCACCTTCGAGATCACCCGGGTCCTCGCCGGCGCTGTCGGTTTCGATCCGGATCGCGACGAGGATTTCCTCACCGCTTTCGACATCCTCGAACACCCGACTTTCACCGCTTGAGACGGTTTGACTCTCGTCAGCGGTTGCGACGAACTCCAGTGTTCCGTTATCATCATCGGGATCGAAATCAGTCAGATCGATCGCGACGTCAAGTTCGGGGTCAAAGTCACCCTCGCCTTGGTCATCGAAGTTGTTGACGAGCTTGAACGCCTCATCGCCGTCGACAACCTCGTCACCGAATGGTTCGTCCGTAGCCCCGATTTGAGCGGTTGACCCAACGTTGAAGCCTTCATTATCATCGCTTAGCCGATCGGTATCGATGACGAGTTCGCCGGTACTGTCATCCTCGAACACCGAAGCGACATCTTTGTTCGCTCTTAGAGCGAGCAACGCCTCGCTGTCGCTGTCGATTCCAATCGTGAGGTCACGCTCAGCTTCCACCTGCGTGAACGCGCCCGATCCGAACAGTATACCCGATCCAGCTGCCGCCGTGCCCAGTCCAAGGAGGACGTTACGTCGTTTCATGATTCCCGCGTATCACGCTTGTGTCCCCTGTAGGGTATATTAATGAGCAGGCTGAAACTGTTCAAACCCCGCCTGATCCGGTTCGTAACTGCTGCGTACGCTCGGGATCGCGCCGGCGCGAACCGCTCGCAATCCCACTCTATCCGGGTTGCAGCGAAGCGCTCCGTCAGCCGTGATGGGGCTAGTCCGCATTCGACACGCTTCGTAGGCATTCCGGCGAGAAGGTGTAGTTCACCGCGTACGCGCGGAGGAACCAGAGAATACGCGCAGCAACCGATCCCGATCAGGCACGTTTTGAGTCGTCAAGCCGTGGATCAGGCCGTGTCTGAGCAAGCCAACGCTGCTCTCTGAGCCGCTTCAGGGGGCGTATTAACATATGGGTGTGGGTTCTTGACCGTCCCATGAGACGAGTGAGTCGTCAGTAATGAACCGACGTGGTCTACTGATCGGACTCGGGACCGCCGCGGTCGGCACCAGCGCCATAATGGGAACGAGCGCGTTCGCGACGGTCAGCTCGCCCCGGCAGGTCACGATCCGGGTGAGCGAGGACAGCGAGGCGCTCGTCGGACTGGAGGCCGGCGATCCAGACGTCGTCAGACAGAACGATGGGGGTGAACTGGAGATCACCACCGACGACTTCGGAGCGTTCAACGAGGACGCTACTGTAGAAATCGGTAACATTGATGATCCGAGCGACACCCCGGCGTTCACCGTGACGAATAATTTCGATATCGATGACGACGTCGATGTCACGTTGGATCTACAGGATTTCGACACCGGTGATCTCACGCTGCATTACGAAGGGAATTCTGACCCTGGCGATTTCGATTCGAATGCCGACACGACTGAAACCCTGGGTTCTACCGATGAAATCAGCGTCGCGATAGAGATCGACACGGATGAAAACGATCTCAGCGGCACTCTCGAAATAACCGCGGAACCGGAGGGGAGCTGACATGACGCTCCACACATCCCGGCGACTCACCCACCCCACTGAGGCACCGCCGATGATCGACTCCACAACTGTTGCACGAAAATCATGAATCGGCGCAAAGTACTCCAGGGACTGGCAGCCGGGACCGCCGGATCGATCGGGCTCGCGTTCGGCTCCGGAGCGTTCACCACCGTCGAAGCTGAACGGGATTTCGACATCGAACTCGCCGACAGTGACGCCGAATCACAGCTCGTCATCGAGGCGAACGACGACCTTCCGTCGAGCGCCACGACGACGGGGGACGACGACGAGTTCGAGATCGACGGGAGCCGAATTACACCGGGAGCGACGACGACGTTCGGATTCTTTGAGGAGATCGACGATGTCAGCACCCTCGAAACGGGCGTGTTCATCATCCGCAACGAGAACGAAACCGGCGAACCGGTCGACATCACGGTTGAGATCGTTCTGGAGAGCTCCCCGAACTCCGAACTCCACCTCGCTCTATTGGATCCCGATGATGGGGTAGATAGTCCTGAAACGGACAGCACCGGAAACGGAGCCGAAGACACTGTAGAAGCCACCGTATCCTCCGTTCCATCGCTTGTCGAGGATGGCGAGAAAAAAGACGGTATCTCCGAGTCGGAAGCGGAAGTCGAGGTTGGATTCATCGTCGAGGCCGACGCGAACGACGAGGAGTTGAGCGCGGACATGACGATCGAAGCGGAGCGCAACAGCAGTTAATCATGACCGACGACTCAACACTGACGATCGACCCGGTTCGTGGAAGCGGTTCTGATCGCCATCGGAACGCCAGCCCCGATGGCAACGCGGGGTGGTCGGACGTATGAATCGCTCACTGCTGTTGGTCGGGGTTGCCGCCCTGCTTGTCGTTATCGGTGGCGGTGTCCTCGCCACGGGCGCGAGCGACGACCTTTTCCAAGATGTCGACGACGTCGAGATCGACGACGACGCGGTCGCCCTCGAACCGGCGGCCTCGCCGGAGGGCGACGTGTACGCGAGCCTCGAAGGCGACGGCGAAAATCAGGAACTCGTCGTCGACATAGACAACGTAAACCAGCTCGCTGACACCCGGATCGACAACGTGTTTACGGCCACGTATAACGGCGACCAGAACGCCTCGATCCACTTCGAGGACGTCGGCGACGCCGTGACGATCTTCGATATGGAGACCGGCGAGCCGGTCGAGGGCGAGGAAAACACGGTGTTCATGCCGCCGGAAGATAACGAGCGAACCTTCGGCGTCGACGTGACGGCCGCGGAGGACGCCGAGGAAGTCCTGCTCGAGGAGATCACCGTCGTCGCGGGGGCGGTCGAGCCCGAGTTCGACGTGGTCGACGTCCAACTCGTTTTGCCGTCGGGAGAGGCTGACCTCCCGCCCGAAGAGGCGGAACTGCCGACGGTCGCCGCGGGCGAGCGCGTGACCGTCGAGGTGACAGTCGAGAACCGCGGGTCGGAGTTCACGCGCGCGGTGGAACTCATCGAAGCGACCCGTGGAGAACCGATCGACGAACGGGAACTCACCCTCGGGGAGAACGAACGGCGGACGATCGAGTTCGACTACCGCACGCGCGGGGGAGACGCCGAGCGGGAGGAACTCCGGTTCGGCGCTGACGCGGTCGATAACGCGCTCGCCCCCGAGGCGGACGGCGCGGCCGTCCTACAGGTCGGCGAGCCCGAAGCCGAGTTCGATGTCTCCGACATCGAGCTCTCCGAGGACGCGGTGACCGCCGGCAGTACGGTCACGGCGACCGCGACCGCCGAGAACGTCGGCGGCGACGAGGGAACCGAGGAGATCGAACTCCTGGTCGAGGGCGACGCCGTCAACAGCACCGAAATCACCCTCGATGCGGAGGCGGAAAGCGAGGTCGACCTCGAGTACACCGCGCTCGCTTCCCAGGAAGGCGAGGACATCGAGTTCGAGATCCAAAGCGCGACCGACGAGACCGACACTGTTGAGCTCACCGTCGAAGAGCGAATCGCCTTCGAGATCGAGGGCGACGAACTCGACATCGAGGACGATACTCTCACTGCGGGCGTCGAGGGCGAGGACGAACTCGTCGTCGAAGCCGACATCGAAAACATCGGCGGCGAGACCGGCACCGCGAGAGTCTGGTTCGAGTTCGATGGCGATCGCGAGAGCTTCCTCACCGAGGAGATCGGCGACGGCGAAACCGAGACGGTCACGTTCACCAGGACCGTCGACGACCGGGACATCGGCCAGGACGTCCCGGTGACGGTGTTCACGGAGGACGACGATGTCACCGAGGCCGTTGACGTCGTCGAGCCCGCCGAGTTCGACGTCGCGGTAACCGACGTGACCCCGACCGAGATATCCCAGGGCGAGTCGATCGCCGTCGACGTGGCGGTGGCAAACGCCGGCGGTTCGGAGGCGACCCAAGACATCACCCTCAATGGTGAGGGAGTTGCGACCGACTCGGTTACGGAGACGGTCGATGCGGGCGAAACCGAGGAGATCACTCTCACAGCTGACACCGACACAGATGTGGCCCCGGGCCAACTCGAATTGACGGTCGAAAGCGATGACGACGAACAGGCGGTTTCGGCCTTCGTCCGACAGCCCGCCACGTTCGAGTTCGCCCGCCTGGCCGCGAACGATCCGGTCTTCGCCGACGAAACGCTGACTCTCGAAGTCGACGTGGTGAACGTCGGGCAGGACCCCGGAGAGACAACCGTTACCTTCCTCGTCGAGGGCGAGGAGATCGACACCGAAACCACGGACAACCTCGATGGCGGCGACATCGAGTCGCTTGATTTTGACTTCGATCTTGAGGCGGAAGGTGTCGATCCGGGCGAGATCGATGTCTCGATCGATACTGGCGATGCGACCGCCTCCGAGACCGTCGATGTCTTCGAACCGCTCGAGGAACCGTTCTTCCGCGTCGAGAGCTCCGAGTTCGCTCCGACCGACGCTCCGCAGTTCGACGACCAGACGATCACCGCCGACGCGACGGTGCGGAACGCGGGCGAGGAGGGAGACGAGCAGACCGTCTCCTTCCTCGTCGACGGCGAGGAACTCGACAGCGAGACGCTCGAGTTAGAGGGCGGCCAAACACAGGACGTCTCCTTCCAGGTCGAGGCGACCGATCTCGAAACCGGCACCCGAACGCTCGCGATCGAGACCGATGACTCGGAGCGCGAGGCGAATATCGAGGTCAGGGAACCGGTTCCGGCGACCTTCGAGGCGTTCATCACGGGGCTTCCGGACGGCCCGGTTGAGGACGGCGATACGGTCGAAATCGAGATAACGAACGTCGGAGAGTTCGACGGCACCGCCGACGTCGACCTCACCTACTCGACGGATGCGGCACGCGAGTTCTCCGGGACGGTGGGTGACACCGTCGAGGTCCCTGCCGGCCAGACGGAGGTGTTGAACCTCACGGCCGATATTGGCGACGTCGCGCGCGCCGGTTCCTTCGACGGCGACCTGACGCTCACCGTCGAGGGCGGCGAGGATACCGCGACGGACGACGTTCCGGTCGCACTCGAGTTCGGGTCCATCAGCGGGGCGATCGACGCCGCAAACGAAAACGAGCCAGCACTGATCGGGCATACACCCGATGGTCCGACCGGGACGGTGCGGATCGATGACGACGATATCACTGTCCTCGACGTCGGCGGATCGACGCTCGAACCGGACGTCTCCGATACCGCCTTCGAAGTTAGCGCTACCAACGTCACGCTGGACGGACTCACCCTGTCGGCCGGTGAAGCGGACGGTGCAACGGCGATCGATGTCGCCGCTGTTGAGGATGCGGAACTCGTCGGACTCACGATCGAAGGTGACGGCTGGAACCCCGCCATCGAGGACTCCGGTGACGGAACCGAAATCAGGTATACCGATCTCCAAGGTGTCGATGCCGGCGTCGTCGGCACGGGCACGGATCTGGTGCTCAGAGACAGCCAGATCCGCAACAGCGGCAACGCAACCGACCTCACCGAGGGCGCGTCGAACGCGACGATCCGGAACACCGATCTGATCAGCAACGAGCGCGGGCTGTTCGCCGATTCAGGGACCGAACACACAGTCTCCCGAAACAACATCGAGCGCAACGACGCAGCCATCGAAACAAACGGGACCGATGCGCAGGTCTCCATCGACGCCCCGGAAAACTGGTGGGGGAGCGCTGCCGGACCGGTGTTCGCTGATGACATTGATATTCCGGAAGGAACTGATCGCGAGGACGTAGCGGACATCCTCTCGAACGTCGAATTCGCCACCGTTTCATCCACGCCGTTCGAGGGCGCCGAATTCGCCGTCGAACAGTTCGATGAACGAGAAATCGCCGAGGACGCGACGCTCGAACTCGAGCTCACCGTCGAGAACGACGGGGGCACCTCGGGATCGACCGATCGACAGGATATCGACCTGCTGATCGACGGCGACGTGGTCGACTCCGGGACGGTCGAGGAACTCGGCGCCGGCGAGTCGGCGGATGTCGAACTCTCCCACGAACCGAACGAGGCGGGCGAGTTCGACGCCGAAATACGATCCGACGACGACAGCACCGAGTTCGATCTGGACGTCCTTACAGCGGCCGAGTTCGATGTCTCCGACATCGAGCTCTCCGAGGACACGGTGACCGTCGGCGAAACGCTGTCCGTGGCGGCGGAGATCGACAACGTCGGCGGGGCAGCCGGCAGCAAGGAAGTCGTCTTGGAAGCCGATGGCGGCGAAGTCGACCGCGCGTCCGTCGACATCGCCGGCGGGACGACGGACGGCACGGAGTTGGCGTTCGAACCGGACGAGTCCGACGTCGGAACGGTGACGCTTGGGGTCGTCGTGCCCGAGGACGGCAGCGTAGACACCCAGACGGTCACCGTCGAGGAAGAGACCGACCCGACGCCGACGGGATCGCCGACGGGATCGCCGACCGCACCGGACGAGGGCCCCGAGGAGCCGGTTACCGCGCCCGATGAGGCTATCGAAGCCACGGAATCACAGACACTGGTCGACGTTGACCCCGCGCGTGACGGCATCCAGGTCGCCTTCGAGGAGACGGCGAACCTCGAAACGCTGAGTTTCGACAACGAGGAGATCCCACCCACGACGACCGTCGAAGTGGCTGAGTCCGAGACGATTCCGGAGACGGCTTCGGAGCCCGCCGGTTCGGTCCGGGCGGTGATCGAAATCGATGTCGGCACACGGGCCGAGTCTGAGCCAGCGACGATCGAGTTCGCGCTGACGACCGAGGAGTTCGAGGCGGAGCCGACCGATATCGTCATGCAACGATACGACGAAGGGACGGGCAACTGGAGCGAACTCGAAACGAGTGTCGTCGAGGCGACGGACGATACGGTTCGCTTCGAAGCCGAAACGCCCGGGTTCTCCCTGTTCGCCGTGACCGAGCTGGATTCCGAGCCGGAACCGGACACGCCCGAACCGGACACGGATGAAGGGACGCCCGAACCGGCCACCCCCGGAACCGAGGAGGAAACACCGGAGCCGGATACCCCCGGAACCGAGGAGGAGACGCCCATCGACGAACCGGCCGACCTCCCCGGCTTCGGTGTCGGCGTCGCGGTCGCGGCGCTGTTGGTCGCAGCACTGTTGGCCTACCGGCGGCGGTGAGCATCCGGTTCGATCCCCGGTCGGTTTTTATCACTCGATCGGAGCGGATCGCCGAGCAGTCCCCACTCGTGGGCGAGATACGCCGTCGTGAATCCGAGCGCGTAGCCGAAAAAGTGGACGTAGACGTTCACGACGGCGCCGTCCGCGCCGGTCGGCTCTGGGAAGCCGACCGAGAGCAGGGCCATCCAGACACCGATTCCGGCGACGAGTGTCGCAACGATCCCCCTGCCCCCTCCGGCCCGCGACGATCCGCGTTCGGCTCGGGAAAACAGGGCGGCGAAGATGACGCCGAGGCCTCCAGCGACGGCGGCCACGACGACCGACGCCGGCGACGGCGGCACGGCGACCCCGCCGACGTATCCCGCGGAGAGGAAAAACACCGCCGGCAGAGCCGTCGAATCGATCGGCCGCCGGAGTCGTGATGTAATGTATCTGACAATCGCGACCGGGAGGACTCCGGCGAGCGTCATGTTCACGCCCGAGAAGCCGTACATGACACCGTTCCGCGGGATCGCAAGGTTCGAAAAAGAGAGCGCGGCCGGGACGGCGAAAACGAGCGTGACGCCGACGCCGACGAGGAGCCACCTGTCTCGCGCCTTGACCGAGAGTGCGATGAGTGTGCCACCCACAACGAGAAACGCGGCGAGGTTGCCGGCTAGGTGCGCGGGCGAAAAATGGATAAAGTGTGCGGTGTAGGCGGTCCCGATCGTCGGATCCGAATACTGGAAAGCCAGCGACCGCCTGATAGCTTCGGGAAGCGTGTAGACGACGAGTTGCGTGAGGACGACACCGACCACAGCGGCGCCGCCAAGCAGTCCGACGACGCTGTCGGAGGTGTTCCCACCGTTCCGCGTCTCCGGGAGCGTTGACACGGGTTGAACTGCGCCCCCGATCGTCTAAAACAACCGTCCCGTTACGTCTTTCGAATCGTTCCCCGTAACGGTCTCTCGGGCCGATATCGTCGCCCGAGACCGATGCAGGTGTTTTCAGGCGGGCGGTGCCCCCCCTCGTCTCCACTCACATCGACCCGGTAGCTGTGGGCCTCAACGATCGCCTGCCGGAACTTGTTGCAGCCTTGGCAACCGAAAGCCTCTCTTCCTCCGGCCAGTTCCATCGGTGAGAATCGTTGCAAGAGCGTGGTGTGCAAAACCGAGCTTCAGGAGGCTGTAAGCCAGCATCTGATCGAACGACCCTTTCTCGACGTGTTTGATAGACGTGAATAGCGGGGTTGTTTTGTGGAGTTGGTGACGATTTATGGGATAAATCGTCACTCGACGCTTAACCAACAACCAGGGTCCGTCGGTGCCCGCCGTTGGTTAAGACATGCTGCCGCTACCGGACGCGGTGAGCTAGTACTGGGTTTAAATATACACGGCACAGAACGTTTCAATAATGGATTGGCTGCAAGCGGTGGCCGTGTATACTGCTGTCGCGGGGGTGGTAATGCTACTACACGAGTGCACACATCTCGCTGTTGCGCGTTTCGGGAGGTCGTATTCTGTGCACGTCCACCCTTGGATACCGTTCAAACTTCACCTTGATTTCGGGTCGCTGCCCTCTACGAGACTGCTTCGCGTCATCGCACTTGCACCGCTGTTGGTCGGCATAGCCGTTGCAGTCCTCGCCGCCCAAGCAGGTATCTGGGGGGAAATTAGCGCCGTTGAACCGTACTACGCGCACGTACTCGTGGCTGCCTACTGGCTTCTCTACGTCGTTCCGAGCCCGGCGGATCTTCGGCTCGCGCTGTGGCCGCCGACGGATCCGTCTGGAGTGCCTCACAAACTACAATGAATACACCAGCCCCTCGCTCACTTCTGGGCGACGACACGCGGGCCGTCGCTCCAGTAATCGGATTCATCCTTATATTCGGGATCCTGTTCGTTGCCTTCGCCGGCTACCAAGCGACAACGGTCCCACAGCAAAACCAGGCGGCGGAGTTCGAGCATCTTCAGGACGTTGAGAACGATCTCGTCGACGTACGGCGCGCGATACTGCGAGCCGGCCAGAGTGATGTCCGGGAGTTCGCAACGGTGCAGTTGGGGATGAGTTACCCCACCCGACTCATCGCGCTTAATCCACCGCAACCTACCGGGACACTTCAGGCTAGTGAGTCGTATAATATCTCCATTACAAACGAGACAGCAGACCCCGATACTGGAGAGACGGTCAACGTATCAACACGGTTTCTAGAGTATCGTCCAGGATACAACGAATTAGAACAGAATTCGGTGTGGTACGAAAATACTGTCCTCTATCGCGAAGCCAACGACAATATCATCCCACTTGAGGATCAGGAGCTAGTGACGGACGGGGGCACGCTTGAGATTACGGCGCTACAAAACGAACTGCGTGAGCAGGGGACGGGACGAATAACAGTGAGTCTTTTTCCCACGAGAGAGTTCACCGCTGACGAGATCCCGGACGGAGAAATTTGGGTTACGATCCCCACGCAGCTTGGCGAGGACTACTGGAACGACGCAATCGAGGAGACTGAATTCGATGACGATAATTTCAGTTTTGAAGAAAGCCGGTACTCCGATGACGTCAATGCCATAGAATTCGAGTTGGACCCGGAGGAGACAGAGTTGAAGCTGAACACCGTGGGAATCCAGTCTGAACCCGGGGAGGACGAGACGGACCCCCTGAAGCAAGGTGTCGGCGGGACTGTTGGAGACGAGCATAACGAAGACCCCGAGGAGTTTGATTTGACAGTTAACGTTGTTTCTTCAGGGGCCGGGTCGCCGAGAGTTGATGTGAGCTGGAACGATGAAGAGAGGACTGTTGAGACAGGTGAGACTGAGGAAATAACAATCGAGAGGGAAACTGAAGTAACACTAGAAGCGATTATTCCTAGCGGATCAGCTGAATTTGATCAGTGGACAGGAAATATTGGGGATGAAGATGAAACTAATGAGACAATAACGGTAAGAATGGATGAAAATAAACAAATAACTGGCGAATTCGAATAGAGAAATTTCGGAAGCCCAGCCCATGTCTGGCCGATGCTAGCTAGTATGTGAGTTTGTTTGTTCTTTTTGCAATAAGTCTTGTGAGGAATCAAATACTGATTTCATCCTCTATATCCAGCACGGCGTGGGAAACATATCACCACTTGAGGATTTTAACAGAGCCTTTTGTAGTCCCCCACTGACCCGACGGTCGGGTTTATGAAAGCCGCGCCGGCTCGGTGTCGCCGTGTTTCAATACCCGGCCGATCTTCGCTTCGGTGGGTTCGGCAAGGTACGGCTCGATCGCCGAATACGACGACCACCCACCGACGGCCATCATGGTACGGACGTCGACGCCGCGCTCGACCATGTGGTACGTCGCCCAGCTCCGGCGGAGGTCGTGGCTCGACACCTGCTGCCACCGACGGCGGTGCCCCTCCTCGGCGTGTGCCTCGGCGGCCTCGAGGACCCACTGTCGGACGGACGATTTCGAGACGTCGACGAGGGCGTCGTCGGGATCGCGGTCGCGTTCGGATACGAACCGATGTATGTTTTCGGCGATGTCGTCGGGGGCACAGGCGTCGCGCGTCTTTTTCGCGCCGCCGTCGGTGTTTTTGCCGCGAATCTCGACGAGCCAACAGTCGCCGGCGACGGCGACCGCACGGCAAACATTATTGGCCGTCTCAGCGCTGCCGGTATTGCGGTCTCGGTGGGACTACTCCCGGAAAACGATGCGGCAGTCAACACCGCACGACGATCGGCCGAGAATGTGGTGACTGCTCCGCCGTTTACGACACCTGTCCCCGAGACCCGACGCCGGGCGATATCCCTCCAAGACGATGCGGTAGCAACGGTGGTAACATCGGCTCCTTCCGTTATGAATCAGTCTCTACTTGAGGAGGCTGACCGGACCGTCAAGCTCGACGCAGTGGAATATCCTAGCGCTAACACTACGTCCGAACAGGAACTGGTTGCCACGATTAGAGCGCTCCCTAGCGCGTCAGAGCCAACAGATACATCCCAGAAGTTGAACCGGAATCGATGACCATCTACACATCCTTTTCACGACTTCCTGTCCCGACTCAGAAAGGCACGTCAGAGGTATCCATGTCACGGGACGGTGCTGTGAGGCCGTCAAACCCTGTTTGAACGTCCACGTAATCGATTTCGTCGATTTCAGCAGGGAGCCGTGCCTGGATGGCGGCGGTCGTCATCGGGCTAACCCCACACCCACTGCAGGCACCGGTCAATACGATGCTGATTCTCCGGGTTTCGATATCCACGTTCGTAATTGTAGCCTCACCTCCGTGCAGGTCGATTTGCGGGAAATTTCGTTCCAAAAATAACGAAACCTGCTCGCGGAGCGCGTTCCCTTTTTCCTCACTAGACATGATGAACGTAGATAGGTGAACATAGGATATAGCTGTTCTTACCTCACTCAATTCAGAGCGTCTAACAGGGAGAACATGATACCGAACGTGTGAGGGTGTCGCCCTCGTCACGTCGACACACTACGTCCCCGAGGATTTCGAGAACTCACCGGGGGCCGTGGTGTCGGGGCTGGCGACCGCCGTTGTGATCCGATCTTCGACACCGACGAGCGCCGTTTCGGAGTCCGGGAGCGGGTCCGTGCCCAGCTCTTCGGCGAGGTCGTCGGCGAGGACGGCGATCCCTTCAGGGATCGATCCGAGCGCGACGTCCGCGCCGGCCTCCACCGCGATTCGGATAAAATCCGCCTCCAGTCGCCGGTCGAGTTCGGCCCCGTCGTCCGTGGTTTCACGGAGTGTCTGATCCCGCCCGAAATGTCTGACGGCGTCGACGACGTCCATCGCGACACCGGTGTGGGCGAGGTACTCGAACCCGCGGGCGACGAGGACCTCCGCCGCGATGGCGTTCATATCGCCCTCGTCGGGGTCGCCGTTCGACCACGGATCCGTGCGGATGAGTTCCCTGGAGAGCCTGAGCCCTTCGTAGCTCATCTGGACTCCGGCCCCGCGCCGCGCGGCGGTGTCGAGGTCGACGGACTCCTCGAGTGTTGCCGCCGTCAGTACGGTGAGTGCGCCGGGAGTCATCGACGCCGACTCGAGCACTCCCTCGAGGCGCGTTCGGAGGGCATCGGGAGCGATATCGCCGATCCCGTCCCGGAACGCGGCTCGAGCGTGCGCGGTTTCGTCCATCTACCGTTGCGTAGGAACGCGAGGGGCAAATCAGTTTGGAAATGCGGAACGTATCGCTCCAGTAGTCGTTCGATACCCGATGCGTGTGAGACGATGACCGGTCCGGCGGATCGTAGCACTTACCCCCGACACCGCCGCCACATCCCCCATGATCGATGTCGACGACCGGGACGGTCTCCGGGTGGTTACCCTCGACCGACCGGACAGGCGGAACGCGATCACGCCCTCGGGGCTCGAAGCGCTCGAAGCGGCGGTGGCCGACCCGCCGCGGCCCGTCGTGTATTTGTGCGGTGCCGGCGAGGCGTTCTGTGCCGGGGCGGACCTCTCGTCGGTGGCAGCCGTTGCCGACGACGGCGACGTCGAAGCGTTCGTCCGTCGGGGCCAACGGACCGCCGACGCGATCGAGGACAGTCCGTCGGTCGTCATCGCCGGGATCGAGGGACCGGCCCGCGGCGGCGGCGTCGAACTCGCCGCGGCCTGTGATATGCGGATCGCGACGCCCGAGGCGACGTTCGCCGAACCGGGCGTGACGTTCGGGCTCTTCGGCGCCTGGGGCGGGACGGTCAGACTCCCCGAACTCGTCGGGACCGGCGACGCGCTGGACTTATCTCTCTCCGGCCGGGTAATCGACAGCGAGGAGGCGCTGCGGATCGGGCTCGTCTCGAGAATCGTCGCGGAACCGCGATCGGTCGCCGAGACGGTCGCGGAGAACGATCCGGCCGCCCTCGAACGGATCAAAGCGTGTCTCCGACACCGGGGGAGCAAGGCCGAACGCGAGGACGCCGAGGTGGCTGCCTTCGAGGCGCTCGTCGAAACCCACGGCGAGACGCTGCGAGAGCTCGGTGATACGTCGTGAAAATTAAAAGCCTTACAACGGCTCCGGTGCCGGCGGCATCGCCCGTTTGTGTGCGCTCGTCTCGTGGAGCTCGACGACGCGGTCGACCGCCTCGGCGGGAACGTCGAGCGTCTCGACGGTCGCGTGCTTCGAGAGCGGACCGTGGACGTGCAACGCGAGGATCGCATCGAGACCGTCGTAGCCGAGCCCCATCTCCCCCTCGTCAGTCTGGCCCTTCCACATCCCCGCGGTCGGTGTCCGGGTGACGAGATCCTCCGGGACACCCATGCTGCGTGCCAACTGGCGGACCTGACATTTATACAGGTTGCCGATCGGGTTGCAGTCGACGGCCTGATCGCCGTACTTAGTATAGTAGCCCGTCGCGGCTTCCGACCGGTTCCCGGTGCCGAGGACGACCCTGTCTTCGGCGTTGGCGACGAAGTAATTCAACACGGCGCGGGTCCGAACCCGGACGTTTCCGAGCGCCATCCGGTCCTCGGCGGCGTGGTCGGGTGCGGCGTCGACAAACGCGTCAACGATCGGGTTGATATCGATCGTGTCGGATTCGACCCCCAACGTCTCCGCGACCCGTCCGGCGTCCGTCTCATCGGCCTCGGCGTTGGCCGAACTCGGCATGAGGAGCCCATGAACCGAGTCGGCGCCGAGCGCCTCGACGGCCAGATAGGCGGTCGTCGTCGAGTCGATGCCACCCGAGAGCCCGATGACGGCACCCTCCGCGCCGGCATCGTCGACGAGGTCGGCGATGAACTCGACGATGTGTTCGCGCCTCGCTTCGAGTTCCGAGTCCGAAAACAGCAGTTCGACGCCCGTTTTCTCTTGGACGGCCTCTACGTTCGTCATCACGTATCCATACGGGCTCTCGGAACTAATACTCTCCCGTTGGGACGGGGTTTCTGGACGAGTGTTCGGTTCGATTCGGTCCCCCTGCGTTTGCGTTCGAGACGCTACGTTCAAGTATGCCGGTCCGAAACAATCGTGTGCGCGCCGTTGGTCCAGTGGTAGGACATTAGCTTCCCAAGCTAATAGCCCGGGTTCAATTCCCGGACGGCGCATGAGCTTCTCAAGCGCCTCCGAGGATCGAGACCGTCGCGGATACAAAACGGCGCCCCCGGTGTCCACACGTGCCGCCTTTTCGATAGAGATCCCCTGCCGCGATGAAGCCGTTTGAATTCCTGCAGAGCGCCTCGTGGGTGCAGAAAGCTGCTGGCACAGGAGCTGCCGAAGCGGCGAGTAGGCAGGGGTAGTTCACACGCGTCCGATCGCGACTCGAACTTGGAGGAACCTTTCACATCGACGCGCGGTCGGTTGTCATCGTCGCTCGCAAAACCAGCCGGTGGCTATCCGGTCTATATGCCGGCGTCTTGATCCGTAGCGATTTCGGACCGAAGCCGCTGGGACCGCTGTTTGTACACAATTTTCGCAAGGCACCGAAAGGGTTCTCGCCACTATTTTTCGGCTGGCCGTCGGTCGGCTTTCTGTGCCCAATCGTGGACGGCTCTCCACGACCGCTCGACACCGGGATTTTCGGCGGCATCCCTACCGTCGACCGACATCACCGACGACAGTTCGGCTCTGCTCGCGCATGAACTGCGGGAGATACCAGTACCCACCGGCGAACTTGCTCGTCGTTCCCGAGGCCTTCCAGCCGCCGAACGGTTGCGCCTGAACGAGCGCGCCGGTCGTCGCGCTTTGGTGCCGGTTGACGTAACACATTCCGGATTCGATCCGATCAAACCACTCATCGACCTCGGTCCCGTCCTCGGAGAAGAGTCCGGCACACAACCCGTACTGGCTGTCGTTGGCCTTCGTGATCGCCCCGTCGAGATCCGACACCGGATGGAGGGTGACGAACGGGAGGAACTGCTCCTCGCGTGCCAACTCGTGGTCGTGGGGTAGCTCCGTCACGACTGTCGGTCGGAGGTACCGGCCGTCCGGGAGGGCATCGGAGCGAACGACGTCGCCGCCCGTGAGTAGCCGTCCCTCCTCGCTTGCGGTCTCACAGATCTCCCGATACCGCTCTACGGCGGCGTCGTCGATCACGGGTGAGACGAACGCCTCTTCATGTTCGGGGGGCAGAATCCGCAACGTCTCCGTTTTTTCCACCAGTTCGCGAGCGAAGGGTACCATCACGTCCTCGTGGACGTACACCCGGGACGTCGCCGAGCACTTCTGTCCGGCGAACCCGAAGGCGCCGTTTACGACACCCGAAACGGCTTTTTCGAGGTCCGCGTTCCCGGTGACGATCACGGGGTTTTTACCGCCGAGTTCGGCGATGACGGGTCCGGGTTTGCCCTGCTCGAAGAACGTCTCCTGAATCCCCCGACCGACCTCCCGGGAGCCGGTGAAAACGACGCCGGCCACGCCCTCGTGTTCGACGAGCGGCTGCCCGACAGCGCTTCCGCCGCCGGTGACGAGGTTGACGACGCCGTCCGGCACGCCGGCCTCGGAGAGTATCCCGACAACGTTGTGGGCGATCAGCGGCGTGGCGCTTGCGGGCTTTGCCACGACGGTGTTGCCGGTGATCGCCGCACCGGCCGTCATCCCCGTGAAGATGGCGAACGGGAAATTGAACGGGCCGACAACGCCGAACACACCGAACGGTTCGAGGCGGTTCCTGCAGCGTTGGTCGGGTGTCGGTTCGCCCGTCTCGATCCTGTATCCGTCGTGACGGTCGAGTTCACCGGCGTAAAACCGGAGGAAGTCGATCCCCTCGTCGATCTCAGCCATGGCTTCCGTCCGGTTTTTTCCGGCTTCCAGCGTCAACGTCGCCGCGAGTTCGTACTTCCGGTCGGCCATGAGATCAGCCGCGCCCCGAAAGATTTCGACGCGCTCTGCAACGGAACGCCGCCGCCAGCTTTCGAACGCCTTCGCGGCGGCTTCGACGGCGCGCCCGACGTCGGCTGCGTCTCCTGAAGCGAAGGTTCCAATGCGCTGATCGAGGTTGCCGGGATTCTCGACGGCGAAGTCGGTCTCAGTCCCGACGGCGGTGCCGCCGATCACTAGCGGATGCGCGTCCCCCAACTCGCTTCGAACGGTCTCGACCGCGTCCTCGTACGAGCGGTGAAACTCGTCGACCGTCCCCTCCTGTCGGTGTGTGAACACCGTACTCTCGTTTGCGAATTCCTGTGTGTCCATACCGATACGACGGTTTCCGGCATATTATAGTCAGTCGGTAGTTCACACGGAACACCCTTTTTCGGGCGGAGGACCCGACATACGAAACCCGAATCGACGGCGTCGATAGCGGTTGTATGCGGGGACCACGTACCAGCACCGAGGATGTTCCCCTGCAGCGAGAAGGGCGGGCTCGGAGCTTCCTCACTCCTGTGCCGCGAGGTACTCGGTGAGATCGGTCTGCGTGACGATCCCGGTCACCTGTCGGTCCTCGTCGACGATCGGAAGATGGCTGATATCGTTGGCCGCCATCCGATCCGCGACCGTCGAGACGTGCTCATCGGGTTTGCCCGTGAGAATATCCGTGGTCATGTGGTCGGCCAGCGTCGTTTCGTACGGGTCCACTCCCGCAGCAGTCAACGCGACGTAATCGGTCGCGGTAACGATTCCGATCGGATGGCAGTCAGCGTCGATAATGACGACGGAGTTGACTCCGGTGTCGAGCATTGCGTCGGCGACGTTACCGGGGTGTTCGTCCCCCTCGACCGTGAGTACGGGCGTCGTCATCAGCTCCACGACGGTCGTCGTGTTCATACACCGGATTTGTAGTCCGGGGTATAGATTGTTAGGGTCGGTTCCCCATCGTGATCGCTTTTGCACGGCCCGCATCCGCAACAGAATCGACGGAAGACGGTCGAATTAAGTAATAGCTCCCTCATGTTTGGCCGCATGAGGGTCGATACACGTTCGAAACACCGGGGAACACGACCGCCCCGAGGACCGACAGGAGATCGATATGTCGAGTGAGCCCCGGGCTGACGGCGGACCGGACGGGGCCGAAGTCGTCCAAGCTGACGGCGGGATGGCGGCCGCCGATCTGGAATATCCGTCGGCCGACTGGGCGGGCTTTTTCAAAAATCACTTCGGCCCATCGATGCTGTGGGCGCTGATAAGCATCGGCGGGAGCCACATCGTCCTCGGGCCGGAGATGGCCGCCACGTTCGGGCTGTTCGCGATCTGGGTGTTCGCGCTCATCTATATCGCCAAGTACGGTGCCTGGGAACTCGGGATCCGATACAACTACGGCGTCGGTGGAAACCCCGTCGAGGCGTACGATCAGCTCCCGGGGCCAAAAAACTGGATGCAGTGGTTCACGGTGGCCGTCTTCGGGGTGCTCTACGTCGGAATTACGGGCGCCGTCGGGATGAGCACCGCGGCGCTCGTCGCCGCGCTGACGCCGCTTTCGGTGCCGATCGCGTTCGCGGTCCTCGTCGGCGCCGCCGGCGCGTTGGTGTTTTTCGCCCGGTACAGCCTCCTCGAAAAGATCCTCATCGGCTTCACCGCGATGCTCGGGACGCTTCTGATTCTCGGCGTCATCGTCGGCCCGCCGCCCTCGGAGGTCGCTGCCGGGACCGCGTTCTCAGTTGAGCTTGGCGGCAACCGGACGATCGCATTCGTCGCGCTGTTTGCGGCCGCCGCGGGTTTCGCGCCGACCGGGTTCTCGACGAGCGTCCTCATCGGGAGCTGGAGCATGGCGAAAGGACAGGGTGCAAGCCAACTCGAGGAGTACGATCTCGATCCGGAAAAGGAAAAACACCACGAGTATATCCGCGAATGGATCAAAACGGGGCGGCGCGATTTCAACATCGGCTACGGGCTGAGTTTCGTCTTCGTCCTCGCGATGATCGTTCTCTCGGTGAACGTCCTGTATCCGGACCCACCGGGCGATGCCAACTTCGCCCTCGCCGTCGGCCAGATCCTCTCGGAGTCGTTCGGTCCGTGGTCCTTCTGGGCGATGATGATCGGCGCGATCGCGGCGCTGTATTCGACCGTTATCACGCTTCTCGACGGTGCGTCCCGCGCCGTCGGTGATATCCTCCCCATGGCCCTCGAGGACGAGTCGCTCGATAGCGACCGTATCCGGCGGGCCGTCGTTGTGATGATCGTCGTCGCCAGTTCGGCCGCTGTCCTTTCGCTCGGAAACATCCCCGTCACGTTCATCGTCTTCGTCGCCGCCATCCTGGCCGTCACGGAGATCGCCTTTTACCCCGCGAACTGGTACGTCGTCAAGAAGAACCTTCCCGAGGCGTTTCACCCCTCGCGGGCCTGGACGGTGTACTACGCGTTCAGCTTGCTCGCGGTGTTGGCTTTCGGCGTCATGGGCGCGGCCGTCCGGCTGGATCTCGTCCCGGAACTCGTCCGGTTTCTCACGTGAGCTCCAGCGAGTAGGTGTTCTCGGTGAAGCTTTCCTCGCCGATTCTCGTTTCGGCCTGTTCCGTCAGTTCGAGCCCCCGGTCCGCGTAGAACTCGTTGCCGATCCCGTTGTCGGCGAGCACCATCGCGTTGAACCGGTCGATGTCGTGGCGGAGCAGTTCGTGTCTGACGCGGTCGAACAGCGCCCGGCCGATCCCCCCACGTCTCGACTCGGGATGGACGTATACGCGTAGAAGGTTCCCCTCGTCGCCGGAGAGGACGGCGTGGGCGAAGCCGACCGTTTCGTCGTCGTCCACGGCGACGTAGATGTGCGTCCACGGGTCCTCGAGTTCTTCTCGGAGCCGATCGTGGCCGTACCAGTCGTTGACCGCCGCCTCGACGTTCTCGCGGCTCAGAATGTCCGGATAGTCGGTCTCCCACGATGCGCGGGCGATCCCTCGGATCGCGTCGATGTCGTCGGGATGGGCGACGTAGATGTCCATGCCTCTAGTTGACACACGTCTATAATAAAACTGCGGCGCCGACGCGGGGCGTCGTGTCCCCCGCTACTCTCCGCGGCCCATCGTGTAGAACACGTCGTTCGGCCGCATATCGGCGAGCGTCGCCATCCGGTTCGAGAGGTTGAACACCGAGACGACGCTCCCGATGTCCCAGATCTCTTCCGTCGAGAAGCCGGCCTCCCGGAGCCGCTCGAAGTCACGATCGTCGATCCGGCCGGGGGATTCGGTGAGCTTGACGGCGAAATCAAGCATCTCCCGATGCGGCTCCGTGAGGTCCGCCGTTCGGTGGTTCGTCGCCAGCTGGTCGGCGAGTTTCGGCGCGTCGGCGAAGATCCGGAGCAAGGCCCCGTGGGCGACGACGCAGTACAAGCAGTCGTTGATCCCCGACACCGTGACAATGAGCATCTCGATCTCCTCGCGTTCGAGCGTCGTGTCCTCGGTGAGAGCGTCGTGGTAGGCGAAAAACGCCCGGAAGTGACTCGGCTTGTAGGCGAACGCCGAGAAGACGTTCGGGGTGAATCCGGCCTGCTCCGTCTCCTCGTCGATCCGTTCGGCCACGTCGTCGGGGAGGTCGCTCCGATCGGGAACGGGGAACCGCCCCATCGCGTCGTCGTTCATACACGTCGGTGGGGCGGGGTACGTATAATTCGTTTCGCCTCCCTGGCAGCCGCGTTTCGATCCGGACGGGGGGGCTGTTTTTTTTATAATAGGAGGCGACACCGATATTCCTGATAAATCCTGATATCTATAACACACTCTGAAAATAACACGCCGATGACACCGTGCTACTTCTTATCACTATTCTCACAGGCAAGTGATTTCGTACAGAGTGGTTCAGACGTTTTCGATCCGAGTCCGGAGGTATTCCTGAAGACCGTCGTCACAACAGTACAAATAGCAGCCCTTCATGCCACGTGTCATGAGCGTTCGATACGTGTTTTTTATCAGTTCTTCAGCTATTTCGGCCGCTTGCTCGGGATTTTCTTTGAACATCTTTTTGATCCCGAATAGCGACCGATCAGTACTGGCTCGTGCCTCGTGATCAACGATGATCTCCCCGTCATGGTACTTCAGATCTTCGCCGATGATCACACCGACGTAATCGAATTCGAGGCCTTGGCAGGTGTGGATACAGCCGACTTCGTCGATTGAGCCTTCGGTGATCGCCCACGGGTCGCCGGTGTCGAGATTCCAACTCCGCTCGTACTCACCGATCTCGATGTCGACAGTGTTCGGATCCGAACGTCCGTCTTTCTCCCACTCCCAGCAGTACCCGGCTACAACCCGCGACAAACGCGTCTGTTCGTTCTTCCGTTCGATCGCCGAGTGCAGGGCTTGTGGCGAATCGAAGAGTTCGAGATCGAACTCCAGATCGAACCCGTCTGCGTTGGCGGTTTGCCTGATCTGCAGAACATCGTCAACCCACGCGATGTAACCTTTGGAACCGTTGCAGCGGAACTGCGATTCGAGCGTTAGCTCCTCAACTTCGGCGCCAAGATCGGCGGCGTGTTTTTTGATTTCTTGTTTGGAGCCGATGTCGTCAATGTGGACGCGCTGGCTTTCATCGATGAAGAAGACGCTGAATTTGGCGGCGTTGATGATCTCCATGATCTGGTTTTCCCCGCGTCCGAAGAAGGTCGATTCTTCGTTCAGTCGGTGGGCTTCATCGGCGATCAGTGCTGGAAGCGCGTTTGCATCCGTGTCTACGAAGCTGCCAGCGCCGGTGAAGAGATGTTCGATTTCCTTGACGAGCTTGTCGCTACGGAGTTTCTCCTTATACACTTCCCTCGGCGCTCGGTTTTTCGAGACGTACTGGGCGACCATGTCGTTTTGAATGAGTTCGGCGAGAATGTTGATCGCCACGACGGTCTTCCCGGTTCCGGGGCCGCCCTCAACGAGTAGGACGCGTTTCTGCCCGTCGCGACGCGACTGGTTGGCCAGTTCGACGGCTCTCTCGAAGATGACTTTCTGTGAGTCGATCAGCGTGAATTCATCGCGGGACTCCAACATCTCAAGCAGTGAGTTCTGGAGTGATTTCGCCGGTCTGATCTTCCCCTCATTCATCTCGTAGAGGTTCTCTCGGTCGTCCCCGACATCGATCTGGGATTCGAGATATGCGCGCAGCTTCTTCGTGTCGCCGCGGACGTAGAGCGGTGCCTGCTCGGTGTACGACCGATAGGTTTCGTTATCCAGTTTATTTCGGTGCTGCGGTTCGAAGTTGTGGAGATACGCCAGCGGATGGAGGACGATCGGTTTCTCGCGGATACTGACGTTGAAGTCCTTCAGGAGTTGGGCGTACGAGGCGGCCTGGTAGCTTGGATGAGTTGTTTCTCGGATCCCCCCACCGAGAACGGTTTTGACGATCCCGTCCTTGGTGTCGACCGGCTGTGTACTGTCGCCGTCCCACTGTTTGAGTTCGATAATGACGACGTTCGCGGTGTCCGTTTCGTCATAGCCGGAGACCAGAAAATCAACGCGGCGAGAGGTTAGCGGAATTTTAAATTCGATCGCGACGCCCGCATCAGCCGGCACCGCACTACCGCTCAGGACGCTGTGCATGTACTGCAGGGAGTTCTTCCACGCGCGAACTTCGCCCGGTCCGCCCATCCCGAACCCCTGTGATTCGTAGCCCCGCTTGATCTCCGGCACCAACTGCCCTTCAAGGACGTCGTCGATAAAGCCGGATTTCGTACTTTCATACACGAGCATCAGCGATTACTCGTCGTACTTTTGATTTCGTCCCTTATATCCGTTTGCCAGGTACCGGTTTCTGCTTTTGTAATCTTGCTCCGTAACGCTTCGTTGTATCCGATATCGTACACGTCGGCAAAACGAAGAACGAAAAATGGCAGATCTGACAGTTTTTCCTCGACTGCTTCCTCGCTCGACGGCTTCGTTACTAGGTCTAATTACTCCAACTGATTTTTAAATAGAAATCGCTCAGGTGATCTATTCGATTCCGTGACAATCCTGGCCGCCAACTCCTTCGGCGTGTGATACCGCTCCCACTCGCGTTCCTCACAGAACGAGTGGCGAGTTTTGCACCGCTCGCTACAAGCCCGACGACGAGGACCGCGAGAGCCGACCGGAGGGAGGCTCTCGGACTGCCGGAACGGGCGAAGCCCGTGGAGGGGCCCACGAGACCGACCAGTGGGGCTACACGGAGACCGAGTACCTGCCGGCGTTCCGGATCACGGACCTCACGGAGCGGGAGGCGGACCTGATCGAACACTTCGTCCCGGTCGCCGTCGACGAGGCGGGCGGCTTCGCGAACTTTCGCGAGACGGCGAC
>LFFM01000306.1_pt1 | contig 33117 bp, 27 predicted proteins | sample 643131 | NCBI WGS metagenome assembly LFFM01 (sample SAMN03777445, study PRJNA286221) | soda lake metagenome | biome: soda lake; feature: Kulunda steppe; material: water; isolation source: sample Tc-Br brine of Tanatar trona crystallizer | place: Russia: Kulunda steppe | collected 2011-07
CTAGTGCAGCAGCAGCTTCGGCTCATGGATATTTCATGGCCGGACTGGATCCCTGCTACCGGGCAGGCGTGATACTCTGCTCGCACTCCCTGCTCCATCGCATCTCGATGGGGCATGACTTGGTGCTTCACGCAACCGTCATTCCATAGGGTAATCCATGGCTGAACAACAAACGACTTACAAGTACGAACTGACGTACATCATCAACACGGTCCTGAATGAGAAGCAAATCCAGGACGCCGTCCGCCGGGTCAACAACGTGATCCAGGAGCATGGCGGCGAGGTGTTAGAAGTGGATGAGTGGGGCTCGCAGCGCCTGGCCTACGCCATCAAAAAGCGCCGCAACGGGCATTACGTGAATCTCTACTTCGAAGGCGAAGAGGAGACCGTACAGCGCCTCGAGCGCGCGCTCCAGATCGACGACGACATCCTCCGGTACCTCACGCTGCGCGTCACGCCTGTGATGGAACGGCAGCGCCACGAAGACCGCAAAGCATACGCCCGCGCTCAGGCCGAAGCGGCCAAGGAGCAAGCGGCCCGCGAAGCGGAAATGGAGGCCGACGATGACGACGACGATTTTGAGGACGACGAGTAGCACCTGCCGCCCTCCTTCCCGTGTTGATCCAATTTCTACCAGTACATTATTATGGCTACGAAAGACCGAGAGTACGTCGATTACAAAGACACTGAATTCCTCCAGCGGTTCATCAACGAACAGGGCAAGCTACTGCCGCGTCGCGTAACCGGGGTATCTGCTAAGATGCAGCGGCAGATCACCCGCGCCGTGAAGCGGGCTCGCCATCTGGCGCTACTGCCCTTCGTGGACGACGCCATGCGGTAGGCCGCACCGCTCGCTTTTTGTTTCATCGGGTGCCGGCCCTGTGCCGCACCGCTGACGACCAAACGTTATGAAAGTTATTCTTAAGCAAGACGTCGATCACCTTGGGGAGGAAGGGGAGATCGTAGAAGTAAAGAACGGCTACGGCCGTAACTATCTCATCCCCCAGGGACTCGCGAGCCTCGCCACGAAGGGCGCCATCCGCCAGCGTGAGGAAACCCTCCGCCAACAGGCCCGGAAGCGCGCCCACAAGCGCGACGAGGCACAGAACGTCCGGCGTGAGCTCGAAGACACCGAAGTGGTGGTGCGCGCCAAGGTGGGCGAAGACCAGCGCATCTTTGGCACGATCACCACGCAGCAAGTGGCCGATCAGCTCCGCAAGGAAGGCTTCGAGATCGACCGGAAAAACATCGAGCTGTTGGAGGACATCCGACTGCTGGGCGTCTACAAAGCCTCGGTTGCTGTTCACTCCGACGTGGAAGCTACCATCACCGTGCGCGTCGAGCCGCTTGACGACTAAGCGACGAAACGACCAACACGCTGCAGGTGCCCCATCGTTGGGGTACTTGCCATTAAGGTATGCGAACGGACATCACCCTCGGGTGGTGTCCGTTTCTTTTTGGCATAGGCGCGGCCAGACGCCAGGGTGCCAACTGAACAGCACTGAAGCGGCAGGACCGACGCGCACGAGAAGCACGCCCCGCCCCGACGCTGTTACGACGTAAACCGCTCGGTCAGATAGCGGCACGTTGGCGTTTGCTCAAAGCCGCCCGGGCTGCATCGAACGAGGTCGGCATGGATCAGCTTGCGCAGGTCGTGAAACACCACGAAGACCTCCAGCTGCAGCTGCTCCGAGAGATCCACCAGGTCGTCCACCGTGAAGGCTTCGGGAAGGCGGGCCAGTACATGCCAGAGCGATGAAGGGACGGATGCCGCCGCCGCATACGCCTCGTGCCCGCGTTGCGCGGTGTAGCTGCCGCGTGCTGTTCGGCGGACCGGCGCGGAAGCACCGGCGGAGGTAGTCGTGATGGTCACAAACGATTCGGACACAGGCGCACCGGTGAGGAGGGGATGGCTGGTTGATAACCAAAACATAACCACCCTGGGCACCCGCAAGCGTTAGCTTCTGGCGCACCCATAGGCTGACCTTCCGCGCAGGCTGACCTTCCGCGCAATGCGCCTCACGTAAGGACGTACGCTCACAGGCTAAGCCGCGCGCCACCACCGGATGACCAGTCCGCTGTTAAGGGCGTGCTACGCATGCCGATAAGCGCCTTAGTGTCCGCCGTATCTTGTCACTCGCTTTGCCGACCTATGGATTTGCTTCGCTACCACCGCCAACTGGGCCTCGACGAGGACCTGCCGCCTGAGCTCCGTAAATACGTCGAGAAGCTCTATCTGGAAGGGTGGGAGGCGTATATTGATGCCCGCTGCCCGTTCGGGAAGCATGACATCGGCATGCTCATGTGGTTTGAATTTGCACAACGGACCACGTTAAATTGAGCACGCTACGAAAAATACGGCAAAGGATGGCACGGTCGGGTGCGCCACCGCTGTACCTGCTCATATGTCCCCTCTTGCCCTTCGCCTGCGCGTGGGACTGGTGGACCGCCGTCCAGGTCGTGGATGAGGAGAAATGAATTAATTTCCAATCATCTTTTGGATCCCCACGCAACATTGCGTATCCTAAAACACTTGGGCAGCAGGTGATCCGCGGGTTTTCAGTCGGCTGTAGGTGATGTCGCAGCGACGGGTTCGCGTCGTGGTTGCACGCGTAGCTGTACTGCGCGGCCCTGCAGCGTCCGCCGCTTATACTCTTCCGCTATTTTCGTGAATGCGTCCTGAGTGCCGCTATGGCTTCTTCCTCGCCCGCAGCCGAGGCTGATCGTTCCCTGGTACCAGAGGGGAGAGTGCCCCCGGTAGCGTTAGTGCATCTCCAGGATCCGGTAGTGATTGTGGATCGAATGGGGCGGCTCGCGTACCTGAACGCCGCAGCGGAAGTGTTCTTCGACACAACAACAGCGCATGCTACAGGGCGTCCTTTTTCCACGCTGGGGACGCTTCCTGCGGCCGAGCCCGGACTCCTTACGCAAGCCGCCCGAGCGCTCACCGAGGAAGGCGAATGGCAGCACGGAGGGCGGTTGCATATGGCCGATGGCCAGGAGCGGGAGGTACTGATCACCGCCTCGCCCATTCAGCAAGAGGCCGTGCTTACCGGTGTGTTGGTCATCATCAACGATCGCACCCAGCCGCATCAGCACGAAGCCCGCATGAAGCACCGGCTGCGGGTGGAGCAGGCCCTCACCGAGGTGTCCCGTATGTTGGTGGCGCCACGAGCGGTGGACTTCGAGGAGCTCCTGGGCGTTATCGGCGAAGCGGTAGGCGCCCGCAGCGTATACCTTGTGACCATCCCCACGGAAGAGCAGCCGTTTCGCGATGAGCAGCTGGGCGAATCCACCGCGCAGCAAGTCGGCATGGGGCTGACCATCTGGTCGGTAGAGGAAGCGGCGGGCGACCCAGAGCTCGGGGCCGAGGAGGCGTTGCCAGAGAACCTCTACGAGTTGTTGGATAGCAACGTCGTTGCAGCGGCCGGCAGCCCAACCTCTCCCTCAGCCTTTGCTGTACCGGTCCTGTCCTCTGAGGATCTGCTCTATGGCTACCTCGGAATCGAGCATGGCCAGGCCTCCGAAACCGGCGCGGGCGGCGCTGAACTACTCCCCACCGCCTGGCAGGAAGAGGACGTGCGGGTCCTGCAGGTACTGGGCGATCTGCTCGCCACCTACTTCGAGCGCAACCACGCCATGCAGGCCCTGCGCGAGAGTGAGGAGCGCTGGCGCCGTCTTGTGGAAAGTCACCCGGACCCCATCGTCATCACGCAGCAGGACCGGATCGTGTACATCAACCGAACAGGCGTTGACGTGCTGGGCGCGCCTGAGCATCGAAAGGTGGAAGGGCGCTCCCTGCTCGACTTCGTCTCGGCAGAGCTTCACGAGCAGCTTTCCGAGCGGCTCACGCGCGTCATGGAGGGCGAGACGCCCCCCCCGCTCCAGCATGAGCTTATCCGGCTGGATGGGCAAGAGCGCATCGTAGAATCCTACGCAGTGCCCATTCTGCACAAAGGGCAGACGGCGGTGCAGACCGTACTGCGCGACATCACCGAGCGCATCAAAACCGAACAGCGCTACCGCACCTTCGTCGAGACCATCTCCGAAGGCATCTGGCACGCTGACCTGGACCGCCCAGTCGCCAGCGCCACGCGGACCGGCTTGCAGGTAGCCCACATCCGTGACCATGCACGCCTCGTAGACTGCAATAAGGTGATGGTGGGCTTTGCCGAAGCGGCCGGGTTGAAGGACTTAGAAGGACGCCCCATGAAACACTTTCTTTCGGATGACGGGATCCTGCGGGAGTTTGTGGAAGACGGCTACCGGCTCCGCAACCGGGAGTACGCGGTGCGGCTCCCCGACGGGGGCAAGCGGCACTTCGTGCTGAACGCCGTTGGCACCACCGAGCGCGGCGTGCTCGTCCGCATCTGGGGCAGCGTTGTGGATGTGACCGAGCGCGTACGGCTGGAGCGCCGCATGCTCTCGGCCCTGGAGGAGCAGCAGCAACGCATCGGGCGGGACCTGCACGATGGCGTAGGGCAACTTATGACGGGCGTCCGCATGCTGAGCCAGAACCTGGCAGACACCGGCTTCGACTCCGACGATCCACGAAAGAAGCAGGCCACCCGCATCGCCGAGTTTGCCGAGGAGGCCTCGCAGCACGCAAGCGAAATCTACCGAGGCCTCACCCCCGTGCAACTGCATCAGGAAGGGCTGGTGGCCGCGCTCGACGAGCTGGCGCACACCACCGACGGCCTGCCCGATGTAACCTGCACGTTTGACCACGATGGGTCCATCGACGTGTCGGATCACGACGCTACGCTGCATTTGTATCGGATTGCACAGGAAGCGACTAATAATGCACTCAAACATGCCGATGCTACCCATATACGGATCACCCTTACCCACCGTGACAAGCGCATCCTCCTGCAAGTGCAAGACAATGGCACCGGATTTGATGTAAATGCCAAACGCAGTCGCTCGTCCATCGGGCTGGATAGCATGGTCTACCGTGCCCATACCGTCCAGGCCGACCTGAGCATCGACTCGTCACCGGGTGAAGGCACAACCGTACAGTGCCGCGTACCGCTCTCCGCGGTCGCACCCGCTGATGTACCCTCTGCCTTGTCCTGAGTCAACTTTCCCATTCTGTCGCAGAAGCCTTATGTCTACCTCTAAGCAGTCCTCCAGCCGCACACGCGTCGTCATCATTGATGACCATCCCGCCATCCGTGTCGCGCTATCCAACGTCATCGAGGCCGCCCTGGACCTCCACCTGGTGGGGCAGGCCAGCTCGGCCGATGCCGGCTTCCGCCTCATCGAAAAAGAAAAGCCGGACGTGGCCATCGTAGATGTGTCGCTGGAAGATGCCCACGGGCTCGACCTCGTGCAGAACGTCACGGCCCTCTACGAGGACGTAAAGGTGCTCGTGTTTTCCATGTACAACGAGAGCGTCTATGCTGAGCGGGCCCTGCAAGCCGGCGCGAAAGGCTATCTGATGAAGGGAGAGTCGCCGGAGCGCGTGGTGGAGGGCATCCGCGCCATCATGAACGGCGAAGTCTTTCTGAGCCGCAAAATGGTCTCCCAGATTATTATGGGCAGTACCGGCGCCAAGGACAAGGCCAGCGGCCCGGGCTTTCCTATCAACGACCTGACCGACCGCGAAATCACCGTCTTCCAGATGCTGGGTGAAGGCTACAGCATCGAAGAGATCACGGACCGGTTGTCCCTCAACCGAAAGACCGTGGAGACCTACCGGCGCCGCGCCAAGGAAAAGCTGGGGTTGGACTCCGTGGCTGAACTGCTGCAGTACGCCATTCAATGGACCCACGCACAGCCGGCCCCTGGCCAGGAAAAAGCTGCGGCTTCCCAGAACGGAAGCTAACGATGGCCTATCCGGTGGCGTAATTACGCCATACTAAGGTGGAATTGGTGCACACAATAGCGTATACTGTAACTGTATGGTTTCAGTCAATGCCCCCCGTTGTGCACCTCACCTCCCTTCCACCCAATGCCCGGCAGACCCATGAAGAACTCAAAAAGCTCGTCTGACCGTACCCGTGTGGTCATCATTGATGATCACCCCGCCATCCGCGAAGCGCTGGGCAACGTCATCGATTCGAAGATGGACCTGGACCTCGTGGGGCAAGCCCCGTCGGCTGATGAAGGCTTCCGGCTGATTGATCGCGAGCGGCCAGATGTAGCCATCGTGGACGTGTCGCTGGAAGACGCGCACGGGCTCGACCTGGTGCAGAATATCCGCGCGCAGTACAGCGACGTCAACGTGATTGTGTTCTCGATGTACGATGAAAGTGTCTATGCCGAGCGCGCCATCCGTGCGGGCGCCAGCGGGTACCTCATGAAGAGCGAGCCCACGCAGCGCGTGATCGACGCCGTGCGTGGGGTGATGGACGGCGAAGTCTTCCTGAGCCGCCGCATGGCCTCCCGCATCCTGAGCAAAGTGGCCCGCCCCGGCCGCGCCGCCAGCCCCGGCTTTGCTATCGACGACCTGACCGACCGCGAGATGGCCGTCTTCCAGATGCTCGGGCAGGGCTACAGCATCGACGAAATCACTGACCGGCTCAGCCTTAGCCGCAAGACCATCGAGACGTACCGCCGCCGCGCCAAAGAAAAGCTCGGCCTCGACACCGTGGCCGAACTGCTCCAGTACGCCATTCAGTGGACGCATGGCCAGGGCGGGGGGGTAGAGCAAGCGACTGCCGAGTAAGCGTCCCTACAACACTGCAGCGCCATCCTCAAAGCCGACTTCCACTCCCGGAGGTCGGCTTTTTTCGTCTTCGGTCACCGGCGGCGCTCCCGCGGCTGAGAAACAGCGTGGGGCTTGGCATACCGGTACCGAAACGATGTTTAGCAGCTGATTGCCCCATATTGCAAGTTCGTATAAAGAAAAAATAAATACCGTGTAATATAATCAGGTCTAATCGTAACGATTGTATCTTCAACGTACAAAGACTTTGCATTACGTAGCGAAGTTTAAGATAGTGTTACCGTGTACATATCAAAGTACCACATCATTTGTATTTGTGGTATTGCACGGTCGTAGACTGTCTTTAATCAGTAAGGTGTTCTAATGGACAAGATGTTAACAGGGGCAGGCGTCGTCGTGGCGCTTGTAGCATTGCTGGGTTGGTCAACCGCCGCTGCTCAAACGGGTACGGTAGAAGGTACGGTAATCGATGCCGAGACCGGGGAGACGCTCCCAGGAGCCAACGTGCTCGTGGCGGGAACCGACATCGGCGCGGCCACCAACGTGGATGGCTTATTTACGCTGTCAGACGTGCCTGCCGGGGAGCAATCCCTGCGAGCTTCGTTCGTCGGATATTTTGAAACGGAGGTTGCGGTCGACGTTGAGGCGGATGCCGTGACGGAAGTTACGATTGAGCTGGAGGAGGACCTGGCCGACCTGGACGAGGTTGTGGTGACAGGGCTTGGCCTGCAGCGTGACCGCGGACAAGCGCAGGTTTCGGTTGGCCGAGTAGACGCCGGTGACCTGTCCGAGCGCGCCAGTTTCCAGGATGTCTCGCAGCTCATTGGCGGGAATGTGGCCGGTGTGAATGTGCAGGCCGCTTCCGGTAACGTAGGCGGTGGCATTCGCTTCAATGTGCGCGGCGGCGGAGGCCTCGGTGGCGACGGCCAGCCCGCCATATACATCGACGGCGTGCGGATTGACAATGCTGAGATTGCTGGCTTCGGTGGTGGGGGACAGGGGATCTCCACCCTCGCCGACCTGAACCCGAACGACATCGAATCGATCGACATCGTGCGCGGCCCAGCTGGGGCAGCCATTTATGGAACGGAAGGCGCTAACGGCGTTGTCCTCATCACCACGAAGAGCGGCAGCTTCTCTGCTGAGCCTACCTTCGACCTGCAGTACCGCGGCTCCTTTGGCTTTAACGAGCAGGGCGACCAAACCTTCGACCCTGACGTCTTTGACGATGGAGAAATCAACCGCGGCGACCTTGCCAACGACCTGTTCCGCCGCGGAGGAATCCAGCAGCATCAGGTAAGCCTTTCGGGCGGTACGGAATCCGTCCGCTATTATGCCTCTATCGATAATCGCCAGGAAGACGGCGCCCTGCCCAGAAACTCGGGTGACCGCACCAACCTCCGGGCCAACTTTGAGGCGTTCCCCATCGATGAACTGAGCGTACGGGCCAGCGCCGGCTACACGGCCAATGTGCTCAACCGTCCGGAAAACGACAACAGCATTCAGGGAGCCATCGGGGAGACCCTCCTCGGCCCGGAGCCCTACTTCATCACCGATAGCCTGGCCATCTTTAACATCGACGATGTGCAGCGGGTCAACCGGTTCGTGGGCTCGGTGCGGGCAGAATATACGCCTGTCGACAACCTCACGCTGACCGGCTCGGCGGGCTACGACGCCTCGAGCCGCCGGCAAGACCGCACCCGGCCCGTTGGCTTTGCCTATCCAGGCATCGGCACCAGCGGAGAGCGGAATGTCTTTAACCGCAACAACGAGCAGATCAATGTTGATGGGCAGGCCCAGTATGCGTATGAGATTACGCAGGGCCTCCGGGCGACCAGCCTGATCGGGGGGCAGTTTACGCAGCAGACGCTGCGCACCTCGTTTGGTACCGCGCAGGAGTTTGCGACCGACGTCATTACGAACATCGGCGCTGGGGATGATTTCACGACACTCAATGAGGGCTTTCTGAATGAACGCACGGGCGGTATCTTCGCCCAGCAGGAGCTGGTGCTGGATGACACCTACTTCGTCACCGGGCAGCTGCGGCGCGACGTCGCCACGGCGCTTGGTGAAGGCGTGACAGACGTCTGGTATCCCAGCGCGAGTTTCGCGGTGCGGTTGGATCAGTTCGACTTCTCTCCGGACGTCTTCACGCTGCTGCGTCCGCGCGTCGCCTATGGCGCCACCGGTAACCTGCCCGGCGTGGTGGACGGGGAGGCCCTTCGCTTCAACGCCCGCGCATCGGGCTTCGGCGCCGGGGCCACCATCGGCTCGGTCGGAAACCCGCAGCTCGTTCCCGAGCGGGTCCAAGAGTTCGAGGCCGGCGTCGACGCTGATATTCTCGATCGCTACTCAGTCGAAGCCACCTATTATTACTCGTTTGCCAACAACTCCATCATCGACCAGCCGCTGGCCTTCTCCACAGGCTTTGGCGGCGGCACCTTGCCCAGCAACGTAGGGGGGGTGGAATCGCAAGGGGTAGAGTTGGGCCTGGGCCTGACCCCCATCCTCCAAGAGGACGTCCGGCTGGACCTGAACCTCAACTATGCCTACCAGACGAGCGAGGTGACGGATACTGGTGAGGTGGAGGCCATATTTGACGGCTTCGACATCAACGTCATCAAGGAAGGCCTGCCGCGAAGCGCCTTCTTCATCGAAGAGGTGATCGGCGCCCAGTTTGATGACCAGGGCGTCTACATCGGGCCGGAAGCCACAGCCGAGCGACAAGTACTGGGGCAACCCATTCCGGAGCATACCGGGGGGCTGCGCTTCAACCTGACCCTCTTCCAGAACCTGTCAGTCTCCGGGCTCGCTGAGGTGGCACTGGGACATCAGGTGTACAATAACACCCTGCGGTTTGCCGCCTTTGATGGCACCAACGCCGAGCGGAACCGCCTGAGCACACAGTTGGCCGAAGAGACGCCTGGCACGGCCGAATATGAGCAGGTGGCGGAAGCACTGGCCCGCACCAATCCGCTCTTCCAGGGCAATTTCATTGAGGATGCGGACTACCTCAAAATGCGCGAGTTGAGTGTCAATTATGACTTCTCAAGCCTGGTCCGGGAAGCTGGCATCGCCGGTCTGAGCACCGTACGCCTTGGGGTATCGGCGCGTAACCTGTTCACGATTACCGGCTACAGCGGCGCCGATCCGGAGATCAACTTTGCCGGGTCCCGTTCGCTGAGCCGTGGGCAAGACTTCCTGACGCTGCCCACGCCGCGGCAGGTGACGCTGAATGTTACCGTAGGGTTTTAAGCGTAACCCTTCCGGCCGGGAGCGGCCCCTTGCTGGTCGCTCCCGAGCTGGCCTCCTTTTCCGTACCGCATGTATTAGTTTGTGAGTGATAGATCCATGAGAACACTTTTCACGATAGTCCTCGCCGCTGTTGTGCTGGCGCTGCCCGCCTGCGACTCGCTGGTTGAAGACGTGGACGACCCCATCGACACCGCCTCCGATGAAGCGTTGAACACTGCCGACCAGGCAGACTTCCTCATCAGTGGGGTGGAGGGGCGATTTGCCTCCACGCACGATCGCACGGGGCTCTTCACCAGCATCCTGTCCGACCAGTTCATCTTTGGCGGCTCGGGGGCCACGTTTCCCACCTATCAGCAGTTTGACGCTGCCGATATCAACCTCGACAATAACTCGGTAGACGGCAGCCTCGTCCAGTTGGGCGAGTACCGCTTCCTGGCCGATAACCTGCTGGAGCGGGCCGACATCATCGATGGCTTGGACCCTGAGGAGGGCGGCTGGCCCGGTGGCGAGGCCGATCCCGACCGGGAGCGTCTCCTCTTTACGGCCCACTTCCATGGCGGGCTGGCTCGGTACTTCTGGGCGGCCTTTTTTGGGCGCGACGCCCAGGAAGGCGGCGGGGTCATCAGCGAGCTGGAATCACCGGAAGACCCCACTCGTGGCGATTTCATCCCCTCTGCCGAACTGTATCAGGACGCCACCCAACGGTTGGAGGACGAAGCGCTGCCCCGGGCGGCCAACTTCCTGGGGGACGGCGAGGGCTACGACAGCCGTGTGATTCATACCATCCTGGCTCGGATCGAGCTCTTTCAGGGGAATCTTGACGCCGCCGCCAGCTACGCCGAAAGTGGGCTGATAGAAGGCGATGCCCCCTTCCAGGCGCAGTACCTTGACCGGACGGGCGGGGGTGCCAATTTCTGGTTCAACGCCAGTGGACCGGGCCGTGTGCAAACGGTGGCAGCTCCGCGCTTCTTCGAGGATGAAGACTACCTGGATGGGGACGTCGATAATCCTGAGTCGGCGCGCATTCCGCTCATCTTCAACACCACGTTTAACTACTTCATTACCGGCGAGGAAATCGAAGGCTACCGCCAGGGCCGCTACAATGAGCGAGGCGCGTCCATCGACTTTGCCACCTGGCAGGAAAACGAGCTGATGCTGGCCGAGATTGAGCTGCGCCAGAACACAGGCGACCCGCTCGCGCGCATAAACGACGTGCGCGCCAGCCACGGTCTTGATGGTCTCGGCGAAGCCACCCTCGATGTGCTCTTCACCGAGCGCGACAAGGAGCTGTTCACGCTGGGGTATCGCCTGGTGGATCAGCGCCGCATCACGGAAGAAGGCATCGATGTGGATCCCGAGCTACACGGTTGGCACCGCGCGCCGGATGCCTGGTGGTACCTGCCCATCACGCTGGGCGAACGGAATGACAACCCCAACTTCTAACGCCTCTAACATAACCGCTGTAACCACAAAGCCTCCCGGCACGTCCTGGGAGGCTTTGTGCGTTTGCTGAAGAATGGTCGCGCGCAAGCTTACGCATCGAAGTCCCATTCAAAATACAGATCCCCGAGTGGATTGGCCGGGTAGCGCACCCGCAGTTGGAGGTCGTCGGTGTCCAGGATGTCGTCGCTGTCATCCACGCGCTCAAAGTACAGGTCGTTCACACGGTAGAGCATGACGGGACTGGAGGAGGTCTGCTGGTACGTCTCGACGCCACCGGAGAGCGTGCGCACCGGGCGGTGGCGCGTGCCGTCGGCGGCGCGGAGCGTGATATCGACGCGCGGCGGGCGGAGGTCCGTGCTAAAGACAGCCTCTGGGGCGCGTCGGTCGACGAACATGTGCACCCGAATGCGCACGAGGCGCCGATACTGCAAGAGCTCCTGCGCGCGAATGCGCTCGGCTACGTCGTCGGAGAGGTTGTTGATATTCATTTCATGGATTAGCGATGCTTCGACGAGCTCCCGACCCCAGAGGGTTGCGAAGGTGGTGTGCACGTCAGAAGCAAAGCGGCGGTCAGCCATCGGGGTGCGGTGCCGCACCGACCACTCAATCTGTTGCTGATAGTAGGAGTCGGACGCGCGCCCTTCGCGGAGTGAGTCGGGATGCGGGACGGTTGCCGGGCTGGCAGGAAAGCGCTGCGAGACCAGCGTGCTGGTTGTCACGCGGTCGGTGCTACCGCTGCGGAGGAAGGTGCAGGAGGAAAGCACGAGGAGCAACGCGCCAACGCTAAGTAAGAGGAGCGCCGGACGTAGCGTAAGCGCCTGTGGCAAAGAAGGCATACGGGGGTCAGAAAACTAAGAAAGACACGGCGACAAGCTGTACGCCAGAGTGCTTGGATTGTGCACGGTACTCATCGGCAAGGACTGACACTGGCATTTTAAGCTGATATTATGTAGGAATTGTGAATATAGTGTGCTCGTATTGTATAATACAGTGAGCTCTGACATATTTAGGCAGTTATTAATGGGCAGCTTGTGCCGCGCTGACGCCCTTGTTTCCCACCCACCACACTCACAAGCTTGGAGCGATCATGAGATTTATTGCTACCATTGCGTTCATGCTGTTTGCCTTCCTCAGCGTAGGCCATGTGTTTGCGCAAGACGGCACCATCGTTGGTACCGTCATCGACGAAGAGACGAGCGAACCCCTACCCGGGGCTACCATCACCGCGGTTGGCACTGGCCAGGGAACAGCCACGGACATTGATGGAAACTATTCGTTTCAAATGCCCCCTGGCACGTACACCGTGCGGGCGACATTCGTGGGCTACGAGCCTGCCGAGCAACAAGTTGACGTTGCCGCTGGTGCGGAAGTGCGCGTTGACTTCAGCCTGAGCGAGGACTTCCGGCTGTTGGATGAGGTCGTTGTTACAGGGGTGTCGGTCGGCCTACCCAGAAAATTGGGTTTCAGGTATCGAAGGTCGGCGCCGAAGAGTTGCAGGAGGTACCGGGTACCGATCCCGCCAATGCCCTTCGCGCTAAGGTCCCCGGTGCGCGTATTGTACAGGCCTCGGGCCAGCCGGGTACAGCTCCGTCCATTCGCCTGCGCGGTACCACAACCCTGTCAGGGAGTCAGGAGCCGCTCATTGTGGTCGATGGCGCAATCACCAGTGGTGGACTGGAAAGTATTGACACACAGTCGATCGAATCTATTGAGATCATTAAAGGGGCCGCTGCCGCCTCGCTGTATGGGTCGCTGGCCGGTAATGGCGTGATCCAGATCATCACCAGGCGTGGTGCCGATCAGATGGGGACCACTCAGGTGACCGTCCGCAATGAAGTGGGCTTTTCCCAGTTGGCTAATACGATCCCGCTCTCCAGTACGCACAACCGAGCAGGTCGTGACGGTGATGGGAATGTGGTAAACACAGACTTCCGCCAGGCATGCGACACCCCGCCTTGCCCGCTTAATCCCGTGGCGCCCGATGGCATCTTCCAGAACGCGTTTGATCGTAATTTCGATCAGCAGGATGTGCTCTTCGAGCCGCAAAACTTCTTTACCAACTACGTCTCCGTCGCTTCGCGTCAGCAGGGACTGAACTACCTGGTGTCGTTTGAGAACACGTACAACGGTGGTGTCGTGAGTGGCTTAGAGCCGTTCCAGCGCCGCAACGTGCGCCTGAACGTGGATAATCAGGTTTCGGACCGTTTCGATCTCTCAGCCTCGCTGCTCTTCAGCGACCGGGAGGGGGTAAATGCCTTGGAGCAGGGGCAGGGGGCAAATAACGTGTTTTATGGCGCGCTGCTGTCGTTCCCTGATCTGGATCTTCGTGAAGCCCCCCCTGAAGGCGTCGATGCTCCCTTCAACCCCTTTGCGACGGCCGGTAACGCCGCTAACCCGCTATATCGGGCGGCCGTTATCGATCGCCGTAACCAGGGCGACCGCATCTTCGGTAACTTCCGGGCCAACTTTGAAGCCACGGATTGGCTCACGCTCGATGCGCAGTTCTCGTACGATGATAGCGAAAGCTCCTTCGTCCAGCTTACGCCCAAGGGCACCTTCCCTTCAGATGCGACGGGTTCGGTATCACAGGGCTCGCTATTCGAGTCGGAAAGTCGGGAACGCCTTGCCATTGCGCGGGGTCGGGCCCTGCTCTCGCACTCATTCGGTGATCTGGACGTAAGCCTCGTCGGGTCCTACACGTACGAGGACCGCCTCATTCAGAGTGAAAGCCTCTCGGGGTCTGACTTTCTCGCACGGGATGTCCCGCGCTTCCCCAACACCCTACGCGACAACCTGAACACGGGGCAATTTGAGGGACAGATTCGCTCGGAAGATATTGTCGGTAACCTGGTGCTCGACTACAGGGATCGCTACATCTTCGACGGCGTCGTACGGCAGGAGCGGGTGTCGCTCTTTGGCCCGGATGCGCGTGACAAGACCTACTTCCGTCTGGCGGGTACGTACCGGCTCACGCAGGATTTCGAGCTGCCCAACATTGACGAATTTAAGTTCCGTGCGTCCTATGGGACGTCCGGGTCACGTCCGCCCTTCGTTGCGCAGTACGAAACATTCAGCGTAACCACGACCGGTATCACGAAAAACATCTTGGGCAACCGAAACATCGCCCCGGCTGATGTGCGGGAATTCGAAGCAGGGATTGACGTCAACTTCTTGAACCGCTTCTACTTCGAAGGTACCTACGCTGAGGCGGATGCCCGCGATCAGGTACTGCTCGTGCCGCTCTCGGCAGCGGCTGGGTTCAGCAGTCAGTACCAGAACGCCGGTACCATTAACACCTCCACCTGGGAGTTTGCCGCAGGAGGCCAACTGTATGAAGATGATGATTGGAGCCTGAACTTTGGGGTGGTCTTTGACCGCACGCGGCAGACGGTGACCCAGCTCAACCGTCCCTCGTTCGATCTCAACATCGGCGGGGCCTTCAATATCTTCCGCGTGGAGGAAGGGGTGGACCTGGGCAGCATGTTCGGTAACCAGCTGGCGGGCTCCATCGATGATCTGCTGTTCATTGACGGATGCCTCGTCGGGGAATCTGGCTGTCTGGGTCCGGGTGACCTGACCATCAACTCGGACGGATACGTCATTGAGGACGGCACAGAGTTTACCACAGATGAGAACCCGTTCTACATCCGCGACGAGTCGGGTGCGAAGATTAGCACGCAGATCGGCGATGCGAACCCGGACTTCAGCATGGGTCTGAACGCTACGCTGCGGTATCGGAATTGGAGTCTGTTTACAACGGTCGACATTGAACAAGGGGCTGACGTGTACAACTACACACGCCAACTCCTCTACTTCAACGATCGTCATGGCGATCTCGATCAGTCCAACCGTCCCGAGGGGGAACGTCGCCCAGGCGTGTACTATCAAGGGCCGCTCTACAACCAGGCATCGCCTTCATCGCACTTTGTAGAAGACGCGTCCTTTGTGAAGCTGCGTGAGGTTTCACTCTCCTATCGGTTTACGAACGAACTGCTGACGCGCTGGGGGATTGGCGGTGCTATTCAGGATGCTCGCTTCTCCGTCTTGGGTCGTAACCTCCTGACCTTTACCGGTTACAGTGGCTTCGATCCGGAAGTGTCCACAACCAGCGCGTCGCAGCCCGTCAACTACAAGTTTGACGAGTTCGCGTACCCGAACTTCCGCACCTTCTCTGCCTCGTTGGAGCTCCGGTTTTAGGTTAACCCTGCCGACCATCCCCGTCTCTGGTGTATGCCGGGGACGGGGCGGTGCAGGGTCCGGGCCTCCTGGCACGGTGTTCCCTGCCTTCCAACGATCAGCTGATGCTTCCATCTTACAAGCGACCTACTATGTTTACGCGCTATAGATTGACCCTCGTAACCTTGCTCGGTGCGGTGCTCCTAATAGCGGGCTGTGCCGACCTGGACATCGAAAACCTAAATGCTCCTGACGCTGAACGAGCCATCACCGACGCCAGTGACCTGCAGTCGGTCTTGGCTGGTGGCTACACCAGCTGGTGGAACGGGAGCTACTCAAACACCCCGCAGTCTGTGCCGCAGCCCCACCTTGATGGTTGGGCAGATGCCATGACGACCACCAACGCGTTTCGTGGGTTTTGGAACGTGGCTGTGGATGAACCGCGGGCCGAATTTCCCAATACGCTTTCGTTCGGTGATCTCTCCATCGTATCAAACCCGTGGTCGAACCTGAATGCGGCCATCTCATCGGCCAATGATGTGATCTTCCAGATCGAGTTTAACGACTTCGCTGTGGTGATTGACGGTACCGACGAGACCCAGGAATCGTTGGCAGCTGCCTACTTTCTGCGCGGGCTCGCCTATGGCCATCTGGCCAATTACTTTAATCAGGCGTTCATCGTAGGGGCTGACTTTGGCGAGGAGGAAATCGCCGCGCTTGAGTTTAGCGATTACGAGGCGGTCCTCGCACAGGCCCGAGCCGACATTGGCCAGGCCCGTGCGATCGCCGAGGTCAACGCCTTCACCATGGAGAACTACTTGCCGTTCTCGGTGCCCGTTACCAACGGGCGTCTCGTGGAAATGGCGAATTCGTTCGAGGCACGGTTCATCGTAAGCAACCCACGGACGCCGGCCGAGAACGACGCTATCAACTGGAGCGAAGTCCGAAATCTGGCCGCCAACGGGATTCAGGAAAGCGTGGTGATGCAGTTGGATGGCTCCAGCTGGTTCAACAACTACCAGTACATTAGTGGCCTCTTTTGGTACTGGCGGGTGGATAATCGCATCATAAACATGATGGACGACACCTATCCCGTCAAGTACCCGGCGAATCGTGCGGGAGAAGCGCTGGCACCTGCGGTCTCGGATGACCAGCGTTTATGTCCCGGCACCACGGAAGACCTGACGTTTTTCCAGGGCGACGGATTAGAAGAAGCACGTGAACTGGGCTGCTACTTCGCCTACGAAACGGATCAGTCCTTCTTCCGGGAAGACCGTGGTCCTACGCTGCAGAGCAACTACTTCTATGCCCGCGACTTCGTCGACCAGCAGTGGAACCAGACGCCGTTTGCCGCGGGGCCAGGCCCGATCTTCCTGCTGGATGAGAATATCTTGATGGAAGCAGAGGCGGCTGCCCGTACCGGGGATGTGCCCGCGGCGGTCGGGCTGGTGAATAGTGGCTCCCGCGTCACCATCGGTGGTCTTGAGCCGCTGGATGAAGGTGCCTCCCAGGCTGAAGTGCTCAACGCAATCTACTACGAGCGTGACATCGAGCTGTACCGCACGGGTATGGGGCTGCCGTACTACGACCTGCGCCGCCGTGGCCAACTGCAGGCTGGCACGCCGCTGCACCTGCCGGTTCCGGCTACGGAACTGCAGACCATTGGCGAGGCGCTCTATACCTTTGGTGGTGTGGGCAACGCTGGCCAACCCGGAACGGCCTCGGGCGACAATGCCTGGTGCGACCAGGGTGGCCTCAGTTGCGACGGGCCGTTCACGGCGCCGCTGAACAGTGGGCTGGTCCTTCAGGACGCAGCGCGCCTCGGACCCAACCCCAGCCGCATCAGCACGATGCCGATTCGCTAACCGCATCTTCTCGCATCGGGCGTTACCATACGCCCTGTACAGCAACAGAAAAGCCGGAGTGGGCCGTAAGGGCCTGCTCTGGCTTTTCTGTTGTAGAGACGAGTAAGCGTACCGTTCAGCGGTTTAGCTCACACTGGTCAGCGCTTCCCAAAACCGAGGAAACGAAACCTCAGCATGCTCAGCCCCCGTGATAGTCGTGGGGCCGTCGGCCACAAGGGCCGCTACCGCACTGGCCATCGCAATGCGGTGATCGCCGAAGCTGTCGAGCGTCGCCCCGGAGAACGCCTGCGGGCCGTCGATGGCCAGCCCGTCATCGAAGGTTTCGACGGTTGCGCCGAGCGCGCGCAGGTTGGTGGCGATGGCGGCGATGCGGTCCGTCTCCTTTACGCGGAGCTCGGCAGCGTCGCGGATGGTGGTGCGGCCACTGGCCTGCGTGGCGGCGACGGCCAGCACGGGGATCTCGTCGATCAGGTTGGGGATGAGGGCGCCGTCAATCGTCACGCCGTGTAGGGGAGCGGATTTCACGCTGAGGGTGGCCAGCGGCTCAAAGCTGTGCTCCCGCTCGTCGCTGATGTCGATGGTGGCGCCCATCGTGCGCAGTACGTTCACCACGCCGGCCCGCGACGGATTGAGGCCCACGCTGCGCATCTCCAGGGCGCTGCCGGGCACAATGCTGCCCGCAACGAGGAAGAACGCCGCCGCCGAAATATCACGCGGCACCGCCCAGGTGCCGGTGGCTACGGTCTGCCCTTCGCGCACGGACAGGTGCCGCGCCCCGCCGATCTCTACCACGTCCATGCCCAACATACGCTCGGTGTGGTCGCGGGAGGGCGTGGGTTCGATCACGGTAGTCTCCCCCGCAGCGTGCAAGCCGGCCAGCAGCACGCACGACTTGACCTGCGCAGAGGCCACAGGTAGCGTGTAGGTGATGCCCTGCAGGTTGGCGCCACCGGTAATGTGGATAGGCGCGCAGCCGTCCGTCAGGGTGATCAGGGCGCCCATCTCGCGGAGTGGCGCGGCAATGCGTTCCATCGGGCGGTCGCGCAGCGACGCATCGCCAGTGAGGACGCTGTCGAAGGGCTGCCCGGCGAGAATGCCCGCGAGCAGGCGCATCGTGGTGCCCGAGTTACCGCAGTCCAGCGGTTCGTCGGGGGGCGTAAAGCCAAAGCGCCCCACACCCTCTACGTACAGTACCCCGTCTTCCTCCTCAATCTCGACCCCCAACTGGCGCAGACAGGCGAGCGTTGACTGCGGGTCGGCCGCGTCGGGGTAGTTGACGATCTGCGATGGTCCATCGGCCAGGGCGGCAAAGAGAGCCGCGCGGTGGGCAATCGACTTGTCGGGCGGAAGCGCCACGCGACCCATGAGGCCACGCGAGGGGTGAAGGACCTGATCCATGAGCGAGGAGCGGGATAGCTAACATGAAGTGGCGGAAGCAGCGGATCTACCACACCGGGGTTTCTGATGATGCCTGTGCGGGAAACGCCGTTTTCATAGCTTTCAGCAGCTCCTGTTTTTCGTCCCAGGGTAAGAATGCGTACCGAAACCCGTTCAAGGCAATCTCTCGCAGGGCGTCGGCACTCACGCCGCAGCGGGTGTGCACGCGGTGGAGCTCTTCCGTCACAGACGTCCGGCTGAAGAGGCGGTTGTCGGTGTTGACGGTTACCGGCACCCCGGCGTCCACAATAGGACCGATCGGATGCTCCGCGAATCCGTCCACCGCATGGGTCTGCACATTGCTGGTGGGGCAGATTTCCAGCGGAATCTGGTGATCGACGAAATACTGCATCAGCTCCGGATTTTTCGGTAGCGTGATGCCGTGGCCAATGCGGTGAGCGCCACAGTAAAAGAGGGCTTGCTGAATGGAGTCCGGTCCCCACGACTCCCCTGCGTGGATCGTGAGATTAAGGAGGTTGTTGCGGGCATAGTAAAACGCGTGCAGGTGATGCTTGGGTGGGTTGCCCGCTTCACCGCCCGCCAGGTCGAAGCCGGTTACGCCGCGGTCTTTGTAGGCCACCGCCAGTTCAGCCAGGCGCAGCGACGCGCTCTCGTACCGGTCGCGCAATCCACAGATGATAACACTGGTCCTGATGTCGAAGTCCTGCTCGGCTCGCCGCAGCCCTTCCAGCACCGCATCGTTTACATCCTCGAGCGATAGCCCATCCTTGGTAGCGACGATGGGCGCATACCGCACCTCCAGGTAGCGGACGTTCTCGTGGGCGTTATCTTCAGCCAGCTCGTACGCAATCCGGGAGAGGGCTTCTTTGGTTTGCATCAGGGGAATCGTGTACTGAAACCACTGTAAGTACCGCTCAAGCGTCTCTGAATCATCTACCTGTTTCAGAATCTCCCGGAGGCCGTCCACACTGTCGGATGGCAGCACGTCCATCTTACCCTGCGTCCTGGCCAGGTCCAGCATGGTCTGGAGCCGGAGGGAGCCGTCCAGGTGGCAGTGGAGCTCCGCCTTAGGCCAAGAGCGGATCGTATCAAGGGAAAGCGTGGATTCCATAGCGGGAGAGCGATGCGTGCGTGGGGATGGGTGGCTGCGTAGCGCGCAGATGGTAGCCGAAAACAACACGCGACCCCCAAAGGCTGTTTCGCCAGCGTCGACTTGGGGCGGCGGGTGTAGGAACCGCTCAACAGACGGCACGTTACGACTTCCCTACAGCAGGAGCGGTAAAACGTCCGGCTGTAGCACCTGCGCTACACGCGCTTTTCGTATCACCGATTCACGGTAGTTATGGGTATCCCCGGCGGGTTCGAACTGGTCATCATCTTTCTGGTCATCCTCCTGGTCTTCGGGGCCAAGCGGATTCCCGAGATTGCCCGCGGCGTGGGCAAAGGGATCCGCGAGTTTAAGGATGCCACCAGCGAAATCAAACGCGAAATTGATGTGGAGGAGAAGCGGGAGTCGATTCGTCCTCCACGGCAGGGCCAACCGCAGCCGCGCGAGTCGGCTCGCCCGCAGGAAGAGCAGGCGCAAGAGCAAGATCCCCAAGCATCAGATGCTACGGAGCAGCGCTAACGACCCGGCCCCATAGGTCGAACGCACCGGCTGCGGATAGGCCGGCCGCGCCCCCACTTATTTCGTGATTTACCTGAGTTGAATTCCCTGTAGCCTACATGCCCTACCCCACATTTTCGGATGCCCAGCGGGCACTGAAAAACGACGAGACCAGCTGCGAAGCACTGGTCTCTTCTTTTTTGGACCGCATCGAGCAACGCAACGATGAACTGAACGCCTTTATAGAGCTGGATGAGGATGGCGCGCGCAACCACGCCCGCTACCTCGACAGCCAGCGCGCCCGGGGCCACGAGCGTCCCCTGGCCGGGCTGATCGTTGGCGTAAAAGACGTGCTGTGCATGCGCGGGCGGAAGGTCACCTGCGGCTCCAAGATGCTCTCGTGCTTCGAGTCGCTGATTGACGCCACCGCGCTAAAGCGGCTGCGCGACGCGGGCGCCATTTTCATCGGGAAAACCAACTGCGACGAGTTCGCCATGGGGTCGTCTAATGAGACCTCCCACGCCGGCCCGGTGCGCAACCCGGTTGATCCGACGCGGGTGCCGGGCGGCTCGTCGGGCGGCTCGGCCGCTGCGGTAGCCGATGGGATGGCCCACGCCGCGCTGGGCACCGACACCGGTGGCTCGATACGGCAGCCGGCGGCCTTCTGCGGGGTGGTGGGGCTCAAGCCTACCTACGGCCGCGTGAGCCGCTACGGGCTGGTGGCGTATGCCTCCTCGTTCGACACCATCGGCCCGATGGCGCACTCGGTGGAAGACGTGGCCCGGCTGCTCGAAGCCATGGCTGGCCCAGACCCCAACGACGCCACCAGCGCCGACGTCCCCGTGCCGTCCTACACGGACGCGCTCACCAACTCGGTTGAAGGCCTCCGCATCGGGCTTCCGAAGGAGTACTTCGCTGAAGGGTTGGATGAGGAAATTCAGGAGATGGTCTATGCCAAGGTGCGCCGCCTGAAGGCGGCCGGCGCCACCGTGCAGGAAGTCTCGTTGCCCCACACCGATTACGGCATCGCGGCCTACTACATCCTGACGACCGCCGAGGCCTCCAGCAACCTGGCGCGCTACGACGGTGTGCGGTATGGCCACCGGGCGGACGTAAAGGAGACCCGCGATACCCTCCAAGCCGAGCATCAGCAGCTCAAGAAGTCACGGGATACGGCACAGGCCAACGGCAACGCGGAGCGGGCAAAAGCCCTGCAGGAGGCGCTGGATGCGCAGGAGAGCCTGCTCAACCGCCTCTACGCCGATACCCGTACGGAAGGCTTTGGCACGGAGGTCAAGCGCCGCATCATGCTGGGCACGTACGTGCTCTCTTCCGGCTATTACGATGCCTACTACGAGAAGGCGCAGCGCGTGCGCACGCTGATCCGCAACGACTTCGACCAGGCGTTTGAGGCGGTCGACGTGCTGATTACGCCTGCTACGCCGACCCCCGCCTTTGAGCTGGGGAGCAAAGTAGACGACCCGCTGGCCATGTACCTCAACGATGTGTACACCGTGACGGCCAACCTGGCCGGGGTGCCCGGGCTTGTGGTGCCCGCCGGCACCCACAGCAGCGGCCTTCCCGTGGGCATGCAGCTCCTGGGCCGTCACTTTGATGAAGCTACGCTCCTGCAGGTCGGCGATGTCGCCATGAACCTTTCATAGGTTTTCCATTGCACACGCCATTGCGAACCGTGCTGAAAACTCTATCTTTAGATCAGCCTACGGTGCCGTCCGGCATCGTGCCGTTTCCTGCCAACCTTGCCTTTTCCCCTCATGAGCATCCTGGTCAACTCTGATACCCGTCTCGTTGTGCAAGGCCTTACCGGCAGCGAGGGCTCCTTTCATGCCGAGCAGATGATCGCGTACGGCACCAACGTCGTCGCGGGCGTGACGCCGGGCAAGGGCGGACAAACCCACCTCGACCGGCCCGTCTTCAACACGGTCGAAGAAGCCGTCGTGGAGGAAGGCGCCAACACGTCCATCATCTTTGTCCCACCGCCCTTTGCCGCTGACGCCATCATGGAAGCAGCGGATGCCGGTATTGAGGTCATCATCTGCATTACGGAGGGCATCCCCGTGCAGGACATGATTCCGGCATACCATTACGTGCAGAAGACGGGGGCGCACCTTATCGGGCCCAACTGCCCGGGTGTCATCACGCCGGGCGAGGCCAAGGTGGGCATCATGCCCGCGATGATCTTCTCCGAAGGCTCCATTGGCGTGATCTCGCGGTCCGGCACGCTCACCTATGAGGCGGTCGACCAGCTGACCCGGGCGGGCTTTGGGCAAAGCACAGCCGTGGGCATTGGCGGCGACCCGATCATCGGGACGCGCTTCATCGACGCGCTGGAGCTCTTTGAGGCCGACGACGACACCGACGCCGTCGTGCTCATTGGGGAGATCGGCGGCTCGGCGGAAGAAGAAGCCGCCGCCTACATCAACGACCACTTTTCGAAGCCCGTCTTCGCCTTTATCGCTGGTCAGACGGCCCCTCCCGGACGCCGCATGGGCCACGCGGGAGCCATCATCTCGGGCGGGAAGGGCACAGCCGCGGACAAGTTTGCCGCGCTTGAGGAGGCGGGGGCGACCATCGTGCGCAACCCGGCCCTTATCGGGGAAGCCGTAAGCAACCAGTTTAGTGCGGCGTGAACACGTCGGTGAGTCCCCCTCACCGAGCGACACCCCGCACCTACACCGCAGCCTGACGCCCTCGTCGAGCTGCGGTGTTCTTTTTCCAGCCCTTTTTCATTCTTCTGGTGCCCTCCGATGCGTGTAACGAAAGCCGAGTTCATCACCGGCGCGACCCAATGGAGCGAACTTCCCGCTGACGGACGGCCAGAGGTCGCGTTCGTGGGCCGCTCCAACGTGGGCAAGAGCTCCCTGCTAAATGAGCTTACCCATACCAAAGGACTGGCGCGCACCAGCGGCACGCCGGGCAAGACGCAGCAGTTTAACTACTTCCTGATCAACAACCAGCTCTACTTTGTGGACCTGCCCGGGTATGGCTATGCCAAGGTCGCACGCAAACAGCGCGAGCGGTGGGGGCGGTTCATCGGGCAGTTTCTGTTGGAGCGGGAACCGCTGCGCCTTGTCATCCACCTGGTCGACAGCCGGCACGAGCCGCAGCCCAAGGACGAGGACATCATGGATGCCATGCGGGGCAATCCGGTACCGTACGTCATCGCACAGACGAAGATTGACAAGCTGTCCTCGCGCAATAAGCGGGTGAAGAGCCAGCGCACGCTGGAAAAGGCCCTGGAGGCGCGGGCGATGGACGTGCCGATCGTCCAGACGTCGGCGGAGACCGGGGAAGGCAAAAAGGAGTTGATGAAATGGGTGGGTATGCTGGCTACCTGATGCCGCTCGATGCGCGGCTGCGCCTGTGTGGCCGTGATGGATGCGCGTGCGACTGAAACCTGTGCCGTGGCGGGTAATTCGATCCTGCTCCGTCGTATCATCGGATTATGCTTGGAAGGCCCCATGGCCTACGCCGTCAAAGAACTGTATTACACGCTCCAGGGAGAAGGCGCCCATACGGGCCGGCCGGCGGTATTTTTGCGGTTTGCCGGGTGCAACCTGTGGACGGGACGGGAGGAAGACCGGGCCTCTGCCATCTGCTCGTTCTGTGATACCGACTTCGTGGGTACCGATGGCCCGGGCGGCGGCAAGTTTCGCCGTCCGGAAGCATTGGCTCAGGCGGTGGCCGCCGCATGGCCCGGCGGCGGGCAGCCGTACGTGGTCTGCACCGGGGGCGAGCCACTGCTGCAGGTGGATGAGCCCCTCATCGAGGCGCTGCATACGGCGGGGTTCGAGGTGGCGGTAGAGACCAACGGCACCCAGCCCGCGCCTGCAGGACTCGACTGGATCTGCATGAGCCCCAAAGCCGGGGCGCCGCTCGTGCTCACGCAGGGCGACGAGCTCAAGCTGGTGTACCGCCAGCCGGAGGCGTTGCCCGAGCAGTTTGCGGAGCTGGACTTCACCCACTTCTTCCTCCAGCCGATGGATGGCCCCGAGGTGGAGCGCTTCACGCGCGAGGCCGTCGCCTACTGTCTGCAGCACCCGCAATGGCGCCTCAGCATGCAGACGCATAAGGTGCTGGGGCTGGCGTAAGGCGGATGTCGGCTCCACGCCTTGCTGGTGGCAAGGCGGCCAAGAAGCCGTTTGGGAAGCGCTGGGCACAGGAAAAAGGTTGTTGCGGGCTTGAGCCGCTTGCCCGCCACGGCGTGAGCACGGACACGAATCAGGCAAAGTGCAGGTCCGTGCATGAAGCCCAAAGGCCCCAATTCAGAACGACAGCCAGCCCTGTAGAGGTTTATGGATCCTCGATCAAGTCGAGGATGACTGGTTTGGTAGGGTGCAGACATACGGGATGGGTGGCAATGCTTGTCTGGCTGGAAGTACGGGCTGCACGTCGTGGGTTGTGCGCGTTGAGCCCGTAGCTATGCAAGTGGTAAAATAAGGCTTAGCACATCGAACAATCTCTGCTCTTCCCTCAAAGTCATCCTCGACCCCACACGAGGCCCTTGGCCGACTGACGGAGCGAAGCGGAGCTAACTGAGGATCCATACGATGTGGGCATGCAAGGCCATTTGGAATCCTCAAGCAATGGTCTCGAATGTCAAGCGTAGGAGGGCTGATGGTTGGGTTTCCACGGCGTTCCTGTTTCAACGATCGCAGTGAGCCACGCCCCCCACCTGCGGAAATCCCTATTGTAACACCCGCGGCCGGCGGTCCAGCCAGCCGAGGTCGAGCACCGCCCAGAGCCCGATGCAGATGGCCTCGGCGGCGTCATGGCGGAGGGAGGTGGGGGCGGGCGCTTCTGACCAGGCGATGATCTTGCGCGCGAGCACATCGGCGGCTTCTTTAGCGTCACTGCCGGAGCGGCGCTGGCTTGGGTTTAGCAGGCGCTTCCGCCAGGCGTGGGCCTGAATCCAGCCGGAGCGTACGCCGCGGCGTTTGGCCTCGGAGCGCCATGCGTCTGCCAGATCGCGATCGCCTTCCAGCACAATCCAGTCGAGGGTGGGGTGCGCCTCCAGCACGCCGTAGGCACCTCGATTTAGCCGCGCGGGCTTGCCGTAATTCTGCGATCGATAGGATTGCAGGCGGCCATCGCGCCCGTAATGGGCAAACCCCGCCTTTAGTCCCAGGTCTACCGCCAGCAGGCTACTCATGCGTCGGTGCCGTTGCGGTACATGCGCACGATGCTGAGGGCCATCTCCAGGGCCTGCTCCACGTTCAGGCGCGGGTCCACATGGGAGGTGTAGGCTTCCTCCAGGTCGTGCTCGGTGAGCCCGCGGGCGCCGCCTACACACTCCGTCACGTTTTCGCCTGTCATCTCAAAGTGTACGCCGCCGAGGTGCGTGCCCTCTGCCTGGTGAATAGCGAAGGTCTGCTCCAGTTCGTGTAAAATGGTACGGAAGCGGCGTGTCTTGTAGCCGTTATGGGTTTTTTCCGTATTGCCATGCATAGGATCACAAACCCATAGCACGTGGGCTCCCTGGGCCTCCACCGCGCGGAGCAGGGGCGGCAGGCGGTCGCTCACCTGCTCAGCGCCCATCCGCGTGATGAGCGTGAGCTTGCCCCATGCATTGTCCGGGTTGAGGTGGCGGATGAGGGTGGTGAGCGTGGAGGCGGGCAGGTCGGGCCCCACCTTTAGCGCCACCGGGTTCTGGAGCCCCCGCATGTACTCGACATGCGCCTCATCCGGGTGGGCGGTGCGCTTGCCAATCCACGGGAGGTGCGTCCCCAGATTATAATATCCCCCCTGATGCTCTACAAAGCGCGTCATTGCCTCCTCATAGGGCAGGTGCAGCGCCTCGTGGCTTGTGTAGAAGGTGACACTCCGCAGGCCAGGGATGGGACCCTCCGCCACGGTCTGGGTGAAGTTAAGTGAGTCGCGTATCGAGCGCACGATGCTCTGGTACTCGCTGGCCAGGGGGGAATGCCGGAGGAAGCCCAGTTGCCAGTGCTCGGGGTGGTTTAGATCGGCAAACCCGCCCTCCGACAGCGCCCGGACGAAGTTGAGCGTGGTGGCGGAATGGTTGTAGGCGGTACGGAGGCGGGTAGGGTCGGGCGTACGGCTCGCCGGTGTGAAAGCGATGTCGTTGATGATGTCGCCCCGGTACGACGGTAGCGTTTCCTCGGCGCGCGTTTCCGTATCCGAGGACCGAGGCTTAGCGTACTGCCCGGCCAGCCGCCCCACACGCACCACCGGTTTGTTGAGTCCATAAACGAGCACGAGGCTCATCTTCAGCAGCACCTTAAACCGGTTCGCGAGAATATCCGCGCGGCACTCGTCAAAGCGTTCAGCGCAGTCACCGCCCTGCAGCAGGAAGCGCTTGCCATTGGCGGCCATCGCCAACTGCTCCCTCAGTTCGTTCGCCTCCCAGGACGTGACGAGCGGCGGCAGGGTTGCAAGGTCATGCAGCACCGTGTCGAGCGCTGCATCATCAGGGTACGTCGGCTGCTGGCGGGCTGGCCGCGCGCGCCAGGAGGCGGGCGACCATTCCGCCGCCGTGGTGGAGCGGGCAGAAGGCGTAGACATGCACGGGTGGGGGTACGAAAGAAAAAAGGATGCTGCTAACGAGGCAGCATCCCGGGCGTTTCCAGGCGCATACGCGCCCTGATGAGTAGCGTTTAGACGGATTCTTTTTCGGTGGCGGCGCCGTTCGAGCGGGTGGCCTCGTACCGGTCCAGCTCGCCATCGAGGTGCACGTCCATCTGCGGGAACGGAATGCCAATCTCGGCTTCGTCCAGCGCCATCTTGATCGCGCGAATGGTGGACTGCTTAACGGCCAGCCAGTCAGGAGTTGGCGCCCAGGCACGCACGACCCAGTCTACCGAGGAGTCGCCCAGGCCATCCAGCACAATTTGCGGGGCCGGCTCATCCAGCGCGCCTTCGATGTTAGGCAGGGCTTTTTCCAGGGCTGCACGGGTGGCATCGATGTCCGCCCCGTAATCAGCCCCCACGGGCACATCCACGCGGCGCATCTCGTGGGCGTTCAGCGTGGTGATGGTGGAGCTGAAGACTTTGCCATTCGGGATGGTGACGCGCCGGTTGTCAAACGTGTCCATCTTGGTCAGTACCAGGTCAATCTCCTGGATCTTTCCGAACTCCCCTTCCAGGTTAACCACATCGCCTACGTTTATGGGCCGGAAGATGAGCATCATGACGCCCGCGGCAAAGTGCGCCAGCGTGCCCTGAAAGGCCAGGCCGATGGCGAAGGCGCTGGCGCCGATAACGGCCGCGAAGCTGGCCGTCTGGATGCCGAAGATGCCAAGGGCCATGACCACGCCGATGATGATGACGAGCCACCGGGCAAGGCGCGGAAAGAACCGGGTGAGCGTATCGTCAAGAGGAGAGGTCTCCAGCGACTGGCGGACGAGGCGGCCAATCCAGCCGGCTACGATCCAGACGACAATAATGAACACCAGCACCCCGACAACGCTCGTGCCGTAGCCGATGATGGTGTCCATGAGTTCGGGGGAGATTTCCATGTGGGGCAGGGGTGGGTGAACAGGCAGGCATGTAAGTAACACCGTAAAGTAGACGAGGGCGGCGACAAAGTCCACCCATGTTCACTTATGGGCGGCCCCGCATGCGGTCCCACATCTCCCCGAAATCGGGCCGGTCCGCCGCTTCACCAAACGAGCGCTGGACCTGTTCGATGGTTGGCTCCTTGCCGTCGCGCTCCACGACCTCAAACTGAAAGACATACGGCGAGGGCGTTTCGGCCCATTCGGAGGCGCGCCCAAACCGCATGTCGACGATGTAGCGCGTGCTGTCCGCATCCAGCGTCACGGTGTAGTAGTGTTGCATATTGCGCAGGAGATGACGGACGGCCCGGGCTTCGCGGACGTCATCGATACGTGCGTGGTGCTTGGGCGTCTCCGTGAGAGGGGCGTCGGGGCGGGCGTCGAGGAGGGAGTAGAAGCCGTGGACGTAGCTGGTATCTGTCTCTGCCAGGCCCCGCCATAACAGCGTATTGAGGAGGGTGGGTTTTACGAAGCTACGCTCGGCCGTCACGTCGTGGGCCTCCAGCATGGTGTTGAATGCCGCGTGTGCCCGTTGTTGTGCGACGAGCGACCAGGCGAGGTAGGCCCCCGCCAGGAGCAGGCCGCCGGCATTCCACCAGCGCCGGCGGGCCGCGGTGCGAGGCAAGCGCAGGGCTATGAGCATGCCCACAGCCACGGGCAGCATCACCAGTGGGTCGATGATTGCGATGTTGTACAGGGCGACCGGTGTATCTGAAAACGGCACCAGCAGTTGCACGCCATAGCTCGTCATGACGTCCAGGAGTAGGTGCGATCCCCAGGCCAGTCCGCCCAGCGCCAGGCCGTGCGTAAACGTTACGCCCTCGTCTCCGTAGCGTCGCTTGAAGGCCCAGCCGGCGAGGAGCGCAACGACGACGAGCGCGAGCAGCGAGTGGGTGTAGGTGCGGTGGATCGAGAGCTGCGCCGCATCGCTAAAGGCAAGCGCCACCAGGTAGTCCACGTCGGGCGCGGTGCCCAACACCGCGCCCCAGCCGGCAGCCTTGGCACCGAGGCGGCGGCCCAGCACAGCCTCGCCGATGGCCGCACCAACCGCGGCGTGGGTCAACGTGTCCATACGGGTAGGTAAACGGGTTGTGCAACAGACGGAAGCGCAAGGGGAGCGGCGAAAGATTTTGCCCCATAACGGTTGCGATCCTGCCCCTCCCCTTGTACCATAAAGCCTGCACCACAGGCAACCGCCGCGGTTCCGTCTGTAACGATTCGCGGGTTACCGGTGGCGCTCCGCCTGTCGCACTCCGCATGCGCCAAACAACTACCACGCATGCGCCAAACAACTACCACGCATGCGCCAATGGCCCAATCCCTTCGGATATCCGCGGGCTATGTTAGGGGTGCCGCTGCCCAGGATCGCATCCGGGTGGGCATTTCGCTGCATTCATCCTCAGACTGACATCGACGCGCTGGCTTCGTGCGCCATGTGTTCTCCACTGCCGCAAGGCACCGAGAGCGGGCCTGCCGCTATTCCCCATGGAAAAAAACCTGATCGAAAAATACCAGGACTTCCAGCAGCAGCTCCGTACCCTGTTTAAGGAAATCAACCGGTTGCAAGCCGATAATGCCCGCCTCTCAAAAGAAAACATGGAGTTGCGCCATGAGGTGTCACTGCTCCGACTCTACGTGGACATGCACGTGGACGAAAGTGAGCGGGGGGACCTGCTTGACCTGGACATCGACGAGCCGCTGAATGCAGAAGCCCTGGATTTTTTCCAGGCGTTGCCCGAGTCGTTCAACTTCTCCAGGCTCTTTCAGCTCTCGGAGATGATGAACATTGAGCTGGAGGTAGTGAAGGACTATCTGCGCCTGTACCTGCATCATGGCATGGTGCGGCAGCACGGCTCGCGGATTGAGAAGACAGGCCACCGTCCACCGGGGGCACTCTCGATTATGCAACAGCGCACCGGCGAATCGCAGTAGCGCTACCCCCTACGCTGCTGGTGCCGCTTCGGGGGCCGGGAGGTCGTCGTAGAGTGCACCATATTTCGCGTGGATGTAGTGCAGGAAAGGCGCTGCGTGCAGTCCGGCACCGGTGGCGTCCTCGAGTAATTCCTGCGCTGTGCGGCGCCGTCCCCAGCGGTGGATCTTCGTACGCAGCCATTCCAGCAGGGGAGCAAAGTCTCCGTTGGCGATGTGGGCCTCGACGTCAGGGAGGTCGTGTTCAATCTGTTGGAAGAGCTGGGCCGCCATCAGCGTGCCCAGGGCGTACGTGGGGAAGTAGCCGATGGCCCCAAGCGCCCAGTGGATGTCTTGCAGCACGCCTTCCCGATCGGTCGGGGGGCGGCGCCCCAGGTAGTCCTCCATACCGGCGTTCCAGGCCTCGGGCAGATCGGCCACGGCCAGCGTTTCGTTCAGCAGCGCGTGCTCCAGCTCAAAGCGCAGCATTACATGCAGCGGATACGTTACCTCGTCGGCTTCTACGCGGATGAGGGACGGCTCGACTTTGTTGATCGCCCGGTAAAATGCGTCGCGTGCGGTTCCGCCGAGGGCATCCGGGAAGCGCTGCTGCAGGACCGGGAAGTAGTGCGACCAGAACGCGCGGCTTCGGCCCACATGGTTCTCCCAGAGGCGCGATTGCGACTCGTGCATGCCCAGCGAGGTGCCATCGGCCAGGGGCGTGCGGTCCAGCGCTTCGTCTATGCCCTGCTCGTACATCCCGTGCCCGGCTTCGTGGACCGTTCCAAAAAAGGACGTAGGGAAAAAGTCCTCCGCCACACGTGTGGTGAGGCGCACGTCCCCGATGGAGAACGCGGTAGAGAATGGATGGGTGGAGAGGTCCAGCCGTCCGCGGGAGAAGTCGTACCCGAGGTCCTCAACGACCGTACGCCCAAAGGCCAGTTGCGCGTCCTCGCTGAGCGGCTGGTGCAGAAACGCATCGTCGGGCGTGGGCTGATCGGCAATCGCTTCCACGGTAGGGACCAGGGCCGCGCGGAGCGAGGTGAACACGTCAGCAACCGTTGCGGTCGTCATGCCGGGCTCGTAGATGTCGAGCAAGGCGTCGTACGGTTCATCAGGATAGCCTAAGGCCTCAGCTTTCTGACGGTTGAGGTCCAGCAGCCGCTGCAGGTGCGGCGCGAAGGTCGCGAAGGTATCGGTTTCGCGAGCCTTGCGCCACGCCTCTTTGGCCTCGGCACTGCCCTGCGCCATCTCCTGCACAAGCGTGGTGGGCACCTGCCGGGCTTTTTCCACATCGCGCTGCGTCACCCTCACCAGATCAGCCGTCAGCGGATCGTCAGCGGATGCAGCGGTGTCCAGGAGTTCCACCAGGGCGTGGTCGGTGAGGAGGTCATGGGCCATGGCCCGAAGGGTGCTCAGTTGCTGCGCGCGGGCCGCCTGGCCACCGGGGGGCATGTACGTCTCTTGATCCCATTCCAGCGTAGCTGCTGCCGCGTTGAGGTCGGCAATGCGGCCGAGATACGTGCGAAGGGCAGCGTCGGGCGTCTCCATAATAACAGGCCAATGATGAACGAAGGAAGAAACGGACGCACCGTGGCGAGGAGCTTCCTGAGGGGTGTCGCCTACTCTACCGGCAGCGGGCGTCCCGCGATGCGGTTGGGATAATCGGTGATAAGACCGTCCACGCCCAGCGCAATCAGCCGTTCCATAGCCTCCGGTTCGTTCACGGTCCACGGGATCACCGCCATGCCTTCCTCCCGGGCCATGTCAAGCAGCTCCTCATCTACCATCTCGTAGAACGGGCTGAGGATTTCCGGGGTGAAGTCAAGAGCCTCCATGGCCGGCTCGATGGTCTCAGTGGTGCTCACGAGGAGCGCGATGGCTCCCGCATCGGTCAGTGCCCGAAAGGCCACGAGCGTGGCGGGGTCAAACGATTGAATGATGGCGCGGTCGAGCACGCCGAGGTCCTCCAGTTCGTTGAAGAGCAATTCTGCAAAAATATCGGGCTGCGGCTGATAGGTGTCGTACCACTCGGGCCGGCTCTTCGTCTCGATGCTGAAGCGCACGGGGTTGAAGCCCTGCTCGGCGGCGTGGGCTTCCATGGCCTCAATAGCGTCGCGGAGGGTAGGCTTCACGGCCTCCATCGTCTGCTGCTGCGGGTACTGCGGATGGCCGCGCAAGCCGACGTCGAAGGCCTGGATTTCGTCCACTGTCATTTCGAAGATGTTGAAGTCGGGCGCCTCAGCCTCAGCAATCAGATCCCCCTCCGGGGTAGTGCTGATGTGGTGATGGAACCAGGGCTCGTGGGAGACGACCAGTTGGCTATCGGCCGAGACCACGATGTCCAGCTCAACGGTGTGCACGCCGAGGTCGATAGCCGTCTGAAAGGCCGGGATCGTGTTCTCCGGCATGAGGCCGCGCGCGCCCCGGTGGCCCTGCACATCGAAGCCATCGGGGGTAGACACGCGTTCGTCGGGAATAGGCGGATCGCCATCGGCACCGCAGGCCGCTAACAAGAGGGCCAGCGAGAGGAAAACGAGAAGTGGGTAGGGCGCAGGCATAGGGAGGGCAGGGCTGGTCAGGAGTGAGCCATGCCATAACATGCGATGCATCGGGGTTGACTGCAAGCCCCCCGGTCGTTGCCTGTATTATCAAATGGCTACGGATAGGCTCTTCGTTCGCCGCGTACGGGTGGCGGGCTGCATGAAAAAGCGGTGAGAGCAAAGCCAACCCACCTCCGAGCGAAACCAGGCAGTGTACAGGACGTTGGGCGATTTCTATATTTGATGCGCCATGCCGACGTAGCTCAGTGGTAGAGCAGCTCTCTCGTAAAGAGCAGGTCAGCGGTTCAAATCCGCTCGTCGGCTCCGCTTCCATTCGCCCCGCAATTGCCTCTTTGGTGGTTGTGGGGTTTTTTTATTTCTCTTTCTCGGGGGAGTAGCCGCATCATGATGCGTCTTTACAGACCTTTGGGTGTCCTTTCGTCGCCTCCGTCTCGGGCGCGACGCATCCGTGGTGCCGTCTCGGCGCGCTTATGGCTATCCCTCATCAACGCTCTTCCGCGTGTCATCCTCAGCGCAGGAGGGTCCGCGAGCGTTTTGACGAATTGACTTCGCTTTGCGAGCGTTTTGTCAAATCTGCGAGCAAAACGTCGACTGCCGGAGCCGTTGCGATCATTTTGTCAGGGGCACAAGCTGTGCGGGTCGAGAAATGGATAGCGGCGGGTTAGGATTGATCTGTGGTCGCTAACCCTAATGA
>LFFM01000308.1_pt1 | contig 33031 bp, 34 predicted proteins | sample 643131 | NCBI WGS metagenome assembly LFFM01 (sample SAMN03777445, study PRJNA286221) | soda lake metagenome | biome: soda lake; feature: Kulunda steppe; material: water; isolation source: sample Tc-Br brine of Tanatar trona crystallizer | place: Russia: Kulunda steppe | collected 2011-07
AAGTCTGTGAGCGACCGATAGTACTTCATGGGCCCGGCGAGAGCTGTAGGTGGGTGTTTCTGTCGAATGAATTACCCTCTACAGCGCTCTGCTGGGCCCGTTCATTTTTTTGTCGGGTACAGAGCCCTCATACATACGCTGGAGCAATCTTTCCCGTGTGTCAGGACTACGATTTTCACCTTCCAATTCGATTACCCGCGTAATGCCGTCTGCATCTGTCAATAGACCGACGGGAGTACTGTCAAATCCAAAAAGGCGTGGTAATACTCGGGCTGTGTCAGCGTAACTCTCAAATGGGAAATCCCATATCATCTTGTACCGTTTCGCTTGCACAGGACTTCGCTCAAGAATAGCGGTTTTTACGACGAATCTATCGTCATCGCTTAGCGCTGCGATCCAACTACCCAGCGCACCTCTACCCGATGAACATTCGTAGGGACTGTGTACCAGGGTAATCTGGGGTACCCCCTTCTGCTGCACGAGTGATTCAGAAGCGAGGTAGTGAAGACTCAATAGGGGCACAGAACTCTCTACATAGACCCCATCCGATCCGTAGTGATAACCGTACTTCAAGGTTAGCGCAAGAATTACAATAGCCGCTACAGTCTTTACATATGATCGAGCCATGATGACGCTATAACTTGTTAGAGAAGCTTTCCTACTATACCCCATACCCCCCCAGCATACAAGATATTAGTCTTATCTTAACCATTTATTAATATTACCACACTTCCCGCCACCGGGTTGACTCTCGATACACTTCAAAGAGTGGCGGCGGGTGCCCGCGTTAAATAGCTCTCGACCTGAAGACGAAGCTAAACGTTGATGCGACTTTGAAAACGGACTGATTGGGGTCCGGCACATTAACAACCGGGCGACCCTGAAAGGCCCAGCTTCAAATTTCTGACCAAGGTGAGTATTATCAAGTACAGCCTTATACCTAAAACAACCATTCGTTACTGCCCCGATGCCTTTCAACATTGCTCAATATGAGAAGGAAGAGGCCATCACCTACATCGCTCGGCGGGTAGCGGAAGCCACCGGTGCGCAGGAGGTATGGGCTTTGGATCTCGCATTTGGGGAGGCAGCACGAACGACACCGATTTGGATCTCCTTGTCGTCATAGAAACGATCGCGTCCGATCCCGCAACCATTGCGACACGAGGGTATGACGCCTTACCAGATGTAGACAACCCGATCGACATCGTGGTCAAGAGCGAGGAGACGTTTTGCACACAGGCTCACGTGCCAGGTTCGTGGGCTCACACCGTTCGCACATCCGGAAGACGGCTGTATGGCTAAAGGACGGTCGACGCTCGTGCAGCAGTGGTTTCAAAAGGCCACCCGTGATCTGATGGCGGCCGACCGACTGGCGGCAGGTGACGCCCCACCCCTCGACACTGCGGTGTATCACTTCCAACAGGCAGCTGAGAAATCCTTAAAGGGTGCGCTGCTATATTTCGGGAAGCACGTGAAGAAAACCCATGACCTGCGTCTGCTGGTACGGACTCTTGAAAAGCACGTCGGTCCTCTCGACCTATTGGAAGCAGCGAACTTCCTTACCCCCTTTGCCACGCTGTACAGATATCCCGATGATCATCTCGAACCAACGGTAGCGCAATGCACCCAGGCGCGTCGGGCTGCTGAGAAAATTCTTGTTTGCGTACATGCTCTTCTCCCGGACAGACTGGCGCCCTGAATCAGAGGTCATTTCGCTTTGCGGGGCCGCATCGGCTTGCGACCTCCCAACCGCCACAATCCCGTGACAATCGCGGCGAGCGCCGCAGCTGCGGAATCTGTGGGGCGCGCTGTGCTTTGAGGCACGCGTTCGGCCTTCAAGTAATACTTGCACCCCATGACCAAAATGCGCAAGAAGCGCGACCTGCCGGAGAAGATCTGCCCCGTCTGCAACCGCCCGTTCAAGTGGCGGAAGAAGTGGGAAGATGACTGGGAAAACGTGAAGTACTGCAGCAAGCGCTGCCGCCGCAACAAAGACAAGGCCTGATCACCACACCGCCCACCCTCCAACGTCCGAACGTATGCCCACCACCCTGCTCGTCTGGTTTCGGAACGACCTCCGCATACGCGACAACGAAATCTTGCACGAAGCCGCCCAGCGCGCCGACCGCGTGCTGCCCGTCTACTGCTTCGACCCGCGCCACTTCGCAAAAGGCCGCTGGGGCTTCGACAAAACCGGGCCGTTTCGCGCGCAGTTTCTGATCGAGAGCGTTGCCGACCTCCGGGGGTCACTACAGGAGCGCGGCACCGACCTCATCGTGCGCCAGGGGCCGCCGGAGGATGTGATTCCAGAGCTGGTGAAGGCCCACGACGTCACTGGCGTGTATGTCCACAAAGAAGTGGGTACGGAGGAGGAAGACGTTGAGCAAGCTGTGGAACAGGCGCTGGCTCCGACCGATGCCGTGCTGCAGTACCGCTGGGGGAAGACGCTCTATCACGCCGACGACATCCCGTTCGATACGGACGGCATTCCCAAGGTGTACACCCCCTTCCGCAAGAAAACGGAGAAGCAGGCGAGCGTCCGCGCAACCTTCCCGGCACCCGACGCCCTTGCACCGCTGCCGGAGGGCCTCGACGCCGGCGCAATCGCCACGGTGGAAGGCCTCGGCCTGAAGCCCGCCGCCATCGACGACCGCGCTGTGCTGGACTTTACTGGGGGCGAGACGGCCGGGTTGGAGCGCCTGCAACAGTACATCTGGCAGCAAGACCTGCTCAAGAAATACAAAAAGACGCGCAATGGGCTGCTCGGCGCCGACTACTCGTCGAAGTTCTCTGCCTGGCTGGCGCACGGGTGCCTCTCGCCTCGGACCATCTATGAGGAGGTGAAGCGTTATGAGGACGAGCGCGTCAGCAACAAGTCGACGTACTGGATGATCTTCGAACTCATCTGGCGGGACTTCTTCACGTTCATCACGCGGAAATACGGCGCGCGGCTCTTCTACCAGAGCGGGCCCATGAACCGGGCGATTGATTGGGACGAAAATCCCGAGGCGTTTGAGCGGTGGGCGACGGGCACGACGGGGTTTCCGTTCATTGATGCGAACATGCGCGAGCTCAACCGGAGCGGCTTTATGTCGAACCGGGGCCGGCAGAACGTGGCCAGCTTCCTCTCCAAAAACCTGAACCTCGACTGGCGCCTCGGCGCGTCGTACTTCGAGGCCAAGCTGCTCGACTACGATGTCGGCAGCAACTGGGGCAACTGGGCCTACAACAGCGGCGTGGGCAACGACCCGCGCAACCGGTACTTCAACATTCTCTCGCAGGCCAACCGGTACGACAAAAAGGGCGCGTACGTGAAGCACTGGCTGCCCGAGCTACAGGAGCTGCCGGCCGACAAGGTGCACACGCCGTGGGAGCTCTCCGACAGCGAGAAGTCGATGTACGGACTGCACGGCGGCGGATACCCAGAACCGATGATTGACCTTGAGGCCTCATACGAGCGGCTGCGGAACGGATGATGACGGCTACGGCGCGTACTCGGTGTGGTACTGCACCGCGTGGGTGAGCATGTGCTGGATGCGGCTGTGCATGAGGCTCGACACCTGCACGAAGTGGCGCCAGCGGTCGTCCGGGCAGTCGGAGAGGGCGTCAGCGTAGTTGGCCCAAGCGTCGCCCGTCACGCGGTCGCCGAAACCCGCAGGCTGGCATGCGGCCTCAGCGTGGGTATCTCCATGACGGGCCCAGGTATGCAGTAGCTTGTCGAGCAGCTCATCAAACACCAGAAACTGCTGCAGCGCCAGATGCCAGTGCGGGTCGGCGCCTGCCTCGTGCCACGCCGCATGTTGTAGCGCGCCCGGTTCGGGGAAGCGGACGGTCTGTGCCCGGGGCGAAATGACCGCCTCCTCCGACGTGTATGGCGCCCGCCCTTCCCCAATGTAATCATCGGTAGCCACGGTACGGTCGCGCGTGGCGTGGTCGTACTGCACGGCCTTAAACATGGCATGGTGCACGCGGTCGTGCATCACCTCGGTGATCTGCACGAGTTCAGCCCACGGCCCCTCCGCTCCGTCTGCCCCCAGTGCCTCGCGGTACGCCCCCCAGTCGCCGCCGGAGATGCGGGCGCCAAACGATGGCACATGGGCGGTGTCGCCGCGCGCCTCCACACCATGCCGCGCCAGGCTCGTCATCAGCGCGTGCATGTGGTTGTGGAACGTCCCAAACGTGCGCATACTACGTGCCCATGCATCCTCCTCCGCGACAGCATCCGAGATGTACGCGCGGAAATCCCCGCCCGAAATTGAGTTCATTTTGAAGTCTTCGCGGTGGTCCAGGGCGGGGGCCTCCTGCCCAACGACGGTGCTGGAGGCCCCAAGCATCGTGAGGACGAGCAGAACAGACAGCGACAGTCGCATGATCATGGGTCAAGAACAGAGGGTAGATGAGATAGCATAATGCGTACCTGCTACAGCCGGTAATCGTTGCAGACAGGCGTAGGCGCGTGTACGCGCGTGACCGTAACGGTTGTGTCTCTTGTCCGGTTGGAAGCCCTTCCGATGCACAGACGCCAACCATACGCGTTGAAAACGTGCGGTATATCAGCTATTTAAGATGTTCTGTCGCTACGCATCTGACCCCATCTCCGCATGGCCTCACCGGCTGTAGGCATCGACGGCATTGAACTATGGACGGGAAAACTGAAGCTGGATCTCGCAACCACGTTTGCCCCAGCGCACGACATCGACCCCAATAAGTTTACAAAGGGGCTGGGCCTGCATGCGTCCTCCCTTCCCGATGTGTATGAGGACATCGTGACGATGGGTGCCAACGCGGCGCTGCGCCTGATGCAACGCCACGGGCTCACGCCAGAGGACATCGGCCGGATTGACGTGGCTACCGAAACCGCCTTTGATAACGCCAAGCCGGTGGCTACGTACATTGCCGGGTGCCTGGCTCAGGTGATGGAGGGCGACTTCGCCCACGCTAACCTGGGCGAGCGTAAGTTTGCCTGCATCGCGGGGACACAGGCGCTGGACGACGCGGCCAACTGGATTCACTCCGGCCGACACCGCGGGCGCAAGGCACTGGTAATTGCCACCGACACGGCCCTCTACGAGCGCGGCGACCCTGGCGAGGCCACGCAGGGCGCCGGCGCGGTAGCGATGCTCGTCAGCGAGAGCCCCTCCGTCACCGCGTTTGGGCTGCCGCAGGGGATTGGCAGCGCCGACGAAACCGACTTTCTGAAGCCGCATCGGCAATTTCCGAGCGTGGACGGCAAGCGCTCCATGCAGGTCTACCTGGGCCGCATCCAGGACGCGCTGGCCGACTTTGCGGCGGCCGGCGGCAGCACGGATCCAGATGCTCACGCGCAGTTTCTCTTTCATACGCCGTTTCCCGGCATGGTGAAGAAGGCGGCGGTGCTGGGCTACCTGGATGGCGTGCAGGGCACGGCCCGCGGTGACGCCCTTGCCGAAGACCTGGGGACCCTGGCCCATCCTGATACCTTTGCTGACGGCCGCGCCTACCTCGACGTCCTCAAGGCGCACGCGAAGCACCTCAAGCAGACGGACCATTACGCCAACTGGTACGCCCGTGCCGTCACGCCTACGCTCAAGGTGGCGCGGCAGGTCGGCAACTGGTACACCGGGTCAGTACACGTGGCTCGGGCCTCCGGGCTGCTGCATGCGGCCCACAGCGAGCGGGCCCTGACGGGGCAGCCCCTCATCGTGGCCTCGTACGGCAGCGGCGCGCAGGCTGAGGTGCATGCCGAGACCGTGCAGGCCGGATGGCGCGACGAGGCGGAGGCGCTCACCATTCAGCAGCAGCTCGACGCCCGGTACGACCTCAGCTACGACGAGTATGAAGCCATTCATGCAGTCCATACCTACGGCGCCGAGAGCAACCTCTCCCCTCGCACGGCGCCCAGCGGCGAATTCGTCGTCGACGGACGCGGGCCGATGGGGGAGTATACGTATGCCTATGTGGCGTGATTTTTCGGTTTGTTAGATTCGGGTGCATGGCGGCACAGTGTGCCTTGGCGCAGGCAACGAGCCAATGCGATGTGTGTGGGGGTATGGGAGTGTGGGGGTTTTCTGGCTGAGCCGACCCATGGAGCCGTAAGGACACGGTACCATCGTGTCCTGCTACACCGCGTCCTGCTACACCACGCTCCGACACATCGCGCCCTCCTACACTGCACGCGGCACCCCATCACGCCACACGCCCTCCGGCTACGAAGAAGTCATCCTGCCGCCAGGCGCAGTCCACATCCGTGAAGCCGGCGCGTTCGAAGGCCTTTAGCTGGCGGAAGAGCGGCAGCACGCCCACATGGTCGCCCACGATCAGGTGGCCGCCCGGCATCAGGCTGTTGCGGATGCCTTGCAGCAGCAACTCGTAGCGGCTCTCTGCCTCGGCGCCTTCTACATCGTGCCCGACGATGGCGTGCAGCGCCAACGAGCCGAACACCAAGTCGTACGGCGCGCCCGGCAGCACATCGCCATCCGTGCTGATGGATTCACACAGGAAGGTGGCATCGTCCCGCATCATGCGGATCTTGGCCCGGGCCACGTCGAGGATGTCGGCATCCTCATCAATGGCGGTAAGCTGCACCATCGGGTAGCCTTCCAGTACCATCATGGACGCATTGCCCGTGCCACAGGCGATGTCGCACACCAGCGCGTCCGGGCCCAGCGGAGGCAGGGCCATTAGCACCTCCTCCAGCATCGGCAGCACCAGCGGCATACGGCGCTCCAGGTGGAGGTCGTACCACGAGCCGTTGCGCCAGAAGCCACCGCGTCGCTGCAGGTTTGTCCGCCAGTTGGGGGTATTCATTCGGTAGGGGAGAAATGACCATGTGCGTTGGCGGCGTATGCACCGTAGGACCGGGCAGAAAGATCCACGCCCTTCCGCAATGCCGCCGGCGTGCCTGTCGGCGCTACGCCGCTACGCGCTTGTGGATGCCGTGCGCGTTCATGTGCCCCACGTAGCGCCCCAACACGTTCACCTCCTCAAACACATCGGGCGTAATGCGGATGCTCTCGTATTCTTCGTTGCAGGGTTCCAGCCGCAAGCCATTCTGGTCGTGATACACGCGCTTGAGTGACGTTTCGCCGTTGTACAGGATGGCGCCAATGCCGCCCTCCGGGATGTCATCGTCGATGAGCAGCACGTAGTCGCCATCGTTGATATTGGCCCCCTGCATCGACTGCCCCGAGACGCGAATGGCGAAGATCCGGTCGAGGTTAGGAAAGAGGTTGTCCAGCGTGATGGTGCCCAGGTTGGCCTCCACGGCTTCCTGGAGCTGGCCGGCGGAGATGATGCCCTTCACCGGAATCCCTACCTCGGCATCGTCTTCGCGCGCCAGGTGGTAGCCGTCGTCATCGCGCGTCAGGTAGCCTTTTTTGTGCAGCGCCTGCAGGTTTTGCGTGACGCTGTTGGGCGAGCGGTAGTTGAAGTGGTCGATGATTTCGCGGTAGGTCGGCCAGACGTTTTCCTCTTCGATGTAGTCCTCAATAAAGGTGAGGAACTCGTGCTGCTTGGCAGTCAGTTTGCGGCGGCTCATAGCAACGTGTACGTAGGCGGCAGGAAGCGATGCACATACACTACACAGTGTACAACAGGAGGTGCCGCAAGTCAACCCCGGAGATGTGACGACCCCGCACCCGATAGCTGGCTGGCAACGTCGTCGCTGCGCGTGGGGTAGGCCTCTTCGACGTGGTAGCGCAGGTAGTCTTCGATGAGGCCGTCGACCGCCCGTTGGGTGCGCGGCTCCATCTGCATCCGCATCACATCGCGGAGGTCGGCGCGGGCGATGACGGCAAAGGCGCGGAGGGCGGCACGGGAGGCGCCCCGGGATTGCGGAAGCTGCACCTCAGAAGGATGAATGGCGCCCGTATTTAGGTCCAGGCGCCCGCCCTCATCCGTAAGCGCGGTGACATCGCTTTTGCGGATGGCAGGCGCAAACCCAAGCGCCGTTGCCAACTGCATCCGAAAATACGCCAGCAGGTTGCCCAGGCGCTCATCCGCCTCGTTGAGGGTGCGCAACACTCCCACCGTCAGGTTGAAGACCATGGGGTTGTGCTCTTCTTCCTGTAAAAGCGCATCGACCAACTCGACGATGCGTTGCCCGATGACCAGTTTCTCGAGGCTGCGGTGCACGTCGGGAAAGCGCTCTACGTGGCTCGTTTCCGTGAGGGTCTGCAGGCCCCGTGTAGGCTTGTAATAGAAGACCACCTGGATGTAGCTGGTAGGCTGCAGCGTGGCCCCGAAGCGGCTTTTGATCTTGCGCGCCCCCTTGGCAATAACCGACACGATGCCCCGCTCCCGCGTGAAGAGCGTGACGATCTGGCTGGTCTCGCTGTAGTCAAGGGAGCGTAAGACGACAGCATCGGTGCGAACAATGGTAGACACGGCGCAACCGGGTTAAGAACGCATGAAGGGAGTTATACCGTGGGGCGGTTGGGACTCTATTAAAGCCCGAGGTAACGCACAACGCGTGCTGCACCGTGCGGTTTAGGGTTTGTCGGATCAGCCGGTTTCTTGCCATGTGGTACTACCGTCTTCAGCAACGCCTGGCTCTCACCACCATTGAACTGCGCGTGCTGGTGGCGCTACTGGCCTTCTTTTTTGCGGGCTTGGCGGTCCAGCAGTGGCCCCGGGCGCTTCCGTACGATGAGTCCACCTATGCCGCGGATGCCGAAGCGTTTGCGAAGGTGGCGCCGGACACCAGCGCGGTGGCGCTTCCAGATACCAGCGCGGGTGCCCACGCCCACACGGAAGAGGCGACAGGTGCAGCGCCCGCATCATCCAACGCTCAGGGCCGAGTGAACCTGAACACCGCCGGTCCGGCAGACTTGCAGCGCCTACCGGGTATCGGTCCGGCCCTGGCCGAGCGCATCATCGCCCATCGTGAGGCCCATGGCCCCTTTGCTCGCATGGCTGATGTCACGCGCGTCTCAGGTATCGGTCCACGTACCCTGGAACGCCTCGCCCCGGAAGCAACGGTAGACTGACGGTAGACTGACGGTAAACTAACGACGCACCTGCGCGCGTGCTCGCCCGCTCCGCCGTTGATGTGCAGGCGAGACGATAGCGGTTGGCCAGCAGGGCGCCTTGAACACTTACGACGACGGCTGTGTCGCCGGGTCACCGGGCTGCCCGCCGGTAGTATTGGGGCCGCCCGTCTGCTTCATGCGCTCCTCACGCATCCGGCGGGCCAGCGCATCTTTCGTCCATTTTTGGGCTACGCGCTCTTCCTTCTTCAGGAAAAAGTACACCGGAAACAGCAGCAACGCCGCCAGCGCGAAAAACCCGACGAGGGTAAGCAAGATGACAACAGTGTAGATATCCATGGCGGCTACTTGGTTGTAAACATTAAAGCTATGGCCTGTACGGATCGAAACGCACGTGGTTTAGTCCGCCCCGAAAATCGTTGCAAAACCTGCGCAGTAGGTACGATACACAAGATTTTGAGTCTATGAATCCGTATATAGCACGGGAATTCGTCGCATGGGCGTTGCGTCACTGCGGCCCTGCTCCCCTCCCCGTAGTTGCTTAGGCATGATATGACTGCCCATACGACCGATGTTCGGATGCTTATCGTGGAAGACGACCCCGAGATGGCGCTCGGACTGAAAGACTTTTTTGAGATGGAAGGCTATCAGGTGGACCGCGCCGCCGATGGAGAAGAAGCCCTGCAATACATTACCAGCCTGCCGCCCTACGACGTGGTACTGTTGGACATCCGGATGCCCAAAATGAACGGGTTCGATGTGCTGCGGGAGGCCCGCCGTGCCGAGGTCCGCACCCCCATTATCGTCGTCTCGGTAGAAAATAGCCGCGAAAGCCGCCTTCAGGGCTTTGAGTTGGGCGCCGATGACTACGTCGGTAAACCCTTCAACGCGGAGGAACTCGCGGCCCGCGTCAAGGCGGTGTTGCGCCGCAGCAACAGCCCGGCTCACGCCCCGATGGAGCTGTTTGAGGTAGGCCCCGTCACCATTAACTTTAGCACGCATGCGGCGCAGCGCGAAGGCGAGCCGGTTGACTTCACGGCGCTGGAGTTCGACATCCTCCGCTACTTCATTCAGCATCGCGGCCGTACGGTCAGCCGCAAGCAACTCCTCCGCGACGTGTGGGGCATCAGCGGGGAGGTCACGACCCGCACCATCGACCGCCACGTGGCCTCCATCCGAAAGAAGATTGAAGACGACCCCAATGCCCCGGAGCACATCGAGACGGTCTATGGCATCGGCTACAAGTTCAGCGGATGAACGCATCCTCTACGGCTTATCCAGCGACGATCGTTCGCGTGGTAGACGTATACCCGTACCGTATCACGGACAGCGGACCTGAGTTTCTGCTACTCAAGCGCGCCCCCGGCGTAGCCTACGCGGGCACCTGGCGTATGGTGGGTGGCAAAATTGCGCCGGACGAGCCTGCCCACACGACCGCCCTCCGGGAGGTGATGGAGGAAACCGGCCAACGCCCCACGCGGCTGTGGACGCTGCCATCCGTCAACACCTTTTACGAATGGCAGCATAACCGCGTCACCCTCGCTCCCGCCTTTGCGGCGGCGCTTACGGCCGATCCGGTGCTCAACCACGAGCATACGGCCTTCGCCTGGCTGCCCGCCAGCGAGGCGAAGGCCCGGCTCGTGTGGCCCGAGCAGCAGCGCCTGCTCCGCCTCACCGCCCGCCTGCTCCGCGCGGATATTCCCCCGTCGTGGGTGTGCCCGCTGCAGATGTAGCCTTTCTTAATTATCCAAGCGGTGCATGCGAGGCAACCCGCACCGCTGCGTAGCTCGCCGACCCGGAAACGCCCCCACGGTTTACTTGGAAAAACCTGTAGGGTAGGATCTGCTCCTATAACTACTCGTTCCCACGACTTCTTGCCGCACTCCACTGCACCCAAGCGCTGTACCGGTTCCTCCGCATGAAGGCCCTTGCCCGCCTCAACCATTTTTACTGGGAGTACAAGCACCTCTTCATTCCCGGATTGCTGTGCACCATGGCGTCGGCAGCCTTTCTTGTAGCGGTGCCCATCGTCGTGCGCGAGATCATCGACAGCATTCCGCGCTTTGTAGAGCTGTACAACGTCTTTGAGGGCTCCGAGGCGCAGGGCACCATGTTCAACCTGTTCTCCGGGGGCCTGCTGCTGTTTGCTGGCATCATCGTGGCGCTGAGCCTGGCCAGCGGGTTTTTCTCCTTCCTGATGCGGCAGACGATCGTCGTAGCTTCCCGCCACATCGAGTATGACCTCCGCAACCAGCTGTACGATCACCTGCAGCGCCTCTCGCCCAAGTTCTACCGCGACTATACCACGGGCGACGTCATCACCCGCTCCACCGACGACATCGAGAAGGTGCGGCGCTATGTGGGCCCGGCCATCATGTACATCACACGCGCGGTCGTGGTGGTGGCCACGGCCATTACGGTGATGTTTATCATCTCCCCTACCCTGACGCTCTACGCGCTGCTCCCGATGCCCTTTCTCGCGGTGTCGATCTTCTTCGTGGCCCGCCTCGTGCACAAGCGCAGCGAGGCCCTACAGAAGCAATACTCGAACGTGACCACCCGCGTGCAGGAAGCCCTCACCGGAATCCGGGTGATCAAGTCATACACGCGCGAGGATGCAGAGAACGAGGCGTTTGAGGAGGAGAGCGCGCAGTATCGGGCGCGGCAGTTGGACCTGGCCTGGGTGGATTCGGCCTGGCGCCCTATCTTGCTGCTGCTTGTGGGCGCCTCGCAGGTGATTGTGGTGTGGATGGGCGGGCGCCTGGTGATGGACGGCGCGATCACGATCGGTAACATCGCCGAGTACCTTATTTACGTGCAGATGATGACCTGGCCGGTGGCGTCCCTCGGTTTTGTGATTACGATGGTGCAGCGCGCCTCGGCGTCGATGGAGCGGCTGAACGAGCTGTTCGATACCGAGCCGGAGATTTCGAATGGGCCGCAGACGAATTACAGCATCACAGACCTGGAGGGTCGCATAGCCTTCGAGAACGTTTCGTACTATTTCGAGGAGGGTGAGGAATGGGCCCTGAAAGACGTCTCGTTTGAGATTCCGGCGGGCGGCACGCTGGGCATTGTAGGGCGCACCGGGGCAGGTAAAAGCACCCTTATCGACCTCATCCCCCGCCTCATCGACCCCACGGAAGGCACCGTGCGCATCGACGGGCACGACGTCCGCACCATCCCGCTCAGCACGCTGCGCTCGGCCATGGGCTACGTGCCGCAGGACGTGTTTCTGTTCAGCGACACCGTGGCGAACAACATCGCGTTTGGCGTCACCGACCCCGGCGAGCAGCGCATCCGCCGCGCCGCGCAGGAAGCCGACCTGCTGGAGAACATCGAGGGGTTCCCGGAGGGCTTCGACACGTTCGTAGGCGAGCGCGGCATCACGCTCTCCGGTGGGCAGAAGCAGCGATCCTCCATTGCCCGCGCCCTCATCCGCCGCCCGTCCATTTTGCTGCTGGATGATGCCCTCTCGGCCGTCGACACCGAAACGGAAACTACCATCCTCAACCACTTGCGCGCTCAGGATGGGAAGCACACCCTGGTGATGGTCAGCCACCGCATCTCGGCGGTGCAGGAGGCCGACCTCATCCTCGTGCTGGAGCACGGGCGCGTCACGCAGCAGGGCACGCACGATGAGCTCCTGAAGCAGGGCGGTCTGTACAGCGACCTCCACGAGAAGCAACGGCTGCAAGAGCAAATCGACGCGCTTTAAGACGCTGGCCTCACCCATTCCTTCCTCTATGTCTGCCACCATCATCCCCCTTGGCACTGCCTCGGCCATGCCGGCCCATGGGCGGCACCTGTCGGCCACCGCGCTGTGGCGGGCCGGGCGGTTGCTGCTGTTTGACTGTGGCGAGGGCACGCAGTACCGCATCAAGGATGCCGACCTGAAGCGCTCCCGCATCGACCGGGTGTTCATCACTCATCTGCACGGCGACCACTGCTTCGGGTTGCCAGGGTTGCTGTCTACCCTCGGGATGCTGCAACGCACCGACCCGCTGATGGTGGTGGGGCCGGAGGGCATCCAGGCGTTTGGTCAACTGCCGGGGCTTCACCCGGAATCGCTGCCGTTTGAGCTTACGTTTCTCGCCTTACCCGCGGGGGCAGGCCGGCAGGTCGTCCTGGATGACCCCGCGTACACCGTCACGGCTCGGCCGCTGGAACACCGCACGCTGACTTTTGGCTATCGCTTCGAAGAGAAGCCCACGCCGGGCGCCCTGGATGCCGAGCGCGCCCGAGCGCTGGGGGTGAAGGCGCCGGAAGATTTTGGCCGGCTGAAGGACGGAGAAGCCGTCACCACACCCGACGGAACCACGGTGACGCCGGCGCAGGTGGTGGGCCCGGAGCAGCCTGGTGCTGTGTTTGCCTACGTTACCGACACCCGCCCCTGCCCCGAGGGGGTGCACCTGGCAACCAAGGCCGACCTCGTACTGCACGACGCCACCTTTGGCATGACGCACCATGCGCGAGCCGTAGAAACCGGCCACTCTACTGCCCGTGAAGCGGCCCGACTGGCCCAGCGGGCGGGCGCGCGCCACCTGCTCCTCAGCCACTTCAGCGCTCGGTACGAAGACACCACCGTGCTGGAGCAGGAAGCCCGCACCGTGTTCTCGAACACCACCGCAGCAGAAGAATTACAGCGCTACCCCTTAGAGCGGCGCGCCCCATAGCCGGTCCCTACGTTGTACCCAGCAGCCGCCTGGCTGCCTTTGTTTTCGTTCATCGATCCCCAGTGGGTTGGCCTCAACCTCCAAACATACCAACGGCCAGGCGGCCGATCAGGAAAAGCAACAGCGCACGTTCGACAGTGGGCTGCTGCGCCGGATTATTGCCTACCTGCTCCCCTACAAAGCCTACGTCGCGGGGGCGTTCGTGCTGGTGATCGTAGCCGCGGTGCTGGGGCCCGTGCAGCCCTGGCTCATCCAGATTGCCATCGACGACTACATTGTGGAGGGGGACTACGATGGGCTGCTGCTCATCATCGGCCTGCTGGCTGGCGCGCTGGTGCTGGAGGGCACGCTGCGCTTCGTCAACAGCTACCTCACCCAGTGGATTGGCCAGCACGCCATCTACGACCTCCGCACCACCGTCTTTCGTCACATCCAGAACCAGCCGCTGGGGTTCTTCGACAAAACCCCGATCGGCCGCCTCATCACGCGCGCCACCTCCGACGTCGAGTCCATCTCCGACGTCCTCTCCCAGGGCGTCGTCACCATTCTGGGTGACTGCTTCAAGCTGCTCTTCATTGCAGCGTTCATGTTTTATCTCGACTGGCGCCTGGCCATCGTCACCCTCACGGTGATGCCCCTCATGGTGTGGGTCACCTTCTGGTTTCGGCGGAAAGTCAGCGTGCAGTACCGGGAGACGCGCAAGCAGGTCTCGCGCCTGAACTCGTTCATGCAGGAGCACGTCACGGGCATGCCCATCGTGCAGCTCTTCAACCGGGAGGAAGAAGAGATGCGGCGCTTTCGGGACATCAACAATGCCCACCGCCGCGCCCACATCAACACCATTTTTTACTTTGCGCTTTTCTGGCCGGCCGTCAGCATCATATCCGACATCGCGCTGGGCCTCGTGCTGTGGGTTGGTGGCATCGCGGCGATGGCCGACACCGTGACGCTGGGCGTGCTGGTAGCCTTCATTCAGTACGCGCGGCGCTTCTTCGAACCCATCCGCAACCTGTCCGACCAGTACAACACGTTGCTCTCCGGCATGGCCGGCGCAGAGCGCGTGTTTGGGCTGTTGGATCAAGATGCGGCGCTACAGGAGCCCGACGATCCAGCCCCGCTCAACGGCCTGAAGGGGCATATCGAATTCCGCAACGTGTGGTTTACCTACGACGACCTCCCCGAGGATGACAGCACGCCCAACTGGATTTTAAAGGATGTCTCCTTTGAGATCCATCCCGGCGATACGGTGGCCATTGTAGGCGCCACCGGCGCGGGCAAAACCACCCTCATCAACCTGCTGCTGCGCTTCTACGATATTCAGCGCGGCGAAATTCTGGTGGATGGGGTCGATGTGCAGGAGTACCGCCTGAAGGACCTCCGCAACCACCTCGGGCTGGTGCTGCAAGATGTATTTCTGTTCTCGGGGTCGGTCGAGCGCAACCTCACGCTGGGCGATGAGGCCATCGACACGGCCGATGTGCGCCGTGCAGTGGAGGCCATCGGAGCTGAGGACTTCATCGATCGGCTGCCAGATGGTTACCAGCAGGACGTGCGCGAGCGCGGCGCCTCGCTATCGCACGGGCAACGCCAGCTCCTGGCCTTTGCCCGCGCGATGCTGTACGATCCCAAGCTGCTGGTCCTGGACGAGGCCACCTCCAGCGTGGATACCGAGACGGAGCTCATCATGCAGCGAGCCCTCGACAAAGTGATGGAGGGCCGCACGTGCCTCGTCATTGCGCACCGCCTCTCCACCGTCCGCGAGGCCGACCAGATCCTCGTGATGCACCGCGGCGAACTGCGCGAACAAGGCACGCACGACGAGCTCCTGCAACAGGACGGCCTCTACCGCAAGCTGTACGAATATCAGTATAAAGAACAGGAGCGTCGCGCCCTCACCTCGTAGCGCCGGCACTAACGCCCGGGGCAGGCGTAGAGCCCACCGCTGTTTTTTCGGTCCGTAACACCTGCAGCGCCGGCGGGGTTGTTAATTCGCCTTGCTGGTAGACCGCGGCCGATCGCTCGGCTCCGCGTCCTTTTCTTGCGGGATGTTTTCCTGCGGACTGTTTTCCTGTTGAACACCCATTTGAGTGCGTTTTATGATTGCCGTTGTAGACTACGCTGACCGGGCGGAACGCCTCGAAGCCATTTTGAACCGCAGCGCCTCCTTTAGCGACGACGTAGATGCCGCGGTCCGCGACATCCTGGCGGGCGTCCGTACGGGTGGCGATGCCGCTGTGCTGGACTTCACCGAGCGCTTCGATGGCGTGCGGCCCGAGACGCTGCGCGTGCCCGTAGAGGCGTTGGCCGCTGCCTCGGATGCGCTGCCGGACGAGTTGCGCGCCGTGATTGCTGAAGCAGCCGATAACATCCGGCGGTATCACGAGAAGCAGGTCCAGCAATCCTGGTTCACCGACGACGGCGACGGGGTGCTGCTGGGCCAGCGCATCGTGCCCATGGACCGGGTGGGGCTCTATGTGCCGGGCGGCACGGCCTTTTATCCGTCCAGCCTTCTGATGAACGCCATCCCGGCACAGGTGGCCGGGGTTGAGGAGATTCACCTGGTCTCACCACCGCAGCAAGACGGGCGTCCCCACCCGCTGGTGATGGCCACGGCGCACTTCTTGGGGCTGGAGCACGTGTACGCCCTGGGCGGCGCGCAGGCCGTGGGCGCCCTGGCCTATGGAACGGAATCAGTCACCGCCGTCGACAAAATTGTGGGCCCCGGCAATGCCTACGTGGCCACCGCCAAAAAGCAAGTGTTCGGCCGCGTCGCCATCGACTCCGTGGCCGGCCCGAGCGAGATTGTGGTGCTGGCCGACGCCACGGCCGACCCCACCTACGTAGCCACCGACCTCCTCTCACAGGCCGAGCACGACGAGCGCGCCTCCGCCGTCCTCGTCACCCCCGACCGCGCGCTGGCTGAAGCCGTACGTGAGGAAGTCGCGCGGATCACGCCCACGTTGGAGCGCCACACCACTATCGCAGAAGCGCTCGCGGCGTACGGCGCCTGCGTCGTCACCGAGACCATGGACGAAGCCATTGCCATGACGAACGAGCTGGCGCCGGAGCACCTGGAGCTCATCGTGGACGATCCCTGGGCCACCATGACCCACATCCGCCACGCGGGCGCGATCTTTCTCGGCCCCTACTCGTCGGAGCCTGTAGGCGATTACTTTGCCGGGCCCAACCACGTGCTGCCCACCGGCGGCACGGCCCGGTATGCCTCTGCGCTCAGCGTCGACGACTTCATCCGCAAGCAGTCGATCATCTCCTACACCAAGGAGCGGCTGGACAAGACCGGCCCGAAGATCATCCGCTTTGCCGAGAGCGAGTCGCTGACGGCCCACGCCCGCGCCATTGCCGTCCGCCTCGACGACGCGGCCTCCTGAGCCCCCTGCTGCCTCTTCACCTCCTGCCCTTCGCGCTATGCCTTCCGCTGACACCGCCGCCTCTGCCGACCTGCAGCCGCTCCTGGAGCGCATCCGCCCGGAAGTGCGGCAAGCCCACGCCTACATCGTCTCGCACCCGCCCAACATCGAGGTCAAGCTCAACCAGAACGAGAGCCCCTTCGACCTGCCGGCCGAATTGAAGCAAGAACTGGCCGAGGAGCTGCTACAGACGCCCCTCAACCGCTACCCGGGCGAGCAGCCCTACGAACTCCGCGATGCACTGGCCACCCACCTTGGCGTGGCGCCCGAGATGCTGCTCATGGGCAATGGCTCCAACGAACTGACGTACACCTTTGGCCTCACGATGCTGGAGCCGGGCACGCCGGTGGTGCTGCCCACGCCCATGTTTTCGCTCTATGAGAAGGTGGCCCGCCTCCACGGCGCTGCCCTCACCTCCGTGCCGTGCCGCTCCGACTTCCACTTCGACATCGACGCCCTTCTGCGCGCGATCGACGCGGTGGAGCCCGCCCTTGTCGTCATCACCACGCCCAACAACCCCACCGGGCTGACGGTACCGCACGCCGATATCGAGCGCGTGCTGGAGGCCACGCCGGGCTTTGTGGTGGTGGATGAGGCGTACTACGAGTTTCTGGAAGGCCCAACGGCCCAGGCCCTACTGGATGACCATCCCAACCTGCTTATCCTCCGCACCTTCTCGAAGGCCGCCGGGCTTGCCGGTGTCCGTCTCGGGTACATGCTGGGCCACGCGGCCATCATTCAAGAAGTGTTCAAGGCCCGCCTTCCCTTCATGATTGACCGCGTAGCCGAAGCGGCCGGCCTGCTCCTGCTTCGTCATCCCGACCTCATCCGCGACCGCATCCGGCAGATGAAGCAGGGGATGGCCACCCTTGCGGCCGGGCTGCGTGCTATCGAGGGCGTCCACGTCGTACCATCGCAGGCCAACTTTATGGTCTTCCGTCCCCCGCTGGAACCGGACGTTGTTATGCGCCGTCTGGCAGAAGATGGTGTGCTCGTCCGCAACATGGGAGGCTACGCTGACCTGCAAGGCTATCTGCGTGTGAACGCGGGTACACCAAAAGAGAACAACCAATTTTTGACTGCGTTGAAGCGAGCGCTTGCTACTTAGGGGGCTGTTACTGCCCTCGAATACTGAGCCCGCCGCTGCGCGGGTTTCGTTTGCTTGCTCCGCACCGTCCGTTTTTTCGTCGTATACCACCCATCATGGATTTCATTCAGGTTGACATCATCGGTCTCTCGACCAGTCCTTCCAGCGGCGGCGCTTACGCGCTCGTGCTGGGAGAGATGGACGGCAGCCGGCGCCTCCCCATCATCATTGGGGCGTTCGAGGCCCAAGCCATTGCGCTGGAGCTGGAGAAGATTCAACCGCCGCGCCCCATGACGCATGACCTCCTGCGCGACACGCTGGATGCTGTGGGGGCCGACGTTACCGACATCGTCATTGATGAACTGCGCGATGGCACTTTCTTTGCCAAAATTCGCTACGCGCACAACGGTGGCGATGGACAACTGGACGCCCGCCCGAGTGATGCGGTCGCGCTTGCCGTGCGCACGGATGCGCCCATCTACGTGGCGCCTGCCGTGCTGGAAGAAGCCGGCATCCCCACGGAGGAAGAAGGCGTGAGCGCGCTGGCCACGAGCAGCAGCTCAGAGGCAGAGGACGAGCCGGATCCGTCGCTCTCGAAGGTGGAGCGCATGGAGCAGAAGCTGGAAAAAGCTATTGAGGCGGAAGACTATGAAGAGGCTGCCACCCTCCGCGATCAGATTGCCAAGCTGAAGGGCGAGCAGAACTGACGCGAACGAACGGACGATATGCGGTGCGGGCGCTTCCTGCACCGCACGCGACGCTTGTAAGCGGAGCCTTGGGTGCCCCCTCCTGATGGCTTCGCTTTTTTTATGCCCCTTTCTCACCGCTCCCCTTGTTCATGCCCTCCTCGGCCCCGCCTGCCACGCTCCGCACCGAAACGCTGCCTTTCGACGCGCTGCGGGCCTTCCCTCAACTGTTCGCGGATTACTGTACCCACGCCGAGGCCCTGCAGGCCCGGTTCGCCGGCCGCTGGTCCTCGGCGGCTGACCGGCGCGCGGCGGCTGACCGGGCCGCAGCCTATGCCCGCGACCGCGACACGCTGGCCGATGTGCTACACGATCAGCACGAAGCCTGGGGGCTCGATAACGCCACCCGCACGAACATTGAGGCGCTCCGCGACCCCGACACGGTAGCGGTCGTCACCGGGCAGCAAACCACGGTGCTGGGCGGCCCGCTGTACTCCCCGCTGAAGATTCTCACCACCCTGCAGCAGGCCGAGCGCCTGGCCGAGGAAACCGGCCGCACGGTGGTGCCCATCTTCTGGCTGGAAGGAGAGGACCACGACTGGGACGAGATGGCCGGCACGCACGTGCTGCACCGCAATGCGCTGGTGGACCTGCGCTACGAAGGATACACGCCACCGGCTGAGGGCAACCTGGGCGCGGTGGGGCGGCTGCCTGTAGAAGCACAGTTCACAGACGTAATCGACGCGCTTGATGAGGCCTTGCCGCCGTCCGACTTCAAGCCGGATGTGATGGCGCTCGTGCGTGACGCTTACACCGCGGGCACTCCGCTTGAAGACGCCTTCGGCCGGTTTCTCCGTGGGCTGTTCCCCAACAGCGGGCTCGTCCTCCTCAACCCCGACGATGCCCGCCTGAAGGCACTAACGGCCCCCCTCTACCGGCAGGAGCTGACCGACCCCGAGACCAGCAGCCGCCTCGTGAATGAAGCCGGAGCCACGCTGGCCGAAACCTACCACGCCCAGGTCCACGCCCGGGCAACCAACCTCTTTCTGCTGGAAGATAACCAGCGCACCCCCATCGACGCTACCGCGGACGGCTTCGCGCTCCGCGGCACAGACCGGACGTACAGCCAAGACGACCTGCTCGCCCTACTCGACGCCCATCCCGAGCGCTTTAGCCCCAACGTAGTGCTGCGCCCGCTCACCCAAGATCACCTCGTACCCACCGCGCTGTATGTAGCAGGACCCGGGGAGATCTCCTATTTTGCGCAGTACAAAGCTGTCTACGCCTGGGCCGGCATCCCCATGCCTCTGCTGCATCCCCGGGCCAGCGCGACGCTTGTGGAAGGCAAGGTAGCCAAGGTGCTGCAGCAGTTCGACCTTTCGCTGGCTGACCTCGACACCGATCTCGACCAGCTGTTCCAACAAGTGGTGGTCAACCAGATGGACGTGGATGTGGACGCTATCTTTGGCGAAGCGCAGCCTCCCATTCATCAGGGCCTGAACGGACTCAAGACGCACGTTACGGACGTCGATCGGACGCTCGGGAAGTCGGTGGAGGCGACGCGCGCCGCCATTGTGCAGGAGCTGAACGACCTCAAGGAACGCGTCGTGCGCGCCGAGAAGCGGAAGCAAGAGGAGCTCTACGCGCAGCTACAAAAGGCCCACGTGAATCTCTTCCCCGACGGGCGGCCGCAGGAGCGCGTGGTATCGGTGCTCTACTTTCTGAACAAGTACAGCCCGGCGCTACTGGATCAGCTCCGCGACGCCCTCGCACCCGATGCCACCGCCCATCAGGTGGTGTACCTTTAAGGGCACCTGTTCTCAGAGATAGAGCGCCGTAGCGTAGATGAAGTATACCGTCAGCCCGATGATGTCGTTAAGGGTAGTCACGAAGGGGCCCATCGCGCTGGCCGGGTCGATGCCCATTTTTTTGAGGACGAACGGCACGAGTGCCCCATTCGTGGTCGCCAGCAGGATCACGGTGAACATGGTAAGCCCCAGGGTCAGCACAAGGCGGGTTACATCGCCGAGCTGAAGGAAGAAGATCGTCAAGCACAGGAGGGTGGCCAGCAGGATACCGTTCACGATGGCCACCAGCATCTCCTTCCCCATGCGCCGCATCAGGTCACCCGGCCAGAGCTTGCCCGACGAGAGGCCCTGCACCGCGATAGCTGCGCTCTGGACGGCGGCGTTGCCGCCCATAGCCGTCACGATGGGAATGAAGGCCGCGAGCACCACAGCCTGCTCCAGCGTCGCCTCAAACGTCCCGATCACGGTGCCCGAGAGGCCCGCCCCGATGAGGCCGACGAGGAGCCATGGCATCCGGCCGCGGCTGATGCGCAACACCGAGTCGCCGGGCTGTTCGGCACCCGAGACGCCACTCATCAGCTGCATGTCCTCCTCTGCCTCCGTCCGCACCACGCGCATCACATCATCGATCGTGATGCGCCCAGCCATTACCCCGTCCTCATCCAGGACCGGAAGCGAGACAAGGTCATAGCGCTCCATAATCCGCGCCACCTCCTCCTGGTCCATACCCGTCGGCACCGACACAACGTCGGTCTGCATCAGGTCCTCCAGCGGCATATCCGCAGGGGAAAGCATGAGGTCCTTGAGGGACACGACCCCCTTCAGGTGCCCATCGGTAGTTAGGACGAAGACCGAGTAGATTTCGTCGATATCACGCGCGCGGTGGCGGACTGCTTCGGTGGCCTCGAAGGCGGTAACCGACGATGGTACCGCCACGAACTCACGCGCCATCAGGCCCCCGGCGCTCTGCTCCGGGTAGGTGAGCAGCGCGGTGAGATCGTAGGTATCTTCCAACTTCGGGAGCACATCCGCCACCCGGCGGTCGGGCAGTTCGCTAAGCACATCGACGGCATCGTCGGTGTCCAGCTCGTCGATGAGCTTACGCAGGCGCTCCCCACTGATGCCCACCAGAAGGGGCTCCCGCTCTACGGCGTCCAGTTCGGCCAGCACGTCGCCGGCCAGCTCTGGGGGCAGCCAAGCGAATACCTGCCGGGCCTCCACCTCCGGCAGCCGCTCCATCAGCACCGCAAGATCGACGGGGTGCAAATCAACCAGCAGATTCATCACCATCCCCCGATCCTCGGCGGCCACCAGAGCTGCGATGTCGTCCACCATCGCCTCATCTACTTGAAACAGACCTGGGGAGCGATCGGACGTTGAAGTGGCAGCGAAAGCAAGCATCGGCAGAGCGATAACATGAGAAAGGAAGCCAACATACAGGCACGCACGTACGCCTGTATTGGGGGTAGGTTGAAAAAAGCCCCACCACCCGAGGGCGATGGGGCCTCATGGCACAGGGCCGCCGAGGCGACGCCCGTACGACTACGCGCGATGCTTACAGTTAGGGTAGCGTGCTAAGCGCCACGGCGGTCCGCTTACGGACAAACGCGGATTCTTCATCGGCCAGTTGCGCTCGAAGGGCCAGCGATACTTCAGTGCCGCCAATCACGCGGAGCGCCTCCAGCGCCAGCAGCCGTCGACCCAGGTGCTCGTCGCTGGTATAGATGTCCTTGAGGGGCGTGACCGCCCGGCCAAAGGTAAACAGCGGGTCGCCTTGCGCGTCCGTGCGCTCGGCCAGTTGGAGGATCAGCTGCATAGCTTCCTCTTGCGTGTTTGGGTTTGGGAAGGTCAGCAGCGTGTGGACTTGCCGGTCCATATGCTGCATGAAGGCAGCCGGTGCGGGCGCGTCGGAACTGGGCGCTTGCGCAGCGACGAGCGCCGGAGCAGCGATGGACAGCAGAAAAGCAACTACGGTGGTACGGATAAACGTCATAAGACGCCTCTCGGGTGATGAGTAGTCCAACGGATGCGGGCGGGTCAGCGCACGATGCCGCGACCAGGGCCCGCGTGCTTCGCCGGCTTCCATCCCAGATCACCGTGCGGGTTCACGCCGATTTTTTTCGTAAGCGCTTTGTTTTACAGGCTTAATGTATTCTTAAATTGTGAGCGCTTCCGCGCGTGACAGGTACGTCACATGGTAGCGGTACCCAAAAACCGGCGGCTGTTTTTGCGCCAGAACGGCCGTCTGAGGCGCTTGCAGGTGCGGTGTGAGAGGAACGTCTACCCTCGGGTGAACCGGGCCTGCCCCCGTGCACATGGCCATCTCAACAAAAACGCCCCGACGCACAGGGCGCGGGGCGATAGGAATGGCGGAGCAAGGATCCGGTAGAGGAGCCGGACGCTCGGTTTGTCAGCGGTGTTCGCTTAGGGTAGCCCACCCTGGGCCACACCGTCGTTTAGAGCTGCGACGAAACGGCTTGCCGCTTCAGGGCCGACAGCCAGCGTGTAATGTCGATGCCTTTGGGGCAGGCCTGCACACAGTTGAAAATGGTGTAGCACTTCCACAGGCCATCCTTGGAGTCGACCACGTCCAGACGATCATTCGATCCATCGTCGCGTGTGTCGAGGTTGTAGCGATAGGCCTTCAGCATGGCCGCCGGGCCGAGGTAGTCCGGGTCCGCCCAGGTGCTCGGGCAACTATGCGTACACGCGCCACACATGATGCACTTGGTGGCGTCCTCAATCATGTCAAAGTCCTCGGGCGACTGCAGGCGCTCGCGCTCGGGGGCCGGGCCGTCGGTGATCATCCAGGGCTTCACCGCGCGGTACTTCTCAAAGAAGCGGCTCTGGTCGATCACCAGATCCTTGATGACCGGTGACCCGGGCAGCGGCGCAAACGTCACCGTGTCGCCGTCGCCACTCACCAGGTCCTGCACCAGTATGGAGCAGGCCAGCTTGTTTTCGCCGTTGATCTGCATGGCATCCGAGCCGCAGATGCCGTGCGCACAGCTCTTGCGGAAGGTGAGGGTGCCATCCTCATACCACTTCACGTGGAGCAGGAGGGCGAGGGCGCTATCCAGCGGGTCGGCGGGGGCCTCGTAGGTTTCCCAGTGCGGCGCCTCGTCTTCCTCGGGGTTGTAGCGCTTTATTTTGACATTGAGTTTCATAAGGGAGCAGAAGCGTTGAAATGCGTCGGTAGAAAAAGGGGGCGCTTCAGAACGGGCATCAGGGAGCCAGCCATTCCACCAGCACCCCGGCCCACACCAGCCCGGCACCCAGCACCAGCAGCGCCAGCACCACGCCAAACGTGCGCGGCCCTATGTCGTCGGTAGCTCGGCGCTTCCACAGCCGGTAGGCACCGTCGGCGCAGGCCACCGTCACCACGATGGCCAGAAGCAGCAGGCGGCCCGGCGTGAGCGTGAACATACGGGGCGAAGGCAAGCGGGTAGGCAGGGTGGGGTATGGGATTAGTACTTGCGCTCTTTCGGCTGGAAGCGCGTGATGGCGACTTCCTTGCGTCCGAATTCAAAGTTGCCTTTGCCGTCGCTGTGGAAGAGCGTGTGCTGCAGCCAATCGTCGTCGTTGCGCTTGGGGAAGTCTTCGCGCGAGTGGGCGCCCCGGCTTTCCGTGCGGTGGTGGGCCGAAGCAGCGACGGCCTCCGCGTAGTCGACCATAAACTGGATCTCGACGGCGTCCATCAGCTCGGTGTTGAACTTCTTGCCCTTATCGCGGACGACCACATTGTTGGCGCGCTCGCGCAGTTCCTGAAGGTCATCAAGCGCGGTGGTGAGCGTCTCATCGTTGCGGAAGACCGAGACGTTGTCCATCATCGTCTCCTGCAAGTCGTTACGCACGTTCACGACGGGCTCGCCGTCATTCCGCGAAAGAATCGTGTCGAGCATGTCGCGCGTGCGCTGCTCCGGATTGTCCGGCATCGCGGCGAAGTCTTTGCCTTCTTTCACTTCTTTCGCCATCGCCATCCCCGCGCGGCGCCCAAACACGACGAGCTCCAGCAGCGAGTTCGTACCGAGGCGGTTGGCCCCGTGGACGGACACACAGGCGCATTCACCGGCTGCATACAGCCCCGGCATAATGTCGCCGCGCTGCCCGATTTCCACCCGGCCGTCGTAGTCGGTCGGAATGCCGCCCATGGCATAATGGGCTGTGGGGGCTACCGGAATGGGCTCCTTCAGTGGATCTACCCCGAGGTAGGTGCGCGAGAACATGGTGATCTCTGGGAGCTTCTTCTCCAGAATCTCAGAGCCGACGTGCGTCATGTCAAGGTGTACATACTCTTTGCCTTTAATGCCACGGCCCTGACGGATCTCCTGGTAGATGCACTGCGAGACGAGGTCGCGCGGGGCCAGGTCTTTCACCGTGGGCGCGTAGCGCTCCATGAAGCGCTCGCCGTCGCTGTTGCGCAGGATGCCGCCCTCACCGCGAGCCCCCTCCGTGATGAGGATGCCGAGGCGGTAGAGGCCCGTCGGGTGAAACTGGACGAACTCCATGTCCTCCAGCGGCAAGCCGTTACGGAGGAAGATGGACATGCCATCGCCCGTGCCGGCGTGGGCGTTGGACGTGGTCTTGAAGGCCCGCCCAAAGCCGCCGGTGGCAAAGCAGACGGTCTTTGCATGAAAGGTGTGGATTTCCCCGGTCAGGATTTCGTAGGCCACCACACCAGCGCATTCGTCATCGTCATTCATGATGAGATCCAGCACCTGAAACTCATCATAGAAGCGGACATCGTTCTTCAGGCACTGATCGTAGAGCGTGTGCAGGATGGTGTGCCCGGTGCGGTCGGCTGCGTGGCAGGCGCGGCGAACGGGCGCCTCACCGAAGTTGCGGGTATGCCCTCCAAAGCGCCGCTGCGAAATCTTGCCTTCCTTGTTGCGGCTAAACGGTACGCCGTAGTGCTCGAGCTCCACGATGGTGCGGGGCGCATCTTTGCACATCGTTTCGATGGCGTCTTGGTCGCCCACATAGTCGCTGCCCTTCACCGTGTCGAAGGCATGCCAGAGCCAGCTATCTTCTTCCATGTTACCCAGGGCTGCGCCAATGCCGCCCTGCGCAGCTCCCGTATGTGAGCGCAACGGATGGAGTTTCGAAACCACGCCAACGTCGGCCCCGCCCTCCTTGGCATACAGGGCAGCCATTAGCCCGGCTCCGCCTGCTCCTACGATGACGACATCATGTGAGAAAGTCATGGGTGTTGATCTTCAGTTAACAAAAGGTTGGGCAGCAAAGAAGCCTGTAGGTCCTGCACGCAGCAAGGGTACACCGGGGGCTACATCGGGGGCGTATATCCCCAGCCCGCCGTGATGACAGAATAGGCGCCCACGATAAATAAGATCACCGCGAGCGTCCACGAGAGCGTTTTTGCGATCAGCTTTCCGCTATCGCTACGGATGTAATCGCTCATCACATTGTTGAGGCCGTAAAAGCCATGATGCAGTGCAAACACGAGGAAGAACAGGTTGAAGGCCTTCCACAGCACAGCGTAGACCGGGTCGGCCAAGCGCTGCATCACGACGTCGTACGGCGTAACCTCCACACCCTCGCCAACGCGGGCACGCACCCCTTCTTGCGCGGCATCCGGGTAGGTGGGCAGCTCCCCAGCTTCCGCTTGCTCGGTGGTGATGACCTGGTGCGCTACGCTGGCCAGCTCCGAGTCGTAGTGCTGCACCCAGAAGTGCGTGATGAGCAGAAAAACAAGAAAGGTGCCCGTGATGCGGTGAATGAACCAGTTGCGGGCGTTAGAGCGGGCGTTTCCGTAGCGAGGCATAAGGCGCGTCAGTCAGAACGTAAAAAGCAGGTGGGGCAGTAGGGCTGTAAGGCCGTTCGGGCAGCCCTTACCCGAAGAAGTGGGACACCAGTGTCGCAATGATGGGATAGCCACCCACCACCATGATGATGGCCGCAACGGCGCCCAAGGTCCAGAAGAGCCGCTTCTGGTTGGGGCTCCAGCCAAGGAAGTCGATGAGCACAATCCGCAGCCCGTTGAGCGCGTGATACACTACCGCGCCAAGCAGCAAAAACTCGCCGACCTTAAAGATAGGGGCGTGGTACGACGTGATAAGGGCATTGAAGGCGTCGGCATCCGACAGCGTGCGCAAGCCCCAGATGTGAACCGTCAAGTATACCACCAACGCCACACCCGTTAGCCGGTGCAGCATCCAGGCAAACATGCCGGTGCGGACTTTATACCACTGGAAGCGCTTAGTGTCGGTGGCAACCTGCGGTCGTTCAGTAGTTTCGGTAGCCATGGAGAAGAAGAGACAGACGGGTGGTGGAGGTCACGTGGCAGGCCTATCGCGTACGCTCAAGAAGGGGCGGCCAACACGTTTGTAACAAAATCACCTACTGCTATCTTACCGCAAACCAATTGTTTCTGGAATGTGATAACAAGTTGGCGCGGAGGTGATATTGCCTGAATATATGCTCCGGAAGCGACACAAGAGCCGATAGCGCCTGCAGACGTTGCCGTGGCACATGCGGCATCCGGACACGCACAGTATAACAACCGCCACGAACTAATTCTACCGTTGACGGACGCTGCGGCAGGTTGAAACACCACGGATGAGAAGCTGCACGCCGGCCCGTCTCTTTTTTTCGTACTAACAGGCCGCGTGCCGACCGCCCGCTCCTCGGGTCCGCGGCACGCTGGGCCGGGATCAATTCAGGCGCCGGTGCGATTCATTACCTTCGAAACTATGCAACAGTTACGGTGTGTGCCTCAGCACAGGAAGCCGAACGGAATGCCTTTTGCGGCATGCCGGGTGTGGCGCTCAGCCAGCGGGCCATGGGCTCGGATATACATGCTGAACACACAAGCGCGGTCTGCCTGAGGCTCCCCCTTCGGCGCACGACACTTGCGCACCAAGCCGCGCGTCGCCTGTAGCACAACCTGTAGCACCACCAACCTTCTTTTTATGGCAGGCGCCACCTACGGCGCCTCGCCTCGTATGACCCCGCATTCCTCTCATTACCTACAGATGGTGCACCTTACGGACGCGCGACGGACGTCACCTGCACAGCAGAACACGCCCATCGCCGTCTGCATCCATCGCGCAACGGACACTTTTTCCGCTGCCCTCCCTTCGTCCCCATGATTCATTCCCATACAACACCTTCAATATTCGGGACGAAGACGCCGGGCTGCGATCGACAACCCACTGCTGTGCTATGCCACGGGCCTGCGCCCGGGCAAGGCATCGTAGGCGTGCACCGCTCCTTACCCTATGGGCAAAGAAATAGTCATTAATGCCGAAGACGACATTACGCGCATAGCCATCGTAGAAGATGGTGAACTCGGCGAACTGCACTTTGAAAACCCTGAAAACGAACGAACCATTGGCGACATCTACCTCGGCCGCATCCGCCGTGTGATGCCCAGTATCCGCGCCGCCTTTGTAGATGTAGGCCAGGAGCAGGACGCGTTTCTCCACTTTTCCGACCTGTCGGATAACCTGCAAGATCTCCTGCAGTTTGTGCAGCAGAAAAACCCGCGCGTCGACGAGAACGTGGAGCTCTCCAAAAGTAGCGGTACGGGCCGTGGCGGACGCAGCCGGAGCTACAACCAGCAAAAGCATCTCAACAACGGGCAACGCATCCTGGTGAAGATCACCAAGGAGCCCATTAGCAACAAGGGCAGCCGGGTGTCTACCAACATCTCGCTGGCCGGGCGCTTTCTGGTGCTGGTGCCGCTGGCCGACTACACGGCGGTGTCCAAGAAGATTAACTCACATAAGGAGCGCCGCCGCCTGCGGGCGCTGGCCAAGTCGCTGCTGCCCCCCGGGTTTGGGATCATCGTGCGGACCGTCGCTGAAGGACGCGATGCCAAATCGCTGGATACCGACCTGAACCTGCTGCTGGACAAGTGGCGGCGCATCGAGAAAAACCTAAAGGGCAAGCCCAGCCCCCCGGTGAAGGTGCACGAAGATGTAGGGATGGCGTCGTCGATTATCCGCGATCTCTTTTCGCAGGACTTCGATCGCATTCTGGTCGACCAGCCCACCCTCTACCGGAAGATCCGCAGTTACGTGCAGGCCGTGGCGCCGCAAATGGCAAAGGCCGTGAAGCTGCACAAGGACCGGTCGCACGTGTTTACGGAGATGGGCGTGGACGAAGATATCGAAGAGGTATTTGATAGCCGCGTCGAACTCCCCTCTGGCGGCTATCTGTTTGTAGAGCAAACCGAGGCCATGCACGTGGTCGACGTCAACTCGGGGCGCTCCGGCAAAGGGATGTCGCAGGAGGAAAACTCGCTGCGCGTCAACCTTGAAGCTGCTCGCATCATCGCCCGACAGATCCGCCTGCGCGACCTGGGGGGCATCATCGTGATTGACTTCATCGATATGCGCAGCGACAGCAACAACCAGAAGGTGTACGATGCGCTGCAAGAGGAATTTGCCAAGGATCGGGCCGTCACGAAGGTGCTGCCCATGAGCGACTTTGGCGTGATGCAGATTACCCGGCAACGCCTGCGCCCCAGCCTCACGACGACCTTCTCCGGGCCGGACGTTAATGGTAGCTCAAGCGACAAGGAGAAGTCCAGCCGCGACAAGCCCAAAGGCCGCACCAGCAAGCGCTCAGAGGACAAGGCGAAACGGGCCTCAGCGGACCGCTCGCGCGGGCGTGCAACGCGAGAGCAGCAGCCGAAGCAGCAACGCAGTGGCAACGGCCGCCCCACGCAACCAAGCCCGCGTCGCTCAGAGGACCGAACGTCGAAGGAACAGGGGCAAGAGGCGCGCTCCAAGGAGCGGGGAGAGGGCAGGAGCCATCGCTCAAAACCGGCGGCATCTGCCCGTGGACGTTCCACAGCCGCTCCTGCAGCACCCCCAGAACGGTCACCGCAAGAATTGCTGCAAGAGATTGAGCAGTGGATCGCAGCGTACCGCAAAACAGGCCAGCGCCGCAGCCTTACGCTGCGGGTGCATCCGTTTACGGCAGCTTACCTCAACCGCAAGGTGCCGACCTATCCCACGCGCTGGTTCATGAAGCACCTGCTGCGTGTGCGCCTGGAGCCCACCGATGAGGTAGCCCCTACGGCGTATGCCTTCGTAGATCCGGGTACCGGCGCCGACGTCACGGATACCATCACGCCGCAAACGTCGTAATCCTTCACGCTTTCTCTCCCTCACGTTCGCTCTTGCTTATGCGCTTGTTCATGGCCGGTCTGCTGGCCGCGGGTCTGCTCCTGCTTACCCCTCCCGCTCACGGCCAGTTCGGCCTCGACGAGGACCGCGTGGGCGCCCAGCCCACAGCCGCGCTCGGCGCTACGTGGGTGAGTTTTCGCTATAGCGGGGACGCCGAGGTGGAGGACCCGCTTTTCTTTGAAGGGCTGGCCCCCAGCCTCACGGTGAGCGTACCCGGCCTGACGCTGGTCGTGCTCCGGGGCCGCTCCAGCCCGGTCGACCAAACCGCAAGCACGGACCTCACGGATGTGCAACTGACCCTCTGGGGGCGCTGGCATCCGTTCGACGCCCTGAGCGAGGGCGCCACCCGGCTGTATGTGCCCATTGGGCTGCATACTAACTACCGCGATGCCACGGCTCCGCAGGAACGGGAAGACCTCCCCACGCGCACCTTTGAAGTCACTACGCTCGCCATCGGCGCAGGCGTGGGCGGGGCCCAGCAGTTTGGCGAGGCCTGGCTGATCCGGGCCCGCGCGCAACCGTTCATCGGCGTGGCCCAGCGCTCATTCCTGGGGGGCGCTGATGCCACCTGGCTGGTGGATGTAGACGCCGACATCGTTCGCGCCAACGTGTTTGGGGATCGGGGCCTGACGCTGGGCTACGGGATGCGCTGGCAACACTGGCGCCTGAACACCCCCTCTTTTCAGCAGGGGCCGGACCTTCACCACACCGGCACGCAGCACACGGTGCGGCTGGGCCTCCTGTTTTAGCGGACCTGGCCGGCGATTCCCCTCCGGTTCGTTCCCGCCCCGGCGGTGAAGGGTCCCTTCTGGCGCCCCGCCGCCTGCGGCGCCCTCGTCTGTTTTCTTTCGCATGAACCTTTTGTTTTGCTGCCATGACGGACGCCAAAGTCCTCGACGCCCTGACCGAGATTGCCAGCTCGTTTGACTTGCCCGTACGCCGCGAGAAAGGTAACTTTCGTGGCGGGCGCTGCGTGGTCGGTGGCGAAGAGCTTATCCTCCTGAACAAACGCCACCCGCCCGAAGTGAACGTGGCCATTCTGGCGCAGAGCCTGCAGGACCTCCCGCTCGACACCGTGTATATCCGCCCGGCCGTCCGCGACGTTCTGGATGCCCATCGCCGCGCCTCCGACGTTTCCTCCGCCGATGCTTCGCCTTCGTCATGACCGTAACCCTTCTCGGCACCGGCACGTCCGTGGGGGTGCCGGTGCTCGGCTGTGACTGCCGCGTCTGCACCTCCTCTGACCCCCGCGACCGGCGCACGCGCTGCGCCTGCCTCGTAGAAGTCGACGGCGTCCACATCCTGATTGACGCGGGCCCCGACTTTCGCATGCAGGCCATGCGCGAAGACATCCAGGCTGTTGACGCGCTGCTCATTACCCATCATCATTTTGACCACGTGGCGGGGCTCGACGACCTCCGGCCCTACTTTTTCTGGAACCGGCAACCCATGCCCTGCATCGCGCGCGAAAACACCGCCGAGGTGATGCGCACTACCTTCTACTACATCTTTGGGGAGGACCGCTACTCCGGGGCCGCGCTGCTGCAGTTGCAAACCGCCAACGGACCGTTTGAGGTACGTAGCCGCTACACCAATGATGCGTCGCCCGTCCCCGTACAGCCCATTGAGATGACCCACGGGGACCTGCCGGCCCTCGGCTACCGCATCGGCAACTTTGCCTACCTGACGGACGCCAGCTACATCCCGGATGCCAGCTTTGAGAAGTTGGACGGGGTGGAACTCGTCGTGCTGGACGCCTTGCGCCACAAACCGCACTACAAGCACTTTACCATCCCCGAAGCGGTGGACGTAGCGCAGCGCATCGGGGCGCGCCAGACCTACTTCACGCACATGACCCACAGCGTCCTCCACGCAGAAGAGGACGCTCGCCTACCCGAAGGCATCAACCTTGGGTACGACGGCCTCATCATCACGCTGGACGCGTCGTAGAACGCACGCATGGCCTGCCCCGTTGTGCTTCCTGTGTCCTCGCTCTCTCGCTTCTCTCCTTTTCGGTATGCACGCGCTCATTCTGAATGGCCCCAACCTGAACCTGCTCGGGATGCGCGAGCCGGAACTATACGGGGATGACACCCTGGCTGATGTGGAAAAGGGCCTTCGTGCAGCCTTTCCTGAGGTGCGGTTTACCTTTGCGCAGAGCAACCACGAAGGCGCGCTCATCGATGCTCTCCAAGATGCCGGCTCGCAAGACATCAACGGTATCGTCTTTAACCCGGGCGGGTACACGCACACCTCCGTGGCACTGCGCGATGCCATTGCGGCCGTCCGCGTGCCCGTAGTGGAGGTGCACCTCTCCAACATTTACGCGCGGGAAGACTTCCGGCATCGCTCCCTGCTGGCGCCCGTCTGCGAAGGGCAGATCAGCGGGCTTGGCGTCGACGGCTACCATCTCGCCCTGCGCTACCTGATGTCGCGCTGACGCCTCTGCCTTCCTCCTCCCGCCTTCTTTTGCCATGGCCGGCTACCGTGGACATCTGACCGGGGCGCTGCTCTTCTTTGGGGTGTACCTCCTGGGCCTGATCTACCTCTTTTCCATCGATGCGGCCTATCAGCAGTTCACAGCCCTCGAGCTCGTGGCCTATCCGTTGGCGCTGTTGGGCCTCTGCCTCATGTTTGGCCTCTGGCCCGATGTAGACATCAACTCCAAGGCACAGGTGCTCTTCTACAGCATCTTTTTTGTGATTGACCTCTTCCTGATTGCGACGCAGCACTTTGAGGAAGCCGCCTATCTGGGCCTGTTTGCGCTGCTGCCGGTGCTGAGCAAGCATCGCGGCTGGACACACACGTGGTGGGCCATGCTCCTCATTCCACTCCCGCTGCTGGTGCTGCCGCTACTTTTTTACCCGGAGCGTCCCCTGGCCGGGTTGCCGTTTTATGGCGCTGCAGTAGTGGGCTACAGCAGCCATCTCTTTATGGACGGCCTGCTTCCGCGCCGCAAGCGCCGGCGCCGATCCTGAGGAGCGTATGCCCAGGCTGCGTCGCTCAAACCCTCCTGCCCGCTGCGGGTAGCACGACCGCGCGCTCCCTTCACCGCTGCTCTGTTTTCCCGCCCGCATGGCCGCCTCCCGTAGCTTCTTCGGTCGCATCAAGCAGTTGGCCTCGGAGACGGCTATCTACGGCGTCTCGTCCATTGTGGGGCGGATGCTCAACTTCCTGCTCTTCCCGTTCTACTCGCACGTCTTCCCGCCGGAAGCCTACGGCGTG
>LFFM01000309.1_pt1 | contig 33015 bp, 24 predicted proteins | sample 643131 | NCBI WGS metagenome assembly LFFM01 (sample SAMN03777445, study PRJNA286221) | soda lake metagenome | biome: soda lake; feature: Kulunda steppe; material: water; isolation source: sample Tc-Br brine of Tanatar trona crystallizer | place: Russia: Kulunda steppe | collected 2011-07
ACGGGAAGACCGCTAGGCTTAAGCGCGCCTCGGCGATATTTTCTCATGCGCCAAGGTGGCAGAGTCCGGCCCAACGCATCCGCCTGCAGAGCGGAACCCCCGCCGGTTCAAATCCGGCCCTTGGCTTAATACCTTTAGTTCAGAGCCAACCCCACCTACCGACCAGCGGTGGTTGGCGGGTGCGACCCGTCGGGGGTGGGACGAATGACCCTGTCATCTCGACAGTGGTCACGGGTTCTTTCGGAGGCATCTCCACCGACCTTCGGCGAGGTCGCACAGTTACTTACAGAATCCGACATAATCGAGTCGAATCCGACTTCGCTCATAGAGGAGGCCATCTCCGATGGTGTCCTCGTTGAGATAGATGATGGGTCCTTCGGTCAACTCCAGCTCGCTGCGGGAACGGATGTTGGTACGGTAAATGAGTCCCCAGAGACGCCGGTAGGAGATCCGGGGGATACTGCTACGGTCGAGAGATCTCGAGTCGAAGAAGGTGTCTTCCCCGAGACGCTGCAAAGTGTAGACCAATGGCTGACATGGAAACCGACAGACGATGGGCGCAAAGTACCGCGTGCACCATGGGAGACTGGCGGCGATAGGTTCGTCAGCGCCCAGGACGCTGATGTCTGGGTAGATTTCGAGACGGCGTCGAAGTGGGCCGATAAGCTCCCTGGCTACGAACTCGCCTTCAACATCCGCAGCCGCCAGGAGTATCCCGAGGAGACGTATCTCCTCGTCGATTACGACAACGCGCGCAATCCCGATACTGGAGAGATACACCCGACCGTCCGGGAGCACGTCCAACAAGCAGGCTCCTACGCGGATATTTCGACATCGGGGACGGGGGTCCACATCTTCTGTCGCGCGGCACTCCCGGATGGCGTCAAAGCCATCGACGCGGAACTCCCTGACGCAAAGGGATTCCACAACGCTGAGATAGAGGTCTACGATTCCGCTCGATTCTCGGCGATGACCGGCGATCACATTGCCGAGACTCCGTTGGAGGTGACTGCCTGCCAGGAGTTTATCGACGAACTGACCGATGAATTCGCGACCGTCGCGGAGGGAACTCCCGAGGAACTGTTGCGCGAGCCGGAGAAGACGAAGTCGGAACTCGCCGATGTAGAGACGACATCCGACATACAGGACGTGTTCGATGCCGTCCAACACACGGGCCCGCGCGACATCCGACTACGCTCGTCGGTCACTCACGAGCGCGGCGATGGGTCGAAATCACTGGATCCATCGTGGGCGCAGTCGACCTCCGGAACCCGCCTCGCGCAGGTTGGTGATGGGTGGGTCTACCGCAAGGGGATGTGTGGCCTCGATGCGCTGCAGGTCGTCGCACTCGAAGACCGCATCATCACCGACGAATCGACGTATCCGACTGGGGAGGATTTCTGGGAGGCCGTCGACGCGCTCCGAAACCGTGGAGCACACATTCCGAAGTTCGAACCCGCAGACGCCGAGGCAATCTCCACGCTTCCCCTCGCGAAGTTGGACGCGATCAACCCAACCGACCGACGACGGGCCGCAAAGAAGCGTGGCTTCGACTGGCCGACGACCGACGAGGCGCGAGAACGGCTTCGGAACCGTATCATCACCGCCATGCGGCATGGCGAAGATGTCGTCCTCGATGCTCCGACTGCGCTCGGGAAGACGACGACTGTCGCGAAAGAACCTTGGCTCGACCAGGCCGACATCACCGATGGGCAGCCCGTTGTCCACTTCTCGGAGACCCGTGAGGCCCGCGATGCAGCGGCTGAGACATCGCGTGACAGCGGGAGTGTATTGGCCGTTCTCAAAGGCCGGAAGGAACGGTGTCCCGTCGCCGATGGTGCGCACGATCCAGCGAGGGACGACGAGGATGAGCCGGAGGTTGTAGTGACCATCGGGGGTGTCCCGGCGAGTGCATGGTTCGACGACGTCTGTGACGGTCGTGGCGTGCCGTTCTCTACTGCCCACACCTATCTTGCCGAGCACCACGACCAGGGGTACGATGACCTACCATGTTGTGAGGGTGACGCAGTGGAGTGTCCGGCCGTTGCGCAGTGGAACGGTGTACCGCGCGACGAGGAGGGTAACGCCAGCGCAGATGTCGTCCACGCAACTCACCAGTTCGCACATGTCCCATCAATGATCCGTAACTGCAACGTGGTGTTCGACGAGCGCCCGGACTTCGTGGTTGGTGGCGAGAATGGATTCTCGAATGACCGTATCCAGCGCGCAGTCACGGCCTTCCTGAAGGAAGCTGGTGCACCGGTGCAAACCTGGGAAGGGTTCGTCCAGCTCGCCCAGCACGACGGCATCTGTGGCGACGCTGCGAACGAGCGTGATACGACCGAGACGCGACTCAATCACACCCCCTCGCGGGAGTGGTACCTCCAAGACCCCGACGCGCATACAGTTGCGCCCGCGCTTGCGAGAGCAATATGGTACGCGCTCGGGAGTGATGCCGACGCGAACGGGCGACGGTCGGCGACCGTTACCCATCACTCGCCGCGCCTTGACCACCAAGCTCACCAGACCGAAGGTTGGAACCGGCTGTGGGTAACCATCGTCGTCAACGAGGATAATCGCGTTCGGACGGTGCGGGCGGTACCGGATCTCTCGCTCGCTCGCTGTGTCATCGGCCTCGATGCACATCCTGCAGAGCCGCTATGGCAGCGGAATACGCGGCCGAACATCACTGTCGACACCGTGCTCAACCCCGAGGAGCGTCGCCTCTGGCGGCGCTTCGAGCGCGGGCTGACGGTCGTACAGGTCGGCGATGCGACGCGGCCACTCGCGTCCGGCGAGTACTTCAATGAGGCCGGAACGCATGCCATCGCCGAGCACCTCCACGAGAAGTACGGCGAGGACTTCCGGACGGCCATCACAGCGAAGTCCGTCGAGGGTCGCGTCCGGCGAATACTCTCCGACGTCGGAATCGCAGAGCCGGAGACGATGCACTATGGCGAGGAAAAGTCGCGTAACGACTTCGGAGACGAGCCAGTCGGCTTCGTCAACGGCTGTATCGACCCCGGCGACGACTATGTGCTGGACCTACTCGCGGAGGCCGGACTCGACGCTCGCCCGGAGACCTCCGAAGGCCCTGATGGCGAGCAGCACCGCGCTCACGGTCGCGAATTCGTCGGTGACGACGCCGAGACGGCTGCTACTATCCTCGCGTCCGTACGCGAGAACCACGTTGCACAAGCAGCTGGGCGGTACGCGCGGAATGCTGACGACCGGGGCGATACTGCGACGGTGTTCGTGCGGACGGACGCGCTCCCGACTGGATTCGCGGACCTACAGGTTCCCGGCGTCGAGTGGGTTGCGACGGACGTCCAGCGGGAGATTATAACGGAACTCCGTAACCGTCGACAGGCGACAGCCGCCGAACTCGCCGAGGCGACCGGTGCGTCGAAGCGCCACGTCGCGAAGACGCTCACACGGCTCGGAGAGGCTGGCACGGTTACCGCGAACGAGGGTGCGGGATCACATGGTGCAACAGTCTATGGCAGCGAAGAAGGAGCTGCTTCAGGTGTTGTCGACCTCGGTGCGGTGGAGATCACGAACGACAGCGTATGGGGGTTCTATACGTGGTCGTTCGCGATTCGTTCGAGAAACGCCATCCCTGACACGTCCAGTGGATGCGGTTCACCCCACGAGAGGCAGGATGTATCCACCAGAGTTGGAACACAACGGGGGTTAGACGCCTTCGACGTCGGATAATCACCTCGGCAAGCGCTCCTACGAGCTCCACAGATAGCGGCAGCTATTGAGTTGACGCACACAGGGGGCGAAAGCAGTCCTTGCTGCCGCAGCGACTGTTATACGTCAGTCATACTATATGGGACATATGGACAGAAGCTTGGAAGAGGATTTCCCCGAGGCAGCTCCGTATATTCGGGAAGCCGTCGAGGAGCATGGTGAAGAGTGGGTGATTGATAATTACTTTCCGGACATCGTTAGCCTGGGAGTGGTGATGGATATCCCCCAGATCGACGAACTACCATTCTTCGACGAAACGAAACACGAAGCGCCGACCGAGCAGGAACAACGTGAGCGGGCAGAAGCGTACCGAGCATACCGGGAGAACCTTCGGAATGGCATCAAACCCGATGACCAGTGAGATGTATAGCTGACTCGCGTTCTTCACCTCTCGATACTATCGGAGCGATAGGCTCGAGCTGGGTGCCAACATTAATGTGTACACATACTCATACACAAACCAAGAATGGCCTCGAAGAATATCGGCATCAAGGAGGACGTCTACGAGCGCTTGAAAACGCACAAACGCGGTGACGAAAGTTTTAGCGAGACGCTCGACCGCATCCTCCACGAACTCGATTCTGACTGGCGGACGAACGCGGGCTTCCTCTCTGATAAAGAAGCTGCTGACCTCGAAGCCGAAGTCAGTCGAGGGCTCGAGGACGTCGACGATTCGTTCGACGAACTCGGTGACGAGGTTGACGATCGACTCTCGAGGGAATCGTGAAGCTCGTCGACGCCTCGTTTCTCATCGACTACGCCCGCGGTGACGACGCGGCGATTGCGTACCTGGCCGCTCACGACGAGGAGGTAATCGGCGCCTCGACCATCGTTCTCTCTGAGCTCTATCGTGGGTTGATGATCACACAGGAGATGACCCAAGAGGAGGCGATGTCGAAGTACGAGTGGGTGGAACCGGTGCCGTTCACGAACGAGACTGCCGCTGAAGCGGCCGAAATCTACGTCGAACTACGGGACGACGGCGAGATGGTCAACAAGAGCGACATCCACATTGCCGGTACTGCGCGCTCTCTCGGTGTTCCGCTCGTTGTTGGTGACAACGATTTCGGCGCTGTTAGCGGGCTATATGTCGAAACGTACAGAAACTAGGCTGCACGCGCGGTTGGGCTGTTTGCCTGCATTTCATTCTTGGCAGCAGTGATCGACTGCATGTTCCACATGTTCAGCGATCTCCGTACCACGATTCAATCCGCTGCACCGCATGAAGGTCATGTCTGTAGTATCGTCGGTCCCCATTTGGCTTGTAGACCGCAATTTCATAGTTGTCAGAGTCAGGTCGGTACCATACGTCTGGATGCTTACTGAGCACACGCTTGATTCGTGTTTTATTTTCTCTTTGGCTGCAATCGTGACATGTGGTACTTAGGGGTTGAGAGACCCCAATCATATACGAAAACTGGCAAACCTCTCCACACTCGGTACAGGTATCCTCTTCGGAATAATATTTAGACATAGCTCAACGTAGAGTTCAGAGATAAATATATAGTGGGTATTTAGTGCCAAAAAGTCGAATACATGGTAATATCCGGTACTGCTGAACACCCATTTTGTGGGACGAAGCCTCTTTTCACCGGTCAGTTTGTAGCCTCACCGCTGGGGAAGTGATCTTCGGCTTCGTCTTTGAACCACGTCTTGAATTTCTCGTATTTTTCATGCTCGTAGATTCGTGACGCCGATGCTCGCCAGAGGACGCCATGGCGAGCGAAGTAGATCCCCACCCCGGAGAATTCGGGCATTTCTGCTAGTTCATCAAACGCTAGGTCAGCCAGTACGCAGTAGCCGACGAGTTGCCTCCAATAACCAATTTTCAGCTTTGCGTCCTTCACTGTCTTGATATCGATGAGCGTATTATCCAGAACGATATCGGCGTCTGCTCCATTAACTAGTCTAGATGCAGAGCCGAAGTTGGGGTTCAGAAGCAACGTGTCTGCCCCCGAAAACTCGTCTTTTGGGATGATTGCATAGAGGGTTCTAAGATCGGTGATATCGCCCTCGAGGGCGGTACCAAAGTCATCCGAGACGCGGCCCGACCGGTAAATCCAATCCAAGCGGCCGAGGTCAAGTGTCGCTGCTAATAACTCATCGGTCATCTCACCTGAGTCAAGATATTCTTGATGGAGACGTTCAGCCTCCGACAAGACGTCGGCAAGCGTCCCTACCGATGCGGTTTTCGTATCAAGACCGATTGCTTCTGCCAACTGGAGTCCTTGGTGTGCAATCCACGGCTTTGAATTGACTCCGTCGTACTCCTGTTCGAGTTTGAACCGGAGGACGTAGTCGAATGCCGTCCCGATTAGGGCGTAGTTCGTAGTCTGTGGTTCGGCGAGTCGATCCGCCTCGATGTTTGCATCGGGTTTCTCGAAGGTTTGGTCTATGAGAATTCGGAGATCAGCGTTATCTTTCAAGAAACTTGTTAGGCTCATATAGCTCTTTTATATCACTAAAGGATATAGTACCCCCAGCTTAGGTTGACTAATACGGGAACGAACGAGACTGCCGCGGAAGCCGCCGAGGTCTACGCCGAACTCTGTGACGGCGGGGAGATGGGTCAACAAGAGCGGCATCGCAGGTACTGCTCGGTCTCTCGGCGTTTCCCTTCGTGGCCGGCGACGATCATTTCGCTGCTATCGACGGGCTGGACGTCGAGACGTATCGAGAGTAGCGATCTGTGCGAACGGCGGTAAGGGGGTGGGAAGCGACCGGAATCCAACGTATTCCCATGCACCTTCGCCTCAAGTTGTCGACGAAGACGATTTCTGGTACCGAATGTACAAAATTGGCGGTTTGCCTGTCGAAGAACGGGTGTTCTTGGACAGGTGTCCGTATTAGTGATTCTTTATAATAGTGGGGGCCGTGTCCGAATACATGGGTTCTATCGCGTGCTACTGCCGGGTGAGCACCGACCACCAGAATATGGACCGCCAGCTTGAGGCGGCCCGTGAGTATGCTGAGCGGGAGTTCGACGCCGCGCTCTCCGAGCTCGAAATCTACCGGGATCGAAGCACTGGTACGAACACAAACCGTGAGGGCTACAAGCAGATGCTCGCTGACGCTGAGGGCGGAGAGATAGACGCAGTCGTCGTCAACAGTGTCTCTCGCATTTGTCGTTCCATCTCCGACCTCGAGCGGACGGCGACGCGTCTGGAGGAGTATGACGTCGAACTCCACATCGTCGGTGAGGGGCTAACGCTCCGGCCCGAAGAGAGCGATCCCTATCAGACCGCGCTCTTTCAGCTGCTTGGCGTTTTCGCGGAACTCGAGGCGAACATGACGCGTCAGCGCACACGTGAGGGAATCGCGGCCCGCCAACAGAACGAGGAGTACCACCACGGCCCTGCGCCGTTGGGTTTCGAGAAGGACGATGGCGAACTCATCGAGGATGGCAACTACCACGACGTCGTCGCGACTCTGGAGATGGTTCAGAAGGGAGAACTCTCGAAACGGAAGGCCGCTCGGCGGCTCGACTGCGCTCGGTCGACGGTCGGGAGGGCTCTCGAACGTTCGAGGCTCTACGGTCTCTAAACGTCTCTCGAGTTATGTTTAAGACCCACGGAGTCGTTCTATCTAGCGGGTTCTCTCCGGCCCGTCTCCACTACCGTGGAGGCGCGGGCCTTTTGAGATTGAAATTAAGAGTGCCAACGGTGGTCGATTACACTGGAAGCGTCAGACAGAGATTCTCTACCTCTGGAGCCAACGAGATAACCTGTGCTTTCCGACGGAGCTCCGTTCTCCGCTTCCCGATGCGCTCTTCGAGCTTGTTGAGGCGCTGCCGTTGGCCACGGATGGCGATATCCATATCCGAGCCTGCTTCTGCCTTCCGTTCGTACTCTTCGATGAATTTCTCAATTCGTTCACGCTCCACTTCTGCGTACGCCTCGAGGTTGTCGAGTTCCCGCTGTGTCTCCTTGCGACGTCGCTCGGACAGCTCGGCTCGGAGCTCTTCGACCCGCTGACTGATGTACCGATCTGCTGCAGTCCGTAGCTGTTCCTGATTCTCGAGGAGCACCCGAACGGATCCGCTATCCGGTGACCCCTTGATGCTATCGCCTTCTACGATACGCTCTCCGAGCCGTTGTCGGGGATCGTGATGTGTCGCGTCGACGAATACTGGAATCATCTCCTCTCGAATCACGTCACCAGTACCGTCCTCGAAACGGACGAGATAGTTGAACGCGACTCCCGGGTTATCGACGAACGGCAGTAGCTTGAGTCCGATATTTCCGTGCTCACTCTCGAGAACCTGCTGCATGAGCTGCTGAACGGTGTTCGAATCGGGTGAGACGTACTCGATACCTTCGTGATCCATCGCGAAGTCGCGGTCGAACGTGAACGGTCCAAACTCCTCTTCGCCGGGTGTCTGCTGTAGCGAGTCCGGGAGCCGAGCGCGGTAGAGATTGTTCCCTGCCTTTTCGATTTCACCGCCGAGCGTCGACACGCTTCGCTCGAAGAATTCGTGGATATCCCCCTCCGTGCCGTAGACGTTCTCCGAATCGTCCATCACTTCCTGGATTTTCTCGCGGCTCTCCTGGTCGAAGGTACTGGTATCGATGAGGCTCCGTTCGTACCACTCCTGTAGCGTACGCTGACGCTCGTCGATGAGTTCCTCGAGCTCCTCTCTGGTGGCGCTCGGAGGCTCGTCGTTCTGGATGGACTCCATAATCAGCGAGTCGACGTCGATGTCGTCGAGCATCCCGAGGACGTCGGCGGTGTTCCCGAGCTTCCCACGAATGTTCTCGACTTTGTCCTGGAGCATCTCGAAGATCTCACCCTCTCGGGTGTCCTCGAAGGAGAAATTCCAGACCTTCACTTCCTTGTCCTGGCCGTAGCGATGGATGCGCCCGATACGCTGTTCGAGGCGATTCGGGTTCCACGGGAGCTCGTAGTTCACCATGATGTGGCAGCTATGCTGGAGGTCGATTCCCTCACTCGCAGCATCCGTCGCGAACAGCAGCCGAGACTGGCCATGATTGAACTCATCCTCTATTTCCGCCCGGTCGTCTTTGTCGACATCGCCGTGGATGACAAGGATCTCGTCGGCCCACGGTTCGTCTTTCACCAGGTCAAGCAAGTAATCGAGCGTGTCGCGGTACTCGGTGAAGAGAAGGACTTTCTCGTTCGGATTCTCTTCGAGGAGCTGCTGGATATATCGACGGACGCGCTGGGCTTTCGAGTCGACCGGGATGCCCTCTGCGAGCGAGACGAGGTCTCGCAGCGTCTCGATTTCTTCCTCGAGTTGGGCATCGGTTTCCGTGACAACGAGGCCGGCGAGTTCGTCCTCGGCGCGCTGTTTGTCGTCTTCTTCGAGGTCTTCTCCTTCGAGGTAGGCACGCGCCTCTTCGGAGAGTTCGGCACTACGGGCTTCCTCGTCGACGAGCCTATTGAGTCGGCGACTGAGCGTTGCTTGGATCGCGCCGATACTGCTGACGAGGCGCTTTTGCATGAGCGCCATCGCGAACCCGACCGCCGGCTCGTTCAGCTGCTCTGAGCGGTTGTAGACGTTCTTGACGTAGTCCGTGACGGCGCGGTAGAACCGTCGCTCCTCTTGGCTCATCTCCACGCCGACCGTCCTCACGTCGCGATCCGGAAAGAGGCGTTCGCCGTCTTCGTCGTAGATCGTCTGCTTGCCGCGACGGATCATCACGCGGTCGACGGCTTCCCTCGTGAGGTCCTGGTCTTCCGCGACGAGGAACGGGTCAAGGTACTCGATGAGAGAGCGGAACGCCTCACCCTTCCCATCGTGGGGGGTCGCGCTGAGGAGGAGTAGTGAATCGGAGTTCCCAGCGACGCGTTCGGCCATCTGTGCAGTTTTGCTCGGCGATTCACCCCGCTTTGCAGCCTTGTGGGCTTCGTCGACGATTACGACATCCCAGAAGGCGCCCTCGATTGCGGGCTGGAACTCGTCCTGGCGGAGGAACGCCATACTGGTGATTATCTGCTGGTGGTCCTGATTCCAGATGTTCGCTTCCTCGCCGAGTCGGCGACGTTCTCCTTCGACCCACTGCCGGTCGCCGGGAGTGAGGTCGATATCGAAGAAGCGGTCCATGTCCCGAATCCACTTCTTCTGAAGGTGAGCAGGAACAACGAAGAGCACGCGATCTGCTCGGTTTCGGGCAGCGAGTTCTTTCAGGATGAGGCCGGCTTCGATGGTTTTCCCTAGTCCGACGTCGTCGGCGATGAGCGCACGCTGGCGAAGTTTCTGCATCACCCAGTTCACTGCCGCGAGCTGATAGGGCTCCAGACGGACGAGCGAGTTCGAGATGCTCAGGAGCTGGCCCTGCTCGTGGGCGATTTTGAGTCGAAGTGCTTGCGAGCGGAGGTCGAACCACTCCGCCGAGACCGCATCGTGGTCTGGATGGAGTTGCCCCGCGTTTGCAGGTTCGAGCGCGTCGACCTGGTTCGGCTTCGGTTCGATTTCGACGTCGTCAACGCAGACGGTTTTCACGCCCATCTCCTCGACGTACGCGCGGATGTAGTCGATATCCCCGACGGAATACGTCTTGATGACCTCTGCTGGCGTGCCGTTGAGGAGAATTCGGTCGCCAGAATGGAACTGGGGTTCGGTGCTCATTCTTGGGTGATGGTGACGAAGTTGAGGACGAACTCCTGGGGCAGGATGCCGCCGTGATAGAAGCGGGCGTCGGGGAGCCCCTGATTCCGGAAGCGCTGGATGGGATCCGCCAGCGTATTGACGTCGGTGTCGTCGTCGAGATAGCCGAGCTGGGCGCTCTCGTCGAGACGGACGCCGGGTGCGTCGTCGGGGAGGTCGTGGCCGGCAATCCAGCGACGAGTGACCGCCTCGGCTTCATCGGGTGGATAGATGTCGTCGATGTCGACTGTCTGGGGCAGCGAAACGAAGCCGTGGTCGGCGAGAATGTACGCACGGTCCCACTCGCCGTAGTCGAGTTTCTCCGTGATGATGTCGGCGACGGAGTCGATTCGGTCGTCGAAGATGGCCTCGAAGTCGGTGAGTTCCTTCTCGCCGGCGGAGTCGATGTCGTTCCAGTAGTAGGCGACTCGCGTGCTGCCCCACCCCGCACCGTCGCCTTCCTCTTCCATGATGTAGCTCCAGCCGTCGTTCTCGAGGAGTTCTTTCCGGCGGTGGTAGGTGATCTTCAGGCCGTTGCGCTTCGGGACGAGTTCCCCGTCTTCGAGCCCGATGCCGAAACTGAACTTACTTCCCGGCGTGAGTGCGGCTTTTCCGAACTCGGTGGCGGAAGGAAGCGTCCCGACCCAGGTGTCCTCGCTGACCTCGAGGCTTGGGAGTTCGCGTCGAACGGCGTTTGCGAGCTGGTGGGCCAGGTCGAATCGAAGCGCGTCGATGATGAAGAGCGCGACGCTCTGGCCGCTCTGTAAGTGCTCCTGCTCTTCGGCGAAGAACTGGTGGGCGTGCGGTTTCCCGACGAACGGCGACCCCGAGTCGACCTGGTCGGCGACGAGCTCGCCGAGCTCCTCCAGATAGTCGAGGTACTGGGACTCCGTGAGCGACGAGCGGAGGTCGTCGAGCGAGGCCGTCGCGGGGTGTTCCTCGGGGAGGTCATCCTCGGGCGTGCCGGAGATGATGAGGTTGAACACGGCGTTGTCGATCTGCCAGGTCCCGTCGTCGATGTCGCCGTAGAGTTCGACGACGTCGCCCGTATCGCCGCGATCCGCCCAGTCGTCGAGTTCGCCGGCGAGCTGGGCGACGTCAACCGCCTGTTTCCAGACCGTCGTCCACGGCACTGCCCCGTATGCGCTCTCGAGCGTATCGTGACGCTGCCGGGCACGAGAGACACTGGCCTCGTAGTCGCCGCCGCGGAAGGTTCCGAGCCAGGCGTCCCAGAGCTCGTGTTCGAGTGAGGCGTCGACGGGACACTCCGCGAGCGCCCACGGATCGTCGCGCGTCCGGAGGACGTCGTGCCAGTAGTGCTGGCTCGGGTCGAGGTAGTCGTCGGCGAGCGCTGCAGCGCGGTCGGTCTTGCTTAGCACGGACTGGAGTTCCGGGCGGGAGAAGCCGATGCCGGACTCCGACGGCGGGCGGTACTCCGCCGGGAGGCTGGAGCGGTCGAGGCCCGCCTCAACGAGCCACTCTGCGACGGCCCAGCGACGCGTTCGCCGGACGATTGTCTCCGCGTCCGTCGCGCCTTCGACGGCGTCGATGCCGCTGTCGACGAGGAGGTCGCGAATCTCCAGCAGCTTCGGCTTTCCGGGCAGGCTGTCGGCATCGTGCTCGAGGACGAACTGGACGGGATCCTCGTGGCCGTCGAGGACGATCTTCGTCTGTACAGCCTGGAGGTTCGGCAAGCCCCCCTCGCCGTTCAGTTCCTCGTAGAGTGTCTTCGCGACGTTCTCTTGGTCGTCGGCGTTCTCGTAGGTCGTCCGGAGTGAGGTCGCCTGCAGTCGGTCGTCCTCGAAGCACCGCACCGCGAGCGTCCCGATGTGCGCCTCGATCTCGCCGCCGGTGCTCTCGACGTCTCGGAACCAGTCCACGTCGTCGGTCTTCGCGTCGGGGACGTACCAGACGGTCGTCTCTCGGGGTGCGTCTGCGCGGAGTTCCAGTGGCGTCGTCTCCGCTGCGTCGAACGCATACCCCAGGGAGTCGGCCTGTGCTCGAACGACGTCCTCGAGGAAGCCACCCTCGTCCCACCAGAGCACTACGGGCATTTGGTCCGCAGCGTCCTCGACGACGTTTTGGATCGCGTCCCGCGTACACTCCGGGATGGTCTTCGTCGCGGGCATCGTTACAGTACCTTGTCCTCGACGGTCTTCGGGACGATTTCGGCCTCAGAGAGGGGCGTGATGTTGATGGCGACGCCGTGTTTCCGGTTCGGCTGATACCCGGCTGTCGTGATCTCGGAGAGGGCACGGTCGGCCCAGTCAGAGGGGATGGCTGACGACACCTCCTCGCAGTCCTCGGCGATGGAGTCGCCGAGTTCGATGTACTCGTCCAGATCGCTCGCAAGTTGTGAAATCAGTCGCTGCCGACGAGAGATGCCGGTATCGTCAAGTCGGGCCTGGTCAGCCTGTTCGAAGTCGTCAAAGTAGTATGTCATGTAGAGGATGCCATTGCTCGCGAAGTGCGAGCTGCCGAGGAGATCATCGGTGAAGTACTCGAACAGGTCATACAGATGCGCCACAACCGGTTGGTCTGGGTTGGCGGCGTAAGCGTCGAACGCTACTTCGAGATCTTCCAGCGCGTCGATCCACTCTGCACGCTGCTTCTTGACTTTCTCGTAGAAGTTTTTGGTGAACAGTTCGCCTAAATCGACGTCCTCCATCGCGGCGAGTTCGTCGACAATTTCTAGCCGTTCCTCGGTCTGCTCACGGAAATCGGCGACGTGATCGGCAGCTATATCGGCGGCCTGTTGCTCCTCGGTGGACCACTCTCTGGGATCAGGCTGGACCAACTCTGCGAGCCTATCCTCGAACACTTCGATCTGTTCCAGCCCGCTCACACACTGGGCGTACTCTTCCGCGGCTTCGGCCTGCTCGCTCGTCGACAACGAGTCGTCGCTTCTGCGCCGGTTCGCCGCACTACGGCGCTCCCGCAAGAGCGTCTTCCGTGGCTCCAGATAGCGGTGCTGTAGTCGGTCGAACACCCCCTCATTTAACTGGTGGTAGTCTACGAGGCAGGCGAATCCTTCGCCCTCCGGGTCAGAGACGAGTCGCTCAGTGGTGAACCGCCACAGAATTGGTGTGCGGTCGAACGTAGAAATATGGTAGTCGAATAGGTCGTCTTCGAGCCATTCGCGCAGGTTCGGGTATGCTTCTTCATCGGCGGTTTTGCTCCCGAGAATTTGGTCAATTTCTGCGAGACGAGTAGGGGCGTAATCACTCCAAATGCGTTCGAACTCGCTCTCAATGCGATTAAGCAGGTCAGGTTCATCGCCGACATCCGTAATTGGGACAATACCATCGTCATCTTCATCGACGATTCGGAGTGCGAGATGGACAAGAAGATCCTTAACAATCTTATCGAAGTCCTCTCCAGGTTCGGTGATTGACGTTGGGTCAAACTCCTCTGGTTTGTGAGGGTTTTCATTAGTTCGAAGATTGACTTCTGTGAATATCTCTTCCTCTTCTGCATCACCGATATCCAGAGTTTGCCAAATCGTCTGCTCAATTTCTCTGAACGTCGTTTCCATCTTCTGGTGGAGTCTGGTTTCATATCGTTTGTGTGATGTAGCCAGTTCTCTGACTGAGTTTTCTACGGAGACACTCTCCTCCTGTTCTGGAACGGCGATATCCCGGTTGAGTTGGCGATGGGGATGTGATTTGTAAATACTAGGGACCCAGTCCTCGTCGAGCCCATTAAGAATCGAGGGGCCTTCGTAGTGCGGCGACGTTAGATCGTACTTACGTGTACCGAGCATCGCGCCCGCAATTTGTTCAACCTTGTCGGCGATTTTATCGGTATCTGAGAGATTATCAGGCCAAGGGAGTTTCGAGACGTTACCCACCTCCCAATGCCGTTCCGGCGTTTGGCAGAGCATTAGATATGTTACCAAGTGGCTGTTCGCGTATGCGAGCGCCTTCCACGTATCTCGGTTGGGAATAAATACGTTCCCTGCATGACCAAATATGGATGACGGATGTAGGTACCCAAACCTGCGTCCGCTTGATTTCATGTACGTGTACGTGAGCGCCTCTTGGAAGTAGTACTGTGTATTCCTGGGATACGACCCAGGGTATCGCTTCACTTCTGAGCCATTATCGCCCCACAGTAGTGTGAGATTGACACTTGGGAGAACCCATGCATCTTCTCCCCCTTTCGCGAAGGGTACCCAATCGTCTGAATCAGATTCCCAAAAATGCCGTGTGAAACGTTTGTCGTCTGCTGTGGCTATACCTTGCTTGACAACGCCGAGACTGTCCCGGTCAACATTTCCGTTTTCTGCATCAAATACTGTCTCGGCATCGTATAGCGATCGAATCTTGGTCGATGCCCAATATGAGAGCGGACTACCAGGGATTCGTTCAAACTCACTTAGCTTACGTCGATATTCTCGCCTGATTTCCGAGTCAGTGCTTGTAAACGCAGACTTAAGGAAGGCATCCTGTTTTTCTCCAGCCTCCAGATCGTGAAGACGATAAAATAACCCTTCAGCATCCTCATCTACGTTGCTTCCCGTCCGGATAACGGTCCCAGCAGTACGAACAGTTGCTTTGTCGAGAACGCCAATTCCGTACTCCGCTAGGAAGTCGAATGCGCCGAGTTGGCCTATGAAGTCCTCACGGAAATTTTCAAAGCTGCTCTTATACATGAAAGAGCGCTGAACTATCATCCCAATGCGACCATCCTGCTTCGAGAGTCGATCACAAGCCTCGACGAAATTAATATAATATTCAGGACCGTATTTGTAGTGGTTCTCAATATAATCGGTGACTTCGCTCGGCATCCGACCCCGTGCTCCATAGGGTGGATTCATCAATGCAACATCGTAATCTTGCGTCAGCACCACCAGTAGATTCAGGAAGCTGCGGAGGTTCTGCTCGCCGAAGGAATCGGATGTCCTTTCGTCGACGGCCCCCCGTAGTTGTCTCAGGAATCCGTTCAGCGTGTGCGGCCCTTCACCGCCCCACTCCATGATGTCCGTCTGCTGATCCATGAACTCCTCAGAGAGAGTGCTCTGTACGTCTAAGAGACTCCCCAATGCCTCCGTCGTCTGGAACTCCTCAATAATCTCGTCGAGAGCCTCACGTACGTCAGTTCCATCCCCCGTGATCTCGTCGAGAACGGCGACAGCATCCTCAACTTCGGCCACACGAGCATCAGCACAGACGATACCAACGTTAGGCATCTCGAACCCCCCGTTCTCTTCTTCAGCTCTCGTACGAGCTTTCAGGTAGAGATTGAAAGCCGAGAGTTGACACGATCGCAGGTCGATATCGACGCCGAAGAGATTATATTCGAGGATCTTTTCCGGAATCTCACTTCGATTGAGGTCGGTCTCAGCCCACCAGATTCGCTCAAGGATTTCGAAGGCATAGAGGAGGAAGTGCCCACTCCCACAGGCAGGGTCGATGACGCGAAGCTCCGAGGGGTGGTCAAACGCCGGTGCATCCTGGTCATCCTCGTTAGGGATGAGATAGGTACAGAGTTCTGGGACACTATGTGCATCTTCGGGCGTGACGAGGCGTTCTTTCCGTTCCTCAATAGAAAGCTCTTCAGCTGCAGGAACCGCCGACTCCTGTCCGGTCGCTTCGAGATAGAGCTTCCCGAGGGAATTGTCCGCAAGCATTCGGACGACCCAATGGGGCGTGTAGAACTGATTTGCGGGGCCGACGTCCTCGGGTTCGAGCGTGTTCTTCGCGTCCAGCGCTTCGACGACCGGGCGGTTGTAGTACTCATATACCCACCCGAGCACGTCGTCGGCCCGCCAGACCTCGTCCGGAACCTCGTCGAGCTTACTGCAGAGGTCTTCGTAGGTGTCCGCGTCCGGGTCGATGAGGCTGTAGGCAGAGCTGCGGTCGAAGAGAATATCGATTTCGTCGGCGAGGCGGTCACACTCCTTTCGATAGGCTTCCAGAATCGCTTCGTCCTCCTCGAGGAAATCCTCCATCATGACGGTATTCCCTGCGGGCGTCAGCCCGCTTTCCATGAACACCGTCACCTCCTCGTCGAGGAAGTCACGAACCTCCATACACCGCAGCCCGGCGAGGCGATTCACGATGGTGTAGCCGACGCCGGTGACGTACTGTTCGTACGCCTCCTCCCACGTGTGTTCCTCGCGGCTCTCTAATTCGATCGCCTCGACGAGGTCTCGTTCTTCCTGACCGAGCCTCTCGACGTCCTCAGGTTCGTCCTCGAGCCCCCGCTGGCGGAGCTGGTAGGCCACGTTCGCCTCCGCCCGTTCACGCAAGTCTTCGACGACGTCCTCGAGATGTTCACGTTCCGCTTTGTCGAGTTGCGCCTTCTGCCGCGAGAGAGAGTTCCCCGCCATAATTCAGTATGCTCAATCCGAATCACAGCAGGGTCATTAATGTTGCCGATAAGAGGGGTGCACTCGTCGGGTGGATAGCACGAGCGAGTTCTCAAATCAGCGTTCTCAACTGAAGGTGGGATAGAACACGTCAGAATACTCCGAGTACGTCAGATGGTGTATCTCGTTTAGTGCCTCTGCGACGGTTGTTGGTGCCTCTGTGGGTTCGAACGTGTCATCCGACATTCGTGTCGGGAGAGAATCGGCGGGCCAGGAGCGCGCAATCATGAATCGCTTCCCCCACTCGGACTCGTCGTAACCGGGATCGTTGATTTCCTCGAGGAACGCGTCGATATCGTCTGCGGGACCAAGACTGGTCGAGAGGCTGTACGACGTGGTGTACGCCTCGAGGTGGCGCTCCGATAGCAAGTTGAGAACCATGTCCCGATTTTCGTGTAGCGACTCACGGAAGTCACTGAAGGTCTCACCGGTTGTCGTGATGATATAGCCGGCCCGGAGCGTCCCGGTCTTCGTATTAAAATCGAGCGTGAGGTAGTTGCGCTTATATTTCGACCCCCGATGGTTTGGCGCATCCCCGTTGAGAGTATAACTGAACCAGAGATGTTTCGGGATTCGCTGATAATTGCTGGTCGGGAACCCGTTTAATCCACTTCTCATCCCACCGCTCACGCCGCGGCGAAAGAACCTCCAGAATCCGATGTCGTCCACCAGCCGGGACTCGGCGTCCTTCCGAAACGCGTTCACCTCTTCATAGTAGGTTTTTCGTGCGTTGTAGGCCTGTTCGAGCTGATCTGAGAGCTTCGGTGAATCGTTCATGAGTGTGAATCCACTGAACGGCTGGAATCCGTTCGCGTCGAAAATCTGCGTCAGCATCCCAAGCACGCGCTGGTCCGTTTGGTTGGCTTCTTCAGAGCCCACCTGTCGAACGGCCGCTGCGAGGGTCCGCCAACTCGTCCACAGGAGATCTTCCCCCGGAACGTCGACCCGGTCTAGCTTGCGAGGACGCCGCGTGTGATCCGTAATATGGAGGAGTCTCCGTGTCTTCGAGTCATAGTGGTCAATCAGGTCGTCGTATTCGTCCTCGAGTTGCGTGATTCCGGTCGGAGCCCTGAGTTTGGACTCTACCATTATCCTGAGGTTGCGGTCGTCCGTGAGCAGGACATCGGGCTCGCGACGGTCGACTGTCTCGTGAAAGGTGAATTCGGGTTCGTCTTCGAAGGTCGCGTCGATGTCTGCGTGGCGGAATACCTCATTGAGGGCGTGGACGCTCAATAGCTCGAAACAGCCGAAGATCGCCTTCGTCAGGCGGTCCTCATCATTGTTGATTGCGACGAATGCATCCGCCAGTTCGTACGTTGCCATTAATCCGACTCTACAGACACGACTCTATGGGGCACAATAAATCGTAGGCCGAAGATGGAAGCGAACGTAATCCATTGCTCTACTCCTCAAACAGCTCCAAGAGGTCACGGTGCCGTACCAGATCACGATACCGTCAGGGAATCCCTTCGAGGTGGGCGGCGCGTTACTCCCTGTTCTCGATGAGGACGATGCTCTCGTCCTCCAGGTCATCGAGCGTTTCGCGGACGGTTCGGATGCGGTCAAGAAGCGTCTCGGCTTCGGCGACAAGCTCCTCGACACGCCCTTCGTCCGGTCGCTCCTCGGCTTCGAGAGCGGCAGTGACATCGTCGGTGACGTCGGCGTTCGGGAGTTCGGCACGGAGATCGTTACCGCGTTCCTGCAGCGTCTTCCAGAGGTCGTCGTCCGGACGAGGTGGCTTCGGATCCTTGGCTTCCTTCAGGAGTCGATCCACCTCCTGCGGTGCAGGTGGGATGGTGGCATCGAGCGTAATCCGGATGGAGTCTGTCGTGGGCGACTCCGGATGCTCCGTTTGCAGGCGGTCGTGAGCAGCACTGAGCGACGCCCAGCGCGACTCGCCTGCACCCTCCGTGAAGAGCGTTCGGCACGTCTCGTACGTCTCGAGCGCGTCGACGACAGCGTCGTCGGCGAGGTCAGCTTCAGCGATGGCTTCACCGTTCCAGGCCGCACTGAGGACGTCATCGAGCGCGTCGAAGGAGACGTCCTCGAACTCCGTCTCCCCTCGTCCGAGCACGTCGCGAACCTGGCCTTCGTTCTCTCGAAGCCAATCTGTGAGCTCCTCACAGATTTCCTCGGGGCGCTCGCTGGAGAGCGTTTCACCAGTTAGCCGGCGGTACTGTTCGGTGAGGTGATCGACGCGTACTCCATGCGCGTCCTCGATGCGTGCTTCGACTGTGTCCACGCTCGGCACCGTCGAGGCCGACGCAGTTTTCCGCATCCGGCTGGTCAGCTCTCCATCGACCCCCAGCGCCTCCAGTTCGTCGAGAGCGGCTTCGAATCGGTTCCAGAGTGATTCCTCGCCGGATTCAGGGACGAACAGCTCCCAGGCGACTTTGAACGTCTCTGCATCACTGATAACGGCATCCAGGTCCGTTCCGGATTGCACAGTCGACGTCGAGAGTGTCTCACCCTGGAGTGCGGGTCGAAGAACGGCATCGAACGCGTCGAGTTCGACGCCGAACTCGCGTTCGACTGCGGAGAACGTTCGCTTGACGTCCATGCTGTTCGTCGCCGCCCACTCACCGAGTTCCGCCATCCACTCGTCCGGCCCCGAACCCTCCAGTGAAGAGCCGATGACGGTTTTCGCGAGCTCACGAACCTTCTTCGGGTCGGTGATGTCGACGTCGAAGCGAACCTGTAGCGACGTCAACCCGCCCTTCGTCCGGACGGCACGACCGATTTCCGCCGGGTCGGTCACGTATTCCGTGTCTCGCTTCAGCGCGATATCCTCGTTCGAGGTCGCGAGCGTGATGAGCAGCGCCGCGATTGACTCCTGAGGCGTTCCCCGGTAGTCGCCGTTCGCCGTCCGCGTCTGCTGGAGAACCGTTTCCACGTCGACCGCTTTCTGTGATTCGTAATGGTCGATGAACTCCGCGGCCCACCCCTCCTCGGCGAGGTCTGCGGCGGCCATATCGACTCCGAGTAGTGTCGCATCAACGTCAGTCAACGGCCAGGAACCGTTCCCCTGGAAGAACGACGCCATCGCTTTCGCGTCGTCGACTTCGACGAGCGGTCGCGACAGAACACGCCGGCGGTCGCCAAAGACGGACGTGAGGGTCTCGCGAACGGCGTCGTCGAGCGCTGCCTCGCGTGTCCCGTGCTGCTCGTGGACGCCGTAGACGCGAGCTCCTTCGAGGATTTCCGTAATGTCCGCTTCGAGACGTCGCTTGTTCGTCCGGTGTTCCCGTTCGAGATCTTCGTGTGACTCCGTTTCATCTCCGAGCACCTGTTCCATCCCGATAACGTTCCGTATCCGATCCAGAACACCATCCGGCACCTCGATGGCGAGCAGGAGGTGTTCGCCGCCGCTCAGCCCGCTGTTGACCTCCTGCCAAGTCTCGACCTGGTCGGCGAGCTCCTCCGGATTCGCGGCGAGTATCCGAATACGGAGCGAATCGTGCTCACGGTTCGGTGCGCGAGAGACGGTATCGAGAATTGAGTACTGGTAGCGAAGCGGTACGAGACGCTCGTCACCGACGTCGACCTCGTGCAGCGTCTCCTCGCTCCGGAGGAACGAGTCGTTCTCTCGAAGTCTGGATTCGACCCACGCGGAGAGTTGGTGCGGGGAGACCTGTTCTGCTTTCGTCTGCGCTCGACTCAGGATACTCTCCTGTTCCTCGGAGACGAGTGTGTACACTTCATCGCCCTCATCGGTGGTCTCCGTGAGGACGAGGCGTTTGTCGACCAGGGTTTCGAGTGCGTCTTTCGTCTCCTCGACGACGGTGTCGACCGAGGCCGTGACGTCATCGACGAGCAGTCGACCCAGGTTCTCGGGAGTCGCGGGGACGGCTGGGGTCTGGTTCAGAAGGTAGAGCGCCTTTGCGACGCGAACCTCCCAGGCGTCTTCATCGCCAAACGTCGGTATCAGGGTGCTCCCGAGCATGTCCTGAACCCAGATCGGAACGTACGGTGTCTCCTCGACGAGCAAATCGAAGAGGACGTCCCAGGTGACGAGTGCGCCCTCCTCTTTCTCCGCCCATCCGAGCTTCGTAAAGAGCGAACGCACCAACACGAGCAACGCCCGGCCCTGGATGTAGTCTCTGTCTGTCTCTCGCCCCTGCGTGATGAGTTCCTGCATCACCGCTCGGAGAAGCGGGAGGTCGTACGACCGGAATGGATAGGATTCGACCGGATCCGGATCCGCGCTCTCTATCGAGCTGTACGTGTCCAGCGTGAGGTCTGGCATCGACGAGAGGAACTCCGAGACACGACTCCCCCCGTTGGCGCTCTTATCGAGCCAGCGTTTCCGGACGATGATCTCCGTATCGGCACCTTCCAGCGTAATCTGTCGCTGTGTCCAATGCTGTTCGGAAGCCTCTCCGATGAGACTCTCACGGGTGTCCGGGAGGGAGTACTGGCCTGTCGTGACGACGACAGGGTTCGGGCCGTGCTGGAGGGCGTCCATAGTCTCCTCGAACTCCCGGTATCGTTGCTTGCTGTCACCGACGAACAGTGCGACCTCGTCGAGACCGAACATAAACTCGGTGCGCTTTCCACCGGAGCGACGGTTGAGGGCTTCAGTCGCGGTCCTGACGCGCTCGACTAACTCCTCGGGGCCGAACGTTTCCGGGTCGACATCGGAGACTGCCTGGTCGATGGAGGCCTTTACATCCGCCTCCGTGTCGAGGTCGGTGCCATCGGTCTCCGGCATCTCTGGGAGAGCGCTGTAGAGCCACGTTCGCAGGTAAGCTTTCTCAGAGCGGACGTCGTCGAACGACTCTCCCTCGTGTTCGAAGGTCTGTAGTGCTTCCCAGACGCCGTCGTACTCCATATCGAGCCGCCAGGCCCACTCGAGCAGCCAGTTCGGATCCGTCGGATAGCCGAGCTCGCGACCCATTCCTTCGAAGATGAGAAACGGCAGCGGCGGCTCTTTCGAGGCGTCCCGGTCGAGAAGGTTGAGGAAGACTGGTTTGAGACGGTCGATGTGCGAGCTCGCCAGTGACTGCTGGAGGTTTTCGAACCCAGCCCACTTCTCGGCGAGTTGGCCTCCGAGGTCGGCATACGGTGCATCGTTGTCGACGACGAGGCCGGTGAGTTTGAGGAGGTGAGTTTTCCCGGAACCGAAGGTCGCCTCGATGTAGAGGAACCGTGGCTCGGCCTGTGCTTCGACGATATCTCCGAGTTCCGTGAGAACGCGTTCTGCGCTCTCCGTCTGGTGAAACTCGCGAACGTCCGTCTCGAGATGGTCGCGGCCACGAACCTTCTGGACTTCCTCGAGATCGCGTGTGGGGTCATCGCGAAACAGGTTTCCGATGGTCATTGGAGATCCTCCTCCCGAATCTTTCCATCGACTTGATGTGCCGGATAGTAGTGCCGTGATTCGCCGCCGTATATGTTGAGTTTCCCACCGACGAGCTCACCGGGGAACGGGATGCCGATGGTGGATTTCACGTTCCGACGGTCGAGTTCATCGAGGAGCTCCGAGGCCCGCGAGAAGGGGTAGAGGCTCCCGAGATGGAGGAGTAACACGATATGATTCTGACGTTCTGCGTCCTGTTGGTCGAGTTCCGTCTTGAGCATCACTGAGACGAGTTCTTCAGTGAGTCGGTCTTGAAGCGTTGCCTCTATCTGCGCCGGTTCGATTTCCTCACCGAGGTCGACCAAAAGACGGTACGCGTCGGTCTGAGCCAGCAGCTCGTCGAGCCAGACGGTCTGGACCGTCACGTCTTCTGGGAGGGCAGGTGTTTCGTCGCCAGTAACCCAGGTTTGGAGATGCGTTGCGACCTGGTGTTCGAAAGGCGGTTCGACGGCAGCGATGACGAACGGATTTCGGATCCCGTGTTGACCGTTCGCGAAGCGAACGAGGGTCTCCTTGAACGATCGATATGGGGCGTTCGTCATCGAATCACCACCCCCGTATCCCTCTCCTCGATATCGACCGCCCCTGATTCCACGAGGCGCTCGAGCCGTTTGTCGATGCTCTGCCGGTCGTCCGGAACGACACCAACTGTGTCTACGTCATCGGGCGAACGGTCACTGACAACCGCTGTGAGGGCTTCAAGGCGGTCTCTGAGCTCGTCGAGTGGTATGTCGAGGGTTTCGTCGAGGGGTTCAAGAGTGCGTATGTCTGTAGCGATTCTTTCGAACTCAGCTTCATCGTCGCTCAGTAGGGCCTGTATCGCCGTGTTGATTGAGCCGTACCAGTCTTTCACGTTCTGAAGCGGTGTAACGTATGCGCGTTCGAAGCCTCTGCGAATGCTGACAGGGCGCTCGGCTGGCGGACGAATCCACTCGTTCGATTCGATGTCTTCAGAGAGCGCGTGCAGGCTATGTCGGTCGGTGTACGCTTCCCATGCTCGTCCGAGTTCGCTCGTCGCATCTCCCTCGAGTGTCTCGATGAGTTGGCTCCACCCGTCCGCAGTCCACCACGCTCCTTCGTACCCGGTGATTCGTTCCCGGCGAGCATCGATGGTCGTTACAGCACTTTCGTCAAGCCAGGCGAAGCGACTGTCGCCGAGTGTCAGTTCCGCATCCCAGCGGCGGAGGTTGGATTGCCGAAGCTCCCACGTCTCCACGACGTCGTCGAACCACTTCTGCTCCCGTTTCGTCTCCTCAATCGCCTCCAGTAGACCGTCGTCCTGCTTTTTGATGACACGCAAGCGGTCGTCAGTTTCATCTTGTCGATGAGTGAGCGTTTCGAGGAACGTCTCCAGGAGAGAGTCGACAGCGTCTGTAGCGACGTTTTCGCGTGCTAATTGTACGTCCTCTCGGAGGCTATTCTGTCGAGTACGGAGTTGCTCGTTGGCGCGACGAAGGTTGATTAGTCCGGTAGTGATGGTATCGATTGTCCGTTTGAAGCCGTGCTCTTCGAGGGCGTCACCGGGATCGGCAACCTCGAGAAGTTTGAGGCGGACCGTCGCGGCCGAACCGGCTAGCACCTGTTCATCAGCGAGCGCGTCTCCATCTTCGTCGAGGGGAAGCAGGCGACCACGACGACAGAATCCCCAAAGAATCGCCCGAAGGGCTGGGCGGACATCCGCGTAGTAGGGTTTATTTTCGACGATTTCATCGAGGACTGTCGAGAGCGCCAGCCCCTCGTCATTTCCTTTGAGTTGCCGACCAGTGTTTACTAGCACGTTGTTCTGGATAGCTTGCCTTCCGGAGTCTCCCGTCTGATTCTTCGATGGAACCTGGATAGTTCGTGCCCACCCTGGGAGTGGGTCATCCCCCTCTAGGTCAGCGAGCTCCTGTAGACGCTCGTCTGTCACCTGGAGCATCATCGGATGGAAGTCGTCCGGATACGTCGTGTCCACCGCAGCTTTCACCGCATTCGAGAGGCCGCTGATATCGGTCTGGTCTTTCACGGTGAACGATCCAGACGTCATCGCACTCACGACCTTTCTCGTGGCTGATTTCGCTCGTTCCTCGAGGTCTCGCTCGACTGCGGGGGGTGCGTCACGCGTCTCGACTGCATCTCGAAGCGCCCACCAATCGACAAGCTGTCCCCGAAGATTGTCCAGCCCCTCCGTATCGATTTCCCAGTAGAGCGTGTCCTCCTCCATCTGATCTCCGTCGGCATTGGGATGGATACCCTGAACCTCGATGTCGATATCGAGTGCCCCCTCGGCCTCCACGCGAGACTCGAAATCAATTGCGTCGACGGCGAATCGATAGGCAACGGGATACTCGTCTGTAGTTTCGCCGTAGGGGACGGACTCCGGGAGAGAAAGACCCTCTGCGATCTCATCCCAGAGGTGTTCGTCGAGCGCTTCCAGGATGGCGTCCCAGTCCGGATTCGCTTCTTTTGTTTCGGTTTCGTCGTAGATAAGACGCTCTTCCTGTGTCGCAAACCGATAGCGTGGACCCGTTTCATCGTCCATCGGGCGGATGTATTTCTCCATCCGGTCGAGGGACTCCTCAACGCGATTGGCGGTGGTGATTTGGGCCCGTCCGTCGAGGTCGGACATGACGGCGACGGCGAGGTTGTTCTCGTTCATAGGGACGATGTTGTGGACGTTCTGGAGGAGGAGAACGGCCTTCGCAACACGAAGATCGAACTCCTCCAGTGTGCCGTCATCGACGTCGTCAGCGATTCCACGGATTCGATCCGGATCTACAGAGCCAGGCGCAGTCTTCGACCCCTCTACTACGCGGACGTCTTGGGGAAGGATCTCCCGAAGCTCCGGACGGATAAGTTCATAGAAGTCAACGAGTGAGATGACGTGGTTCTCTTCGCTCGTTTCGACCCACTCCGTCAACAGACCGTGCATAAGCGCCAGAATCGCTCTCGCAGTCCCAGAGAAGATAGATTTTGCCGGGTCTGGCGCCTTCTTGCGCAAGTTGAAGAGGATCTCGAGGAACAGTGGTGCGTGGTACGGAAGGAACGGATAGCATTCAACGAGCTCCTGCTTGTCGATTTCGTCGAGTGGCGGTGTTGTGTTCTGTTTCGTCTGGTTGTAGACGAGTGAGGTCTCGGGATCAACCGATGTCGTTTCGAGAATCCGCTCGACGGCGTCGCGTCCTTGGGGTGTTTTCTCGAAGAGGCGGCGTTTCGCGATATTCCCGACGTGGCGACTGGGGAGCTGGTAGCGGTGGGGGAATCGATCCTTGACGATACTGAAGTCCGCGCCGTGGGCCGCGAATTGCGGCTGAACGTCCTCGATTTTTGCTTGAGCAGTCGCGACGAGTTGGATGTCCCCGTCGCCAATATCGTCGACGTTCTCTGCGAGCGTCTGGAGCTCCGTGAGCCGCTCGAAGTTCGTGCCAACGAAGAGACTCACTTCGTCGAGCAGGAGCACGAGCTTTACTGGTTTGTCGGACTCCTCTTCCCGTTCCGTACGGAGCTTCTCGAGTCGAGCAACAACTGCTTCTGGGTCGATATCGGACGGCTGGAGGTCCGAATAGCCATCTTGGCTTCCGACGATGTCCTCGAAGAGTTCCGGCAACACGACATCCGAGAGAGCGTTGTACTGTTGAATCGCCCGCCAGAGGTCGTTGTCCTCGGTTGTTTGTTCCCAGTCGTACGTCGGGTCGTCCGGTGTAACCGTGTCGACGACCGATTTCACCTGACTCTGGCGGTCCGCCCACAGATCTGTCTCCTTGTACCAGTACTCGAAGTATGCGACGGGTATCTGCGGTGACAGCCCCTCCGAGAACGCATCATCGACACCGGTGAGAAGTGGATTCTGGTGGGCATGACGAAGAACGATTTCGCTGAAACTTCGCTGTTTCTGGCCTTGGTATTTTAACAAGTTCACCGAGATTGGAACGACGTGGTAGTCGTCGTGGACGGTCTCCCATCGTTCCTGGAGCACATCGAATTCGACGTTTGCCTCGGCACTGGGGGTAAGGGCGCTCCAGACCGTGTCGCGTTGCCCCTCCAGCCATGCAGTGTCCATGAGGCCGTCGAGAACGGTCAGGAGATGACTCTTCCCGCTTCCGTAGTAGCCGTAGAGCCAGTAGTTGGACCCGGTTCGCATGTCGTCCGCACGACCGAGTGTACGGTTGACGAAGTCGGTGAGGAATCGTCTCGAGTCCTCTGTCACGTGGTACGACTGTATCGCTTGGTGCCGGTGATCCTCTTCCGCACTGTCGATACGGACGGATTCCTCGAAACTCTCTGGGAGGTCACTGAACCAATCGCTCTTGGACATCAGACGCCACCTCCACGCGTCCAGGCGTATGTCGTATCTTCCGGACGGAGTCGGAGGTCGCCGTGCAGTTCGACGAACTCCCACATTTCCGTCCGTGCTGCGCGATTGAAGAGCTCCTCCCAGCGGTCTTCGGGCTGGAAGAGATACAGTAGGCCTCTCGGAGAGTCCACCCACCCGTCGTCGCCGACTTCGTACGAATATCCCAGTGAGACAAGAAGTGGGATATCACCGATTGATGTTGGTGATCCTACGATGTCCTGCTGGCCTTCGAGTACGTCTATTTCTCGCATCACCGAGCGAAATCCTTCACACCATCGCCGAGTTGTCGAGTCCGCGTAGTCGAAAGTCGAACCATCCGTATATTCCAACGAATTGAGGATGTCCATGAGCGTCTCGTCCGAGAAATTCAGAGGCTCATGATGATCGCTCTCGAGCCGAGAAACGTACTCATGCACAGTATAACGGACCAAGGGATCGTCTTCGACGAGATAGAAATAGAGGGTCTGTGCTTTGTCGCGAGTCGTTGCACATTCTTCCAGAACGGACGGAAGATCACGCGGGTTCGGAAGGCTGGTTGGTGAGTTCTTCAGTCGAGAGGTCAGTACCCGAAAAATGGCTTGTGAGCTGCTCCGCGTGCTCCGATTCGAGAGCCGTTCGTCGAACCAAACCTCCTTCACGTCGTTCCAATTGCCATGCTCTCGATAGAGTCGAGCGAGTTCTTCAGTCCGCTCCACGAGGAGTCCACACCGGGTTAAATCCATATTCACGTCTCCAGACGAAAGCTGATGGGAGAGCGACGGAACCCATGATTCCCCGCCATCAGTGTAGATAACCATATCCCAGTGAACTGAACAGAGTCACTTTACTGTTCACCTTGGGACTCAGAGATCTCGAAGCATCGATTAAGAATAATTGAACAAACCAAATGAGAGCGAATTAGTATAATTTAACGTCTAATCTCGCACCAAATCCTTGCACGCCAGACCCAAAACGAAATTTCACCCATTCTCTTTGGGTATTAAACGATCCGCTGACAATTGAGCTAACATCTACCTCAAAACGATCGATTAGCTCTCCTTCACTTACAAACAAGTCACTTTGGTTGTGAGTCTGAGACGCACGGATTATCACATCTGCCGATCCCACGTTTGTTTCAATTTCGTACACCAACTTTCCCTCCCATTCGGTGATGTTTAACGGGATCATCGCCAGTCCATCCGGACCTAATTCTATCCGTCTCGTTGCTGTTGCCTGCGGTCTGTCTACCGTTTCTCGAATCTCTGTACATCCTGTAGTTGCAGCGATAGAGAGTGCTCCGACCCGTCGTAGAAAAGTTCTCCTTTTACTCATCTCTCATTCCATTTGATTTCGGGTAATCATATTGTCTGATATACCACGACAGCGGATCGATACAACACCCAAAGGCCGACGATGGCTGCGAGCCAGCTCTCCCGAGTATGGGCGTAGTAGGTTAAGTAGGCGCCAGCAATCAGCCCGTAAAACGGGATCGTCATAAGCGGCAGGAGCCCCGGAGCGATGGCTTCTATTACAAGAAAACCGATAGCAGGCACGATAAGCCACTTCCCAATTTCGACGATTACGTCACTGAGGCTCGGATCTCGTGGCCCATCACTCGTGGGATGCAGGTAGCCTTCTTGTTCAGCCTCATAGCAGTCCTCACAGATCAAATTCTCTGAGCCGACTTCCAGTACCCACTCCATGTCTTCGATAATGCTCGCTCCACACTCGCTACACTCGATTTGAACCTGATCCGGAAGAGCGGACATGCCTCCAAAATAATAGCCATAACATAAATAGATTCGCCAGAACAGAGCCTATTAACGTGATTACGTGCGTAAATCAAGCTCACCTTCTAAATATTCCTCACCTTTGTCAGTAACCGCGTACACTCCATTCCCGAGATTTTCTACGAGGTTGTGTTCTGCCAATTTCCCGCACCTTTGGTTGATGTACGGTCGACTGAAGTCAACCCGGCCATCTTCGTGAATTTTCGACGGCGATGCTGGTCCTCCTTCTCGGAGGAACTCCAGTATTCTATCATCAGCCAACGTCATCCATTCCCCGGAGAGTCTCATATGGGATAGTTATCTGTGAGTGGCATATCTCCGGCGGAAAGGTCGATACTAATATCAAAAGTTGTTTTACAATCTTTGAGTAATCTATATCAACTTTGGACTCATACCTCCTATTAGCTATGAATCGATCCTCTATCTCCGGGAAAGGACATCATAGAGTCGCCATCGATATTGAAACAGTCAGCCCGAATCATGAATACTGGGAGAAACCCGACTTTCGAGATCCTCATGACTTCGAACTTCTCGCAGTCGCCCTCGCGTTCCAACGAAGCCCTGGTTCCAAGATTGAGAGCAACGTATTCTTCCGCGACGGCTGGAGTCCCGACTCGGAACTCGCTCTGCTATACGACACAGTAACGCAACTCGAAGCGGCGGAAGCCGAGACCTATCTCACGTACAACGGCGAAGCGTTCGATTTTCCCCACCTCCGAGGACGCGCTCGTATCGCTGCTGAAGAAGCAGATACCGATGGGCTACATGCGGAACGAATCGACCGAGTCCTCTCTGTCGGTGAGAGTGACGACCTGAAACACGACGCCTGGACGGCGTTTGGGAAATACACCACCCTCGAGGATGCTTGCGCACATATGCGTGTCTCCCAAGAGACGCCTAACTGGCAAGAGTACGCTCACGGGCTGAACGCTGATGAGAACCGTATCGACCGAGACAAAGGGAATCCACGTCTCACAGGCGCAGATGTCGCGCAATTCGGAGAACATTATCTCGACTGGTGTGACGACGACTCGAGCGATGAGAAACGCCACAGCGAACTCGAGAATTTGCTGCGTGTGTACGCGGTCTCCGACGTGACTCCGCTATTTGAGCTCGCAGACGCACGACCGTTTGCGTAATCGATGGAAGATGATGAGTGGCTCATTCGGCTCCGTGATCGCCACGACGCGCTAATTGCCGAGCGTGACGAGTGTTACGATGGCCAGGCTCCTCGTGGAGAAATCATGGGATGGATCGCTCGTCATCTTGAGCAGGCGATATTTGGAGGTGGGGAAGGCGATATCGCAGTGGAGCATGGGGACCGAACGATCGTTGCTGTCTGGACCGACCTCGTTAGGTTGTATCAGAGATTCGATGGCCGTATCAATAGCGACGAGTATCGGACACGGATTATTTCGATGCTTACTGCGTTCGAGTATCCGATCCCAACGCGCGTAATCGCTGGCGTCGTGGGATGCCATGAGGGACACGCGCGTCGGTTTTATTGGGATGATGACGAGCAAGAAGTTCGCGAGAAAGAGTGGGCTCGAGCACAACGGATTGAGCAGGCCCCTCCAGCCCTTGTAGAGCGGATCCGGAGTCGAGATAGGGACAGATGCCTCCGATGTAATAATAGGGACGAGTTGGTTGTCCACCACGTAGTTCCGGTCAGAGCGGGAGGGAAGGCAGAAGAGACGAACTTGGTCACACTTTGTGACACGTGCCATCGAGACGTCCACGGAGGATCAATCAGTAGCGGCGAAGTCGTATACGATGGGATTGATGGCTTCCTTCGGTGGCTCTCGGAGTGACCGTTCCGAACCGCGTTAGTCTTCACCGAAGTACCACTGGTCGGTCGTCTCCGCAGGTACGTTTCGCGGCCGTTCCTCTTCGCCCCATTCGAGTTGTTCGTACTCTTCGGGAGAAAGCCGTCCCTCACGGACCAGGACACCGATTTCTGCGGGCGTAAGGTTGTCACCATCACTGCGTTTGAAGCGGTCATATATCTCGTCGACATCATACTCCAAAACGAGGTCAATCGTCACGTCGACGTTGCGGGCACCTCCCTCGTAGCCCTCGATGCCGCCGCGTTCCGCTTTGAATAGGCCGCTCTCTACGATTTGTTCTATTGCCTCAACATTCCCGTTCAGCCCGCTATAGAGGAACGCGATGAACGTCGCGGCACTCTCGTGAAGAACACCCTTATCGATGGACTTGAAGAATTTCGTTCGCTCGCTCGGGGAAATCTTCTGGAGGAATTGTAAATCGGTTATTCCCTCATGAAGCCGATTTCGGATGTCGCGGCGCTTGTTAATAGAGGATTGCTCGTAGTCGTACTCTTTGCGCCCCAGAAGGAACTCCCGGTCGCTAACCGTGAGAAGACCGCGTTCACGATCTACTGCCTGTTCGTACAGTTCATCGACAATGCCCATGATGTGACTGTCTTCGCCTTCACCTTCGCTCATGTTTCCAGAACCGATGTGTTCTGGCCTTAAGTAACTGGCTCGTTGATGTGTGTGGACATCGTTCCACCGGAATACAAACCCGATATAGAAACAAATGTTTGGGAAATGTATTTGTACGTGTGGTGCATTGCCTTGCACGTGATGCACAGAAGTACTGTCTCCGACGCGCGAGTCCCCTGTGCAAAGAGCACGCGGGATGAGCTCCGGGCCCTGAAACGAGGGGATATCATCACCTACGACGAACTGTTCCGGTCAATGATCGACCAGTACGACCCCGAACAGGCAGGGCAAGCTACGGAGAAATAGGACAAATAGTCGCATCACGCGATAACAGCGACCGTCATCGACATCTTGGCGGGTGTTCTGACGGCCGCTGTTGCCCCGGCGCGGAATCACAGACGGCGCCGTGCAATTGGGTGTTCGCACTCGTTGCGCAAAGTCGTTTCGCCGTTCTGTGTGCTCTCGCCCCGAAATCGAGACACATCCCCAAAGGCAACATATGAACGAAAGACGCAACGAGGGCGACGAAATCCCTCCTAAACTGAAGGACGCAAAGAGAACGACCGGTGACGCCTGCGGTGCAATTGGCTGCCGACACTCGAACGAATTGTTGTGTGTGGACCATCCACACCGCGGCACTCGAGTGCTTTGCCCATCTCACGCTGCAACCTACCGCCGCCGATCGATATCAATCACGGTCCGAAAAATATCAGAGTGCAACCACGGGAGAGTGAGCTCTCCGTGAGTTCGGAACCCCCGGAGTCCAGTCCGTCAAAGGGGTGGCGTGGTACGGCCGAAGATATGCACGTCGAGCCTGATCTTTGCGAGTACATCGACGAGAAACGTGACGATTGGGAGACAATCGCTGAAGCAGGCTATCCCGTCTCTCCCGTGGTTCGGCGGCTTCTCGACCGCCGCGACCGGGGTGCGATTTAATGTTTGTCGAGGAGTCCCGAGATCTCCTCGATAGCTTCGGCGCGGAGACGGGGATCATCCTTTGCAGCCTCTCGGAATTCCAGAAGCCTGTCAGCGTCGTCACCACTTGCCTCTGCGAGCGACTGGGCGATCAAGTCCTCGAGGTGGTCGGCCTTCTCTGCGGCTCCGGGTTCGAGCGCTTGGCCACACCAGACACACATATCGCGGTCGCGTGGTGTCCGCTCACCACAGCGGGGGCATTCCAACGGCGCGGTCGGGTCGGGTTCCTCTTCGGCGACATCGATACCGTGGAGCTTCGCAAGCTCGCGGTCGGCGTCGTCAGCGAACACCGAGATGTAGCGCGCGGCGGCGTCGCTCCCGCGAACCCAGCCGTGGTGGTCCTCGAGATGGGCCTGGTTCATGCCGCGACTCGCGAGATAGGATGCCGAGGATTTACGGAAATTTGTTGGCGTGACCGGTTTCGAGACACCTACACGCTCTGCGGGCTTCTCGAACATTTTAAGCAGCATCCGATAGCTCATCGGCTCCGGTTCGTCGAGCTTGCTCCAGAGCGGAGCCTCGCCGTCGTTCGGGGCGGGATGGTCCGACAACCAGCGCTGGACGTACGGAACGCTCGGAATGAGGGTTACAGTGCGTTTGCCCTGCTTACCGTTAACCGTAACCTGGAGACCGTGTTTGTGGTCCGTGACGGCTCCAATAGTGAGGTTCTCGAACTCACCACCGCGGAGCCCCGCGTCGAACTGGAGCGCAATGGCAGCGGCATCCCGAGAATTTCGGGCAGCCTCAGTCATGGGAAGGACGTCCTCCTCCCAGCCGAGCATCTCCCCCGGATCCGGTGCGGGATCGTAGTTGCTAGATGTACCAGATGGAATCCACTCGAGCGAGTCCGGCGGTTCCTTGCCGTTCTCGTCGCTGACGTGTCGTCCAAACACTTTCAGTGCCACTCGGTAGTCCTGGTTCGTCTCCTCGTTATCGTAGTTTCGGTGAATCCACCGGACGATTTCCTTGGCGGCATCGCGGTCGTCAAGTGCAGCAGCGACACCACCCACATTTTCCGCCATGATCGTCACGTGGCGGAGGAGCTTCAAATGTCGATGATCAGAGTAATCCTTGCCCAACAGCGACAGTGTATCGTCGAATTCGAGCAGTACCTCGCGGTCCTCTTCGGAGATCTCTTCGGAGGTTTGTATCCGTTCACGAAGGTTCGAAATTTGGTCGGCGACGGCCATGTATTGGCTCTCCGTATGCGACCGTCGTATAAATACTTGGCTCTGAACCAATGGTTAAGAGCCGGCCCTTGGCTTGTTTTCGAACAGACCCGTAGCGACGGCCGTTTAATTGACCCCGTGATCCTCGCTCAATAGTGAGTCCAACAGCGAAAAAACGCCAGAAACAGCAACGCGTTAGTCACAGGGAA